>JAABUS010001110.1_pt1 | contig 61588 bp, 67 predicted proteins | sample 5560161 | NCBI WGS metagenome assembly JAABUS01 (sample SAMN10711885, study PRJNA513376) | rock metagenome | isolation source: Antarctica rocks | place: Antarctica: Victoria Land, Trio Nunatak nord | collected 2016-01-04
CCCGCGGTGGTCCCCCCCCCGCCCCCCACGCCCGTTCGCCGCTGGCTGGGACTACTTGAAGATGTCCTTGACCTTCTCGCCCGCCTGCTTGACGTTGCCGCTGGCCTGGTCCTTGCGACCTTCCGCCTGCAACTGCTCGTCACCGGTGGCCTCGCCGGTCTTCTCCTTGGCGTGCCCGGTCAGCTCCTCGACCTTGTTCTTCGCCTTGTCAATGCCGCTCATGGTGCTCCTCCTCATCTGGGCACCTCGGGCGCCCACGTCGCGGTTGGTACTACCCGACCCATAGTGCACCGGTGCTCGGCGGGGCGCGGAACGAACCCGCCGAGTAGCGGGCTACCGGGTCAGGTGCGCGAGTGCGGCGACGAAGTCATCGAGGTCGGAGAGGTCGGCGAGGCGCGCAACCACCACGGCATCGTCCACATCGATGTAGTCGTGCACCAGGATGTTGCGGAACCCGACTGCCTGGCGCACCCGACCCGCCAGGTCAGCGTCGAGCACCCGGTGCTCGGCAAGCAGGATCATCACGTGCCCGTTGTCCCGCGGCGGTCCCCATCCCTGAGCTGCGCAGACGTGCTGGCCTGCGTCGACGCACGCCTCGATCGCCGTCACGTAGGTGTACTTCACCCCGCGTAACCACATCGGGTCCGCACGCCGTTGCTCGTCCGCACCCGCTTCGACCCGCAGGAAGGAAAGGTCGTCGGTTACCGCCCGGAGCAACCGCAATAGCCGCACCTCATCGACCACGACGCAGGCCCTCGGCGAACTCGCGATGCGCCCGGAGCATCCGTGGCTGCTCGTCGAAGTAGATCTTTCGGGTGGTGGCTACCCAGTGCACCCGTGCTGGCGGGTCGTCGTCGAAGATCAACAATCCGTCTACGGCCACCCGGCCCGCCAGCTCCAGCGGTGCCCCATTCAGTACCAACAGATCAACCCCGTAGGGCAGGTCCACCTCGTATTGCTGCGGGGCGCCACCGCGCCACCAGGCCGCCACGTCGACATCGGAGCCCGGACGATGAGTGCCCGCAGCCCGGCTGCCGTGCAGGAAACCGAACAACGCCCCAGACTTGCGCAACACCGCGACCACCTCGTCGCGGAGTCCGGCGTCCATGGGCGCGAGCATAGGTCAGCCCCGGCGGCGGCGGGCGATCTCGGCGAGCACCACCCCGGTGGCCACCGAAGCGTTGAGGCTCTCCACGGGGCCGGCCATCGGAATGCTCAGGGTGGTGTCGCAGGCTTCGCGCACCAACCGGGACAGGCCCTTGCCCTCCGAACCCACCACGACCACCAACGGGTCGCCGGCGCAGTCCAAGTCGTCCAAGCTGGTCTCGCCGGCGGCGTCCAGACCCACCACGGTAATGCCCTTTCCCGCCCAGTCCTTCAGGGTGCGGGTCAGGTTGGTGGCGCGGGCGACGGGCAGCCGGGCCGCGGTCCCGGCGCTGGTCCGCCAGGCGACGGCGGTCACCGATGCGCTGCGACGTTGCGGGATCAGCACCCCGTGCCCCCCGAACGCCGCCACCGAGCGGATCACCGCACCGAGGTTGCGCGGGTCGGTGATGTTGTCCATCGCCACCAGCAGCGGCGGCGCCGCCGTACCTCCGGCCCGCGACCGGGACAACAGGTCGTCGGGGTGGGCGTAGGCGTAGGGCGGCACCTGCAACGCGACACCCTGATGTAAACCGTTGCGGCTGAGGCGGTCCAGGTCGGTGCGCGGCACCTCCAGGATCGCTATACCGTGCTCGGAGGCGTACTGGATGCTTTCGGTCAGCCGTTCGTCGGTCTCCGTGCCCACCGCGATGTACAGCGCCGTGGCCGGCACCCCGGCCCGCAGGCACTCCACCACCGGGTTGCGCCCGAGCACGGTCTCCGGGCCGTCCACCGGCTTGCCGGCCGGCCGAGCTCGGCTGTCATGGCCGGGCCTGCCCTGGGCGCCCGTGCGGCCCTGGACCGTGGCTGCCGCAGCGGCGGAGCGCGCCCGCTTGGCAGCCGGATGTTTGGTCCGCGCCTCGGCCGGCGGGGTTGCCCCCCGCGGCTCCAACCCCCGCCGTCGTTGCCCACCGGAGCCGACAGCCGCGCCCTTCTTCGCGCCACCCTTGCGGACGGCCCCTCGCCTACTGGAGTTGCCGGCCATCGGGTATCCCGTCATCGGTCGTGACGGTCCATTGCGGACCGTCCACTGTGTCAGTCAACTGGATCCCAGCAGAGGCCAGCAGCTCCCGCACGGAATCGGCAGTACCATAGTCACCCTCTGCACGCGCGGACTGACGTTCCTGCAGCTTGTCCGCGACCAGCACCGACAGCGCGCGACTGACAGCGGGACTGCGCCCGGCCCGGTCCCACGGCTCCTCGTGCGGGTCGAGTCCGAGCACGTGCAGCATGGCCCGGACACTGCTCGCGGCGCCGAGCGCCCCGGCGTGGTCACCGGCCTCCAGCGCGGTGTTGCCCTCCCGCACGCAACCGTGCACGGCGGCCAACGCGGCTGGTACGCCCAGGTCGTCGTCCATCGCTGCGGTGAACTCAGCGCAGAGCACGGTGCGCCCGACCGGACCGACCCGGTCGTTGACCCGCTGCACGAATGACTCACAGCGCCGGTACGCCGCCGCGGCGTCGGCCAGCGCCGCCTCGGAGAACTCGATGGTGGACCGGTAGTGGGCGGCGACGAGGTAGTACCGCAGTTCCTGCGGGCGCACCCGCTCGAGCACCGCGGGCACCGAAAGCACGTTGCCCAGCGACTTCGACATCTTCTCCCCGCCCAGGCTCACCCAGCCGTTGTGCAACCAGAACTGGGCGAAGCCGTCCCCGGCGGCGCGGCTCTGCGCCAACTCGTTCTCGTGGTGCGGGAACACCAAATCCATTCCCCCGCAATGAATGTCGAACTCCGCATCCAGGTAGGCCTGCGCCATCGCCGAGCACTCCAGGTGCCACCCAGGCCGGCCCCGGCCCCACGGCGTCGGCCAGGACGGCTCGCCCGGTTTCGCGGCCTTCCACAGGGTGAAATCGCGTGGGTCGCGTTTGCCGGTTGCCGTGATCTCCCCCTGCTGCACGTCCTCGAGCCGCTGCCCGGACAGGGCGCCGTAACCGGGGTAGCTACCGACGTCGAAGTACACGTCCCCGTCGGCGGGGTAGGCGTGGCCGGCGTCGACTAGCCGTGCCATCAGCTCGATCATCTGGGTGACGTGCCCGGTAGCCCGTGGCTCCGCCGACGGTGCGAGCACCCCCAGCGCGGTGTAGGCGTCGGAGAAGGCCCGCTCGTGGGTGGCGGCCCACTCCCACCAGGGACGGCCGGCCGCGGCGGATTTCGTCAGGATCTTGTCGTCGATGTCGGTCACGTTACGCACGAACAGCACGTCCGAGCCGGTGGCAGCGAGCCAGCGGCGCAGTACGTCGAACGCGACGCCACTGCGCAGGTGACCGATGTGCGGGATGCCTTGCACAGTGGCTCCGCACAGGTAGATCGACACCCGCCCCGCCACGAGCGGCTGAAAGGGCCGCAGGCTCCGGGTTGCGGTGTCGTACAGGTGCAAGGCCACGACTGACCAGTCTAGCGGCCGCAACTCCCCCCCACCCCCGGCGAAAAGGTTCCGAATCGCCCGCGGCGCCGAGGGGGGCCGGCGGAACGCGCCTCAGGGCAGCGCAATCAGCAGCGCGGTAGCGATGGCTGCCAGCCCTTCACCCCGTCCGGTGAGCCCGAGCCCGTCGGTGGTGGTCGCCGACACCGCAACCGGCCCGCCCACTGCGGCGCTGAGCACCTGCTGCGCCTGCTCTCGTCGTGGCCCGATCCGTGGGGCGTTGCCGATCACCTGCACCGCGGCGTTACCGACCCGCCAACCCGCGTCCGCCACCAGCCGCCGCACCTCGTCGAGCAGCTGGACGCCGCTGGCTCCGGACCAGCGCGGGCTGTCCGTGCCGAACACCGAACCCAGGTCGCCCAAACCCGCCGCGGACAGCAGTGCGTCGCAGAGCGCGTGCGCGGCGACGTCCCCGTCGGAGTGTCCGGCGCACCCGGGCACCCCGTCGAACAACAGCCCCGCCACCCAGCACGGTCGGCCCGCCTGCACGGGGTGCACATCGGTGCCGATCCCCACCCTCATCGCGCCCGCGCGAGTAGAGCCTGCGCCATGGCGAGATCGGTCGGAGTGGTGATCTTGAACGCCATGGGGTGCCCGGGCACGGTATGTACCGGCACCCCGGCGCGTTCGACCAGCCCGGCGTCGTCGGTGGCGTCGAGTTCACCTGTGTACGCCGCATCCAGCACCGCGACGGTAAAGCCTTGCGGGGTCTGGGCCGCCCGCAGGCCTTCGCGGTCGGGGGTCGAGGTGATCACTCCGCTGGCATCGACGCACTTGATGGTGTCGGTCACCGCCAGCACCGGCACCACCGCGACCGCGCCCGACAGCAACTCCTGCACCACCGAGACGACCAGCCCGGCCGGGGTGAAGGCACGCGCTGCGTCGTGCACGAGGACGAATTGAGCTTGCGGAGCCAGTCGATGGAGCACGTCCAACCCGGCGCGAACCGAATCCGAGCGGTACACCCCACCGGCTACCGCCACGACGCCAGCCGGTACCAGCTGACGAGCCGCCGCCAGCAGCTGCATGGGCACCACCACGACGACCAGGTCCACCACCCCCGAGACGAGCAGACCGTCAACGCAACGCCGCAGCAGCGACGTTCCACCGACCTCGACAAATGCTTTGGGGGTGCCGACACCCAACCGGACGCCGCGCCCGGCGGCTGGCACCACCGCCACGGTCCGCACCGCAGCGGCTGGCGCGTTCACCATCGGCGAACAGTCCCGCTCAGGATGCTGCGGCAAGAACCTCGCCGAGGATGGACGTCGCCTTGGCGTCGTCGGTGCCCTCAGCCAAGGCGAGCTCGCCGACGAGTATCTGCCTCGCCTTGGCCAGCATCCGCTTCTCCCCGGCCGACAGCCCGCGGTCCTGCTCGCGACGCCACAGGTCGCGCACGACCTCGGCCACCTTGTTCACGTCGCCGGAGGCCAGCTTCTCCAGGTTCGCCTTGTACCGGCGCGACCAGTTGGTCGGCTCCTCGGTGTGGGGGGCACGCAACACCTGGAACACCTTGTCCAGACCCTCGCGTCCGACCACGTCGCGGACACCGACGTACTCGGCGTTCGCCGACGGCACCTTGACCGTGAGATCACCCTGGGCGACCTTCAGGACCAGGTACTCCTTCTCCTCGCCCTTGATGGTGCGCGTCTCTATCGCCTCGATCAGCGCGGCCCCGTGGTGGGGGTAGACAACCGTTTCTCCGACCTTGAAGATCATGTGATTCCAGCCCCTTTCGCTGTGCCCATCCTAACACGGTCTTGACCATGGCTTCCACCGTCGTCGCAGGTCAGAGGGCTGCTTGCCGACCACCAGGGCTTGACAAGCGGACCCGAACGTGAATGGCGCACCCGGGCGGGTTGCGCATCGGGCTCAGCCACTAGTCTCAGCGGCACCGTGCGCACCGTCTGGGAGGACGCAGAAGTGACCTTGGCGAGATGTTTCCGCACCCTGGGTGATCGCCAGTCGGTACGACGTGTCCTGAAGGCCATGGCAGCCGGCACCGCGGCGGTCCTGGTGGCCGGCTGCGGAGCCGGTCAGATCGGCACCATCGGCAGCCAGGTGGCCGCGGTGAACGGTGCGCAAGGCACCGCGGGTGTAGTGGCCGTCCGTGACGTCCGGGTGCAGTTCCCCACGAGCGCAGAGGCTTCGTCGTACCCAGCTGGGGCCAACGCCCCGTTGCTGTTCACCATCGCTAACAGTGGGACTGCGGCAGACGAGCTGATCTCGGTGAGCACCCCGGCCGCCACCCAGGTGAACGTCCAAGGCTCCCGAACTCTGCCCGGCGGCACCGCCCTGGTGTCCGGCCCCAGCACCGTCGCGCCCAGCAGCACCGACGCGCCCAGCAGCACAGCCGGGGCCACCCCTGGGCGGCTCACCGCCGAGCTCAGCAACCTCACTCAGGACGTGAAACCCGGGCTGACCATCGCGGTGACCTTCACCTTCGCCAAAGCCGGGCCGATCACCGTTCCCGTGCCCGTCGGCGCGCCGGAGCCCGGCGCGCCGTAGCCAGCCGGGACCGGGGAACTGTCGGGGCGCCGGCCTAACCTGCCCCGGTGGCTAAACCCAGGATTGATCTTCGCTGTTCGGCATGTCAGCACCTGGTGAGCAAATGGGTGGGCCGGTGCCCGGAGTGTGGACAGTGGGGCTCGGTGAACGAGGTCGCGCGACTGAGCGCGGTCAGCGCCGGGGGACGGGCGCGGCCAGCCGGGTCGCTGCCGACCACCCCCGCCGAGCCGCTGACCAGGGTGGACGCCAAGGTCACTCGGCTGCGCCGGACGGGGATCGCCGAGCTGGACAGGGTGCTCGGCGGTGGCATCATTCCTGGCGCTGTGGTGCTGCTTGCCGGTGAGCCCGGGGTCGGCAAGTCCACCCTGCTGCTGGAGGTGGTCTCGCAGTGGGCGCGCCGCGGTGGCACCGCGCTGTACCTGACCGGCGAGGAGTCCGCCGGCCAGGTACGCCTGCGCGCAGAACGCACCGGGGCGGTGCACGAGCAGGTGTGGCTGGCCGCGGAGAACGACCTGGCCACCCTGCTTGCTCACGTGGAGCAGGTGGCGCCGGACCTGTTGGTGGTGGATTCGGTGCAAACGGTGCTGGCCGCGGACGTGGACGGGGTGCCCGGCGGGGTGACCCAGGTGCGCGCTGTCACCGCGGCGCTGACCTCGTTGGCCAGGGCGCGGGGGCTGGCGGTGCTGTTGGTCGGGCACGTCACCAAGGACGGCGCGGTGGCCGGGCCTCGGTCCTTGGAGCACCTGGTGGACGTGGTGCTGCACTTCGAGGGCGACAAGCATTCCACCCTGCGGATGGTGCGGGGCATCAAGAACCGCTTCGGCCCGGCCGACGAGGTCGGGTGTTTCGAGCTGCGCGAGGACGGCATCGTCGGGGTGGACGACCCGTCCGGGTTGTTCCTGCACCACCGCGGGACCGCGGTTGCCGGGACCGCCGTCACCGTGGTGGTCGAGGGCAAACGTCCCTTGCTCGGCGAGCTCCAGGCCCTGGTCGCCGGCTCCGGGCTGGCGTCGCCACGTCGCGCGGTCAGCGGGTTGGATTCGGCCAGGGTGTCCATGGTGCTGGCCGTGCTGGAGCGCCGCGGCGGGATCAAGGTCTCCGATGCCGAGGTTTACACCGCCACCGTCGGTGGCATGCGGGTCAACGAGCCGGCGGCCGATCTGGCACTGGCGCTGGCGGTCGCCTCAGCGGCGCTGGACCAGCCGCTGCCCGACGGGCTGGTGGTGCTGGGCGAAGTTGGCCTGGCCGGGGAGGTTCGTCGCGTCGGGGGCGCCGCGCGGCGGATCGCCGAGGCTGCCCGCCTTGGCTTCACCAGGGCGCTGGTCCCACCGGACTGCGGCCCGATGCCCGCCGGGGTGCGCACCACAGTGGTGCCGGACCTGGGAGCTGCGCTGCGGGTACTGCTGCGCTGACCGGCGGTGGGCACTTGGTCGTGCTGTGGTGACCTATGATGCCTGCGTCACACACCGACCCGGGGAAGGGGGTCGCTCGTGTCCCTGTCACCGGATCCCTCCTCCACGGAGCCGTTGCGAGCGACCTTGGCTCGCCTGGCGCCAGGCACCGGCCTGCGGGAGGGGCTGGAGCGGATCTTGCGCGGCCGCACGGGTGCGCTGATCGTCCTGGGCTACGACCCGCTGGTGGAGTCGATCAGTGACGGGGGTTTCTCCCTTGACGTCGCGTTCGCGCCCACCCGACTTCGCGAGCTGGCCAAGATGGACGGTGCGGTGGTGCTGTCCACCGACGCGACCCGCATCCTGCGGGCCAATGTGCAGCTGGTTCCCGAGCCCACCATTCCCACCGAGGAGTCCGGCACCCGGCACCGGACCGCCGAACGCACCGCGATCCAGACCGGTTACCCCGTGGTCTCGGTCAGCCAGTCCATGAGCATCATCAGCGTCTACGTCGACGGCACCCGCCACGTGCTCGCCGAGTCCGCCACGATCCTCTCCCGTGCCAACCAGGCGCTGGACACCCTGGAGCGGTACAAGGCCCGGTTGGACGAGGTCGCTCAACAGCTGTCCGCGTTGGAGATCGAGGACTTCGTCACCCTGCGGGACGCGATGACGGTGGTGCAGCGTTTGGAGATGGTCCGACGAATCTCTGCCGAAATCACCGGTGACGTCGTGGAGCTGGGCATCGACGGCCGGCTGCTGGCCCTGCAGCTTGACGAGTTGGCCGGCAGTACCGACACCGACCGGGAACTGGTGGTCCGCGACTATCTGCCAGACGCACCCGGCGGCGGGGCACCCGGCGGCGGGGCACCCGCCCGCATCGCCGCAGTCCTCGCCCAGCTGGACGGGTTGAGCACCGCGGACCTGCTGGACCTCACCACGGTGTCCGCCGCGTTCGGCCTGGCGGAGGGGGCCGAGATTCTGGAGCACCCGATGAGCCCGCGCGGCTACCGGCTGCTTTCCAGGGTGCCGCGCCTGCCGACCGCGGTGCTGGACCGGCTGGTCGACACCTTCGGCACCCTGCAGGCCCTGCTGGCGGCGACCGCCGACGACCTGAAGCGGGTGGACGGGGTGGGCGAGACCCGCGCCCGGTTCGTTCGCGAGGGCCTGTCCCGATTGGCCGAATCCAGCATCGTGGAGCGCTACGGCTGAGCCCCCCTCCCCGCAGCCCGGGTACGCTCAGGTCAGGCTGAACGGCACCGGCGGACTCATCAGCGGTCCGAGACCGACCACCACGGTGTAGCTGCCTGGCGCGAGCGGGGTGCGCTCGGCCTTGCAGGTGGGTTCGGATACCGTTCCAGCCCACCGGACGCTGAACACCTTCTGCTCACCGGGTGCCAGGGTGGGCGCATCGGCTGTCTTGGCTGGGAAGCAGTCATTGCTCGACCACAACCGCTTGCTGCCGTCGGCGGAGAACACCAACACCTGCTGCAACGCGGCGTCGAGGTCACGGGTGCAGGCAGTCGAGCCCGCGTTGGTGATCAGGATCCGGAACACCGGCTGGCTGCCGGCTGGGAAGGTCGGCTGGGCGGGCTGCGCGGTCAGCTTGATCGCCGTGTCCGGGCAGCCTAGCGGCGCGCCGGACGCGGGCGCGGCTGGCGCTGGAGTGGCGGTCGGAACCGACGGCGCGGTGGGTCCGGGGCTGGCCGTGGGTCCGGGGCTGGGCTGCGTCGAACTCGTCGCCGGCGCGCCTTCGCTGGAGGTGCTGGCCGCGGCGGTGCTGGCCGCGGAGGGGCTGGTTGCCGGGGCACTGGTTGCCTCGGTGGAGGTGGATAGCGCACTGCTCTGGGCGGACTGACCTGGCGCCGTTGCGCCGGTGACCATGACCGCACCCCAGATCACCACGGTCATACCCAGCACGGTCGCGGTGACCGCCGCGACCCGCCGTCGCCAGTAGATCGCCGCTGGCAGGGGACCGACCGGGTGCAACACGCTCGCGACGGTAACCGGCGGTGCCGGTCCAACCCGGCGAACCACGACGGCGTGTCGCATTTGCAGTTGTCGCAGACGCCGCAGCCCTGTTCGATCAGCAGCAGCAACACAGCACAACCGAGGTGAGGAGGCCGATGCCCGGCGTCGAGGAGTTCGTCTATCGCAACAGCCACCGGGGCGAGCGGGGGGTCAACCTCGCCGAGCTCCCCGTCGAGCCGTCGATGAGCACCAGCATCGTCACGTGCATGGACGCTCGGATGGACCTCTACGACCTGTTCGGGCTCGAACCCGGTGAGGCGCACGTCATCCGCAACGCCGGCGGGGTGGTCACCGACGACGTGATCCGCTCGCTCTCGATCAGCCAGTTCCGCCTCGGCACCACCGAGATCCTGCTGGCCCAGCACACCAAATGCGGGATGTCGATGATGCGCGACGAGGAGTTCAAGCAGGAGCTGCTGGAGTTCAGCGGGTTGACGCCCACCTGGTCGGTGGAGTCCTTTAGCGACACCGAGGCCAGTGTCCGACAGGGCATGACCCGCATCCGGCGTAGCCCCTTCCTCGTACACAGCCTGGTGCTCCGCGGCTTCGTCGTCGACCTGTCGGCCGGGGCAGCCCTGAACGAGGTGTTCTGAGCAGGTGCTCGCCGCCAAGCTCATCGAGTGGTTTCGGGGCAACGCCCGTGACTTGCCCTGGCGGCGACCGGAGTGCAGCGCGTGGGGCGTCTTGGTCAGCGAGGTGATGCTGCAGCAGACCCCGGTGGTGCGGGTGGCACCGGTATGGCAGGAATGGCTACGGCGCTGGCCACTGCCGAGCGACCTGGCCGCGGTGAGCCCAGCCGACGTGCTGCGCGCGTGGGGTCGGCTCGGCTACCCGCGCCGCGCCCTGCGCCTGCACTCCTGCGCGGGGGTGCTGACCGCCCGCCACGACAACACGGTGCCCGCCGACGTCACGCTGTTGCTCGCCCTGCCCGGGGTGGGTGCCTACACCGCTCGGGCCGTGGCGTGCTTCGCCTACGGCCAACGGGTGGCGGTGGTGGACACCAATGTGCGCCGGGTGATCGCCCGGGCTGTGCACGGCCGCGCCCGACCGGCTGGCGCGTCGAGCACCCGCGACCTGGCTGACGCGGCTATCCTGCTGCCCGCTGACGCGGCGCAGGCCGTCGTGGTCTCGGCGGCGCTGATGGAACTGGGTGCGCTGGTGTGCACGGCGCGGGCACCGCGCTGCGGGCAGTGTCCAATCCGGGTGGATTGCGCCTGGGTCCGCCAGTCAAGCCCGCCCGACACCGCGCCCCGGGGAAATCCCCAGCGTTTCGCCGGTACCGACCGGCAGGTGCGCGGATTGTTGATGGAAGTGCTCCGGAACTCGTTCGATCCGGTCGCACCGGCGCAGTTGGACCTGGTCTGGGTCAGTGACCCGCTGCAACGCGCCCGAGCCCTTGGCTCACTGCTGCGCGATGGGTTGGTGGAACAGACCACGGACGGGCTGTTCGCGCTGCCCGGTGAGGGCGCAGCGGCGCAGCGCAAGCCGCGGTAGCGATGCCCCGTCACGAGGCGGCAGTCCCACCACCCTGCACGGGATCCCTCCCCAACAACGCCACCAGCTGGTCCTGCGGATCCACCGAGTCGGTGCGCACGGGTGGGCCGAACAGCGCACCACCGGGCAGGTTGCGTCCGCGCACGTACCGCAACACGTGCAGGACGGCCTGCGGTACGACCTTGTCGGCGTCCTGCAAGCCGGCTCCGCGGGCCAGGTCCCAGGCGTGCACGGTGAGGTCGAGCAGCATCTGCTCGGCGTACTCCGCCACCGCCACGTTCCCGAACGACAGCTGCACCGTCGCCGAATCCGTCGCCTGCGCCCACGATTGCCGCGACCGACTGGCAGCGCTGTCCCAGGCCGCAACAGGGTCCTCGCCCAGCACGTCACCGTCGTAGGCGTCACCGACCTCCGCGATACCTTCCCCCGCGAGAAGCCGGGGCGCCCACAAGTGCTCGGCGGTCAGGTGATTGACCAACTCCCGCACCGACCACTGCGAGCACGGCGTCGTGGACTGCCACGCGTCGTCGGGGACCCGGTGCACCAGCTCGCTGAACCGGTTGAACGCCCGCTGCAGTTGCTCACGGGCCGGGACGTCGGCGTCGTCATCGACTGTTGTCATGCCGCCTGATTACCGCAGATCACCGGTCCACGCAGAACGACGCCGCACCCCGGGGGTGCGGCGTCGTCGACTGCTCGCTCGGGCAGATCACTCCCGACCGATGTCGGATCCACCTTCCCCGGCCTTGGACAACTCGACCGGCGGCAGGTCGGGGACAACACTGGGCTTGGTCTCGCCGCGGAAGGTGAATTTGGCGTCTTCCCCGGCCCCTTCACCGTCCCAACCCTCGACGTCCACCAGCACGATCTGACCGGGCTGCAGCTCGCCGAAGAGGATCTTCTCCGACATCTGGTCCTCGATCTCACGCTGAATGGTGCGCCGCAGCGGCCGAGCTCCGAGCACCGGGTCGAAGCCCCGCTTGGCCAGCAACTGCTTGGCGTTGTGGGTGACCTCCAACGCCATGTCCTTGTTCTTCAACGCCGACTCCACGCGCGTCAGCATGAAGTCCACCATCTGCACGATCTCATCGGAAGTCAGCTGGTGGAACACCACGATGTCGTCGATGCGGTTGAGGAACTCCGGGCGGAAGTGCTTCTTCAGCTCGTCGTTGACCTTCTGCTTCATCCGGTCGTAGTTGGAATCGGCGCCGGCGCCGTTGGTGAAGCCCAACCCGACAGCTTTGGAGATGTCGGCGGTACCCAGGTTGGAGGTGAAGATGAGCACGGTGTTCTTGAAGTCCACCGTACGACCTTGACCGTCGGTGAGCCGACCGTCTTCCAATACCTGCAGCAGGGTGTTGTAAATCTCCTGGTGCGCCTTCTCGATCTCGTCGAAGAGCACCACGCTGAACGGTTTGCGGCGCACCTTCTCGGTGAGCTGGCCACCCTCCTCATATCCCACGTATCCGGGGGGCGCCCCAAACAACCGGGATGCGGTGAACCGGTCGTGGAATTCGCCCATGTCGATCTGGATGAGCGCATCGTCGTCACCGAACAGGAAGTTCGCCAGTGCCTTGCTCAGCTCGGTCTTGCCGACCCCGGACGGACCGGCGAAGATGAACGACCCGGACGGGCGCTTGGGGTCCTTCAACCCGGCCCTGGTGCGGCGGATGGCCTTGGAGACCGACTTGACCGCCTCGTGCTGGCCGATGATCCGCTTGTGGATCTCGTCTTCCATGCGCAGCAGCCGGGTCGTCTCCTCCTCGGTCAGCTTGAACACCGGGATGCCGGTCCAGTTGCCCAGGATCTCGGCAATCTGCTCGTCGTCGACCTCCGCCACGACGTCGAGGTCCCCGGAGCGCCACTGCTTCTCCCGCTCGCCGCGCTGGCTGAGCAGCTGCTTCTCGGTATCGCGCAGGCTGGCGGCCTTCTCGAAGTCCTGCGCGTCGATCGCCGACTCCTTCTCCCGCCGCGCGGTGGCGATCTTCTCGTCGAACTCCCGCAGATCCGGCGGCGCCGTCATCCGGCGGATCCGCATCCGCGCGCCTGCCTCGTCGATCAGGTCGATCGCCTTGTCCGGCAGGAACCGGTCAGAGATGTAGCGGTCGGCCAGGGTGGCTGCCGCCACCAGGGCACCGTCGGTGATGGACACCCGGTGGTGCGCCTCGTAGCGGTCCCGCAGACCCTTGAGGATCTCGATGGTGTGCTCGACGCTGGGCTCACCGACCTGCACCGGCTGGAAACGGCGCTCCAGCGCGGCGTCCTTCTCCACGTACTTGCGGTACTCGTCCAGCGTGGTCGCACCGATGGTCTGCAGCTCGCCGCGGGCCAGCATCGGCTTGAGGATGCTCGCCGCGTCAATCGCACCCTCGGCGGCACCCGCACCCACCAGGGTGTGGATTTCGTCAATGAACAAGATGATGTCCCCGCGGGTGCGGATCTCCTTGAGCACCTTCTTCAGGCGCTCCTCGAAGTCACCGCGGTAGCGGCTGCCGGCCACCAACGACCCGAGGTCCAACGTGTAGAGCTGCTTGTCCTTCAGCGTCTCGGGGACCTCACCGCGCACGATCGCCTGGGCCAAGCCTTCGACGACGGCGGTCTTGCCGACCCCGGGCTCGCCGATCAGCGCCGGGTTGTTCTTGGTGCGCCGGCTCAGCACCTGCATCACCCGCTCGATCTCCTTCTCGCGCCCGATCACCGGGTCGAGTTTGGATTCGCGCGCGGCCTGGGTGAGGTTGCGGCCGAACTGATCGAGCACCAGCGACGTCGACGGGGTGGCATCGCTGCGACCCCCGGTGCTCGCCTCGGCCGGCTCCTTGCCCTGGTACCCGGACAGCAACTGAATGACTTGCTGGCGCACCCGGTTCAGGTCCGCGCCCAGCTTGACCAGCACCTGGGCGGCGACACCCTCGCCCTCACGGATGAGGCCCAGCAGAATGTGCTCGGTGCCGATGTAGTTGTGCCCCAGTTGCAGAGCCTCGCGCAGGCTCAGCTCCAGCACCTTTTTCGCGCGCGGAGTGAAGGGGATGTGCCCGGACGGGGCCTGCTGACCCTGACCGATGATCTCCTCCACCTGGCTGCGCACCCCCTCCAGGGAGATGCCAAGGGACTCCAGCGACTTCGCTGCTACCCCCTCACCCTCGTGGATGAGGCCCAGCAGAATGTGCTCGGTGCCGATGTAGTTGTGGTTGAGCATTCTGGCTTCTTCTTGGGCCAGGACGACCACGCGGCGGGCTCTGTCGGTAAATCGCTCGAACATGCTGTTCGCTCCTCACGGGGCGGGGACGTCGTTCCCGTCGTCCGCCACACACTAGTCCCGGTTCATCGACGTCATCGGGTGATCGTCATTCGGCTGTGGCTTACGACTGGTTCAACCCCTGGGGCGACCGCGGCGTTCCCGGTTGGCTACGCCGGCAGCGAACGGCGCCAGCCCCGCCCCTGACGACAGGGGCAGGGCCGACGAACCAACGGGTGAGCGCAGCTCCGTGAACTTCGTGAGCGCAGCTCCGTGAACTTCGTGAGCGCAGCTCAGTGAACTTCGTGAGCGCAGCTCAGTGAACTTCGTGAGCGCAGCTCAGTGAACTTCGTGAGCGCAGCTCAGTGCGCCTGGTTGTACGCCTCGATCACAGCTGATGGAATGCGGCCGCGCTCGGAGACGTTGTGGCCGTTCTTGCGGGCCCATTCGCGCATCGCCATACTGTGCTCGCGGTCGATGGCGCCGCGTCCCCGAGCCGTCGTAGACGAGCGTGTGACCTTTCGCGCACCACTCTTACGGGCGTGCCCGATCCAGGTCGACAGATCGTCGCGAAGCCGCTGGGCGTTATCGGTCGACAGGTCGATCTCATAACCCGCCCCGTCGAGGGCGAAGTGCACCGTCTGCACCGCTTCTGCACCCAGCAACTCGTCGGTGAGGTCATCGGTGTAGACCACCGTGATCTGCTCCTGCTTGGCCATGTGAGCACATTTCCTTTCAGCGGACGATATGGTTCCCAACCATCGTAGCGTGCTTTTCCCCCGTTGTGCGCATCGCCTCCGGGCGACGGCGGGTAATGGCGACCACAGTGCGGTCAGGAGTTCAAGGCTCGCACCAACGGGAACAGGATCGTCTCCCGGATCCCCAGTCCGGTCAGCGCCATCAGCAAACGGTCCACTCCCATTCCGGTGCCAGTGGTGGGGGGCATTCCGTGCTCCATCGCCGTGAGGAACTCCTCGTCCAGCCGCATCGCCTCGTCGTCACCGGCCGCGGCGAGGCGGGCCTGGTCGAGGAAACGCTCACGCTGCACCACGGGGTCGATCAGCTCGGAGTAGCCGGTGGCCAGTTCGAACCCGCGGACGTAGAGGTCCCACTTCTCGGTGACGCCGGCGATGCTGCGGTGCTGGCGGGTCAGCGGGGAGGTCTCCACCGGGAAGTCGCGCACGAACGTCGGGGCCCACAGGTGGTTGCCGACCAGGTGCTCCCACAGCTGCTCCACCAGCTTGCCGTGGCCCCAGCCCGGGCCGACCTCCAGGTCCACCCGTTCGGCGTACCGGCGCAGTTCGGGCACCGAGGTGGCCGGGCTGACCTCCTCGCCCAGCGCAGCCGACAGTGATGGGTACATCTGCACGCTTGCCCATTGCCCATCAGCGTCTCCCGCAACGGAGTAGGTGCTGCCGTCGGCGAGGGTGAGTTCGCGGGTACCGAACGCGGCGTCGGCCACCTCCTGCACCAGCTCCTGGGTCATCCGAGCGGACTCGTCGTAGGTGCCGTACGCCTCGTAGGTCTCCAGCATCGCGAACTCCGGGGAGTGCGAGGAGTCCACTCCCTCGTTGCGGAAGTTGCGGTTGACCTCGAAGACCTTTTCGAGCCCGCCCACCACGCAGCGCTTGAGGAACAGCTCCGGTGCGATCCGCAGGTAGAGGTCGGTATCCAGCGCATTGGAGTGCGTGACGAACGGGCGCGCGGCCGCACCGCCGTGCACGGTCTGCAGCATCGGGGTCTCGACCTCCAGGAAACCCCGGCGCTGGAGGGCGTGCCGGATCTCGCCGACCACCGCCGAACGCTGCGCGACCACCGCCCGGGCCTGCGGACGCACGATGAGGTCGACGTAGCGCTGCCGGCTGCGGCTCTCCTCGCTCATCTCCTTGTGCGCGACCGGCAAAGGACGCAGGCTCTTCGCCGCCATAGACCAGGTGTCGGCCAGGACACTGAGTTCGCCGCTGCGGGAGGTGATCACCTGACCGTGCACGAACACATGGTCACCGAGGTCCACGTCGGCCTTCCAGGCGGCCAGCGCACCGTCGCCCACTTCAGCCAGGCTGAGCATCACCTGCAGCTGAGTGCCGTCACCGGACTGCAGGGTGGCGAAGGCCAGCTTGCCGCCGTTGCGCACGAACATCACCCGCCCGGCCACCCCGACCAGCGCACCGGTGGCGGTGTCCGGTGCTAGATCCGGGTACTGGGCACGCACCTGCGCGAGGGTGTGGGTGCGGGGCACGCTGACCGGGTAGGCCTGCCCCCCGGCGCGCAGGATCCGCGCCCGCTTCTCCTGGCGCACCCGCATTTGCTCGGGCAGGTCGTCGGTGCCGGGAGGCGCGGGCGGGGCGGTGGGCTCGGTCACGGGAGCCCAGCTTAGTGAAACGGCGCAGCCCGGTCAGACGTCCATCAGGCGGCCATGCTCGCGCAGCACACCGCCCCCGCTGGGCAGCTCCTCGACTGTCGGCTCACCCCCGCGCGTGCGCACGATCGACGTTGCGCTCGTAGACCAGCCGAAGCCCGATCAGGGTCAGGAAGGGTTCGTGGTGGGCAATGGTGTCGGATTCGGCCACCACCAGCGGCGCCAAACCCCCGGTGGCCAGCACCGCCACCGGCTCACCGGAGCTACCCACCAGCTCCGCGCAAATCCGCCGCACCAGCCCGTCCACCTGTCCGGCGAAGCCGAAGACGATGCCCGACTGCAGGCACTCGACGGTGTTCTTGCCGATCACCGAACGCGGGCGCACCAGCTCCACGGTGCGCAGGGCAGCCGCCCGGGCCGCCAGGGCGTCCACCGAGATCTCGATGCCCGGCGCCAGGGCACCACCGAGGAACTCGCCTTTGGCGCTGACCACGTCGATGTTGGTGGAGGTGCCGAAGTCGACCACCACGCACGCCGTGCCGTGCAGGTGATGCGCGGCCAGGGTGTTGATCACCCGGTCGGCGCCCACCTCCTTGGGGTTGTCCACCAGCAGCGGCACCCCGGTGCGCACCCCGGGTTCCACCACCACGTGCGGCACCCCGGCCCAGTAACGGCTCAGCATGGCCCGCAGCTCGCGGAGCACCGCGGGGACGGTCGACAGGGCGGCGACCCCGGTGACCCGCTCGCCGTAGCCGCCGAGCAGCCCGCGCACGATCAGCGCCATCTCGTCGCCGGTCATCCTGGCGTCGGTGCGCATCCGCCAGTCCCGCACCAGCACCGGCGACGTGCCGGGCGGGTGGTCGTCGCTGAACAGGCCCAGGACGATGTTGGTGTTGCCGATGTCCACCGCGAGCAGCATGGCTCAGGCTCCCGAGGCGACGGCGCGCCCGGTGCTCAGCGAGGATCCCGCTGGTGCGTGTGCCAGGTCGCTGCCCTGCTCACGTACCCGGTTGTCGGCGTCGACGAAGACCACGCGGGGCTGGTAGCTGCGCGCCTGCGCGGTGTCCATCTGGGTGTAGGACAGGAGGATGACCAGGTCACCGGGATGGACGAGGTGTGCGGCCGCGCCGTTGATGCCGATCACTCCGCTGCCGCGTTCCCCGGCGATGACGTAGGTCTCCAGCCGGGCGCCGTTGGTGACGTCGAGGATCGCCACCTGTTCCCCGGCCAGCAGGTCCGCGGCGTCCATCAGGTCGTGATCGACGGTCACCGACCCGACGTAGTCGAGGTCTGCCTGGGTGACCCTCGCCCGGTGGATCTTGGACTTGAGCATGGTGCGCAGCATCGCTCAGCTCTCCTGGGTGCCGGTCGGTGCGACGGCGCCGAGGAGGACGCCGACGTTGTCGATGAGCCGGGTGCTGCCGACGGTGGCGGCCACCAGCAACCGGGCAGGTCCGTCCTCCGCCGCCGGGCCGAGGTCGGGTGCGCGCAACGCGAGGTAGTCCACGACGACGGACGGTTCGGTGTCCAGTGTCTGTCGGGCCGCGGCCAGTACCGCCGTTGCACCACCCTGACCGGCGTGCGCACCGGCGGTGAGCGCGGCGGAGATCACCACGGCGGAGCGCCGCTGGCTGGCGTCGAGGTAGCTGTTACGCGAGCTCAGCGCCAGCCCGTCGGCGTCCCGCACGGTCGGCACCCCGACGATGCGAACTCCCAGGTCGAGGTCGGCGACCAGCTGGCGGATCAGCACCAGTTGCTGGTAGTCCTTCTCGCCGAAGAACGCCGTTGCCGGCGCAACGATGGTGAGCAACTTGGCGACCACGGTCAGCACGCCGGTGAAGTGCCCCGGCCGCGCCGCGCCCTCCAGCTCGGCACCGAGCGGGCCTGGCTGCACGGTGGTGCGGCCGGCGCCATGTGGGTACATCTGAGCGACCGACGGCGCGAACACCAGCGCCGCGCCGGCAGCGTCGAGCAGTTCGGTATCGCGCGCCAGGGCCCGCGGGTAGGCATCGAGGTCCTCTCCCGCACCGAACTGCAGCGGGTTGACGAAGACCGAAACCACCACCACGCTGCCGGGCACCCTGCGCGCCTGCCGGACCAGCTGCAGGTGCCCGTCGTGCAGCGCCCCCATGGTCGCCACCAGCACCACGGTGCGCCCAATGGCGCGTAACGCGCGGGTGGTGCGCCCGAGCTCGCCGGGATCGTGGTGCACGCCGACCCGACCGGAGCTGAACTTCGGGGGGGCACTCACGCCAACTCCGCCAGTACCTCGCGGGCCGCGTCCGGCGGGATCAGCCCGGCAGCCTGCCCGCGTTGGGCGCTGCGACGGGCCAGCGCGCGGTAGGTGGCACCGAGGTCGGGGTCGACTTCGGTCAGCACCCGCAGGTGCACGGCCACAGCGTCGACGTCACCACGGGCCACCGGCCCGGTCAGGGCGTGGTCGCCGTGCCGCAGCGCGTTGTCCAGCGCCGCGGACAGCAGCGGCGCCAACAGCCGCTCGGCGGGTACCTCCGTTGCGGTGACCGCCCGAAGGGCCTGTACGGCGTCACACACCAGGGTTACCAGGTGATTCGCCCCGTGCGCCAGGGCGGCGTGGTAGGTGGGGCGGTCGGCTTCGGCGATCCGGACGGCCTCCGCACCCACCTCCAGCACGAGCGCCTCAGCCACCGCCCATCCGGCGTCGTCGGCCGCGGTGATGCCGAAGCAGCAGCTGGCCAGTCGCGCGGTGTCCTCGGCCCGGCCGAGGAAGGTCGTCGCCGGGTGCAGCGCCAACGGCAGCGCACCGAGGCCGGTCAGCGGGTCGAGCACGCGCACCCCACGCGCACCGGCGGTATGCACCACGATCTGCCCCGGCCGCACCGACCCGGTGGCGGCGAGGCCGCCGACTAGTCCGGCCAGTGCATCGTCGGGCACGGCCAGCACCAGCAGGTCGGCGCGTGCGGCCACCTCGTCCGGAGCCAGCAGCTGCGCGTCGGGCAGGCGGTCGGCGGCCCGACGGACTGAGGCGTCGGAGATAGCCGAGGTGGCCACCACCAGGTGCCCGGCCGCCTCCCAAGCCTGACCGAGGGCTGTGCCGACCCGGCCTGCGGACACCACCCCCACGGCCAGCCGCGCGGGCGCGGGGTCGGAACCGGTGTGCGAGGGCATCGTCGACCTCTCGTGTGTCGTTCCGGTCCTGCTGGGCAGGTACCGGACGGTTGCCGGGCCAGGGTACGTCGCCCGAGCGAGCGGACGAAGCAGACGTGAGCCGGGTCATGGGGCAGAGTCGGCGCGGTGTGGCGGGACTGGGAACAGGCGTGGCAGCAGGCCCTGTACGACCCGGGCGGGTTCGTCGACACCGGTTCGCCCCCGTCGGCGCATTTCCGCACCTCGGTGCACGTGGGTTCGGTACTGGCCGAGGCGGTCGCCGAGCTGGTGGGCCGCGTTGACACTGCCCTGGGTCACCCCGCTGAGCTGGACGTGGTGGACCTGGGGGCCGGTGGTGGGGAGCTACTCGAGGGGGTGTGCGCGGCGGTGCCGGCGGGGCTGCGGGCCAGGATGCGTCCGCTCGCGGTGGAGCTGCGCCCCGCGCCGTCCGGCTGGTCGTCGGGTTGGGCGGCGGTCCTGCCCGCCCGGGTGCGCGGGTTGCTGGTGGCCCACGAGTGGTTGGACGCACTGGCCTGCCCGGTGGTCATGCACGACGGAGTCACCGTGCGGCGGGTGCAGGTCACCGACGACGGCCGGCAACGCCTGGGTCCCGCCGCGGGTGGCGCGGTGCTGGCGTGGTTGCAGCGGTGGAGCCCGCTGCGAGCTGGGATGCGGGTGGAGGTGGGTCTGCCGCGCGACGTGAGCTGGGCTGGGGTGCTGCGCTCGGTGGTAACCGGGGCTGCCGTGGCCGTGGACTACGGCGGAATGCAGGCTGGTGACACGCTGGCGGCCTACCGACGGGGCAGGCAGGTGCGTTGCGCCCCGGACGGATCGTGCGACCTGAGTGCGCACGTCTTCTGGCCGTCCGTGCAGGCGCTGGCGCCGGCGGTGCTGACTACGCAGGCGCAGGTGCTGGCCGACCTGGGTGCGTACCCGGGCGGTACTGCGCGCCGAGCACCGACGGCCGATCCGTGGCAGTGGCTGGTGGGTACGGTGCGCGCGGGGCATCTCGCGGAGTTGTGCGACCTGGCCGGGTTGGGGGGGTTCGGGTGGCTGGTGGCGGGCCGCGGCGGGGTGGCGCCGACGGATCTGGGAGTGACCGCGACCGGATAGCTGCGCGCTGAGCCGCAGTGGCACCTGGCAGCATCACCTGCGTGGCGCACACCATCACCGTCGGGGTCGGAGCTGCGACCAGGTACCTCGGTGTCGACCACGTCGTCGATCTCGGGCCCCTGCACCCCACTGAGCATGGGGCGCTCCGGCTGCGGCTGGGGTTATCCGGAACCGGGCCCGACGCGGTCATCACGGCCGCGGTGCCGTTGGTCGGGCACCTGCACCGGGGTGCGGAGAAGCTGTTCGAGGTCCGGGACTACCGCCAGGTGATGGCGCTGGCCAACCGACACGACTGGTGGGCAGCGATGGCCAACGAGGTGCTGGTGGCGCACGCGGTCGAGCAGATGACCGGCATCTCGGTGCCCGAGCGCGCGGTGCGGCTGCGGGTCCTGCTGTGTGAGCTGAGCCGCGCGATGGCGCACCTGGCGTTCCTGGCCCCGCTCACCACCACCCCCGACGGGACGCACAGCGACGCAACCCGGGCAGCCGTCACCGCCAGGGAAGCGCTCCAGGACGTGCTGGAGCAGGCAACCGGTGGTCGGATCCACTTCATGGCCAACCGGGTCGGCGGGTTGCGTGAGGACGTCCCCGCTGGCTGGCCCGAACGGGTGATGGTGGCCCTGGACGTTGTCGCCGCCGCCGTACCGGCGGTCCGGGCCGCCACGGTGGGTGATCGCAGCTTCGCCGACCGCCATCGCGGGGTAGGCGTGCTGGGCACGGGGCAGGCGTTGGCCCTGGGGGTCACCGGCACCGCCGGGCGGGCCAGCGGCGTCGACCTGGACCTGCGCCGCGACGACCCCGCGCCGGGGTACGCCGAGCTGGGCGTCACGGCGGTACTCCGCAGTGCCGGTGACGCCTTGGCGAGGGTGGACTGCCAGCTGGCGGAGGTAGCGCTGGCCGCCGACCTGGGCCGGCGCTGCGTCGCGGAGATCCCCGACGGCCCGGTGAACGTGCGGCTGCCCGCCAGCCTCGCACCCGGCGAAGGGTCGGTGTACGTCTGGGGGGAGGCACCCCTGGGGGTCGCCGGGGTTCACCTGGTCTCGCGCGGCGAGCGGACCCCGTGGCGGCTGCGGCTGCGGACCGCGTCGTTCAGCAATGTCCAGGCACTCGCGGTGCTGCTGCCAGGGACCCCCCTGGGCGAGTTGCCGGTGGCATTGGGGTCCTTTGCCCTCGTCGTGGGCGACATCGACCGCTGAGCACCGACGCCAAGCTCAGTCTCCGGCGCGGCGGCGGTGAGGCGAGGCATTTTCCGACGCACCGTAGACGGCCAGCAGATCGGACACCGACCGCCCGGCGCTGTGTGAGCCCGGATCGGCTACGACGCCAGGGTGGCTTTCGGGGTCGGGCGACCCACCATCGACCTCGGGTTCCGCCTCGACCGCGGGTTCCGCCTCGAACTCCGCCTCCACCTCCGACTCGGCCTCCAGCGGGTCCCTCGGCGACGGGGTGATCTGCGCGGACGGGCCGCGATCCCAGCGCGACGCGTCCTGCGCCGAATGCAGGCGGATGGCTTCCGCGCGCAACGCGACCCGTTCGACGAGCAGATCCCCGGACAGCAGGCGTGCCAGGCTCTCCCGCAGGCCCGTCAACTCCCCGCGTAGCTCAGCCAGGTCGAGCCTGGTCTCGACGCGCACCTCATGGGACACCCGCTCGCGCACCTCCCGTTCCACCGCCAGCTCGTGCTCGCGCCTGGCTCGCACCTCGCGCTCGAGTTCCAGTTCGTACACCAACCGCAGGTCCTGCGAGCGGGTCGCGCTGGTCTGCAGTTCCTTGCGGTACTTGGTCACCGCGATCAGCGACAGCACGGACACCCACAGCGCCGCGACCAGGCCCAATCGCAGCAGGTCGGGGTCGTCGGCGAACACCAGGGCGATGCTTCCGGCGACGGCGAGCAGCGCCAACGCACCGGTCACGACTTGCGACCACCGCCGACCGCCGCGCCGCCCGGACGCGGTCCGGTCCGGGTGCGTCATGCCGGAAGGGTACCTGCGGGACGAACCCTGAGGGTTGCTCAGTCCCGGCCAGGACCTCGTTCGCCCGGGGTCCGGCAGGTGCGCTCCAGGTGCAACGCCGCACCCACCAGCAGCACGGCGCAGACCAAGCCGACCAGCGCCCCCGGCGTGTCCGCCGCGGCAGCGGCCAGCGTGGCGCGCGCGCCGAGGAGGTAGCCGAGCACACCGGTCCACACCCCCGCAACAAGGGTGCCCACCAACGAAGACGCCTTGGCGAGGGCGACCGAGCGGGCGGCCATGATCGGATCGAGCAATCGGGCACCGCGGCGGCGCTCGATCCGGCTGCGCAGCACCAGCGCCAGACCCACCTCGACCGCAGCCAGCACCAGCAGCGATGCCCCGGCCAGCACCGGGACCGGCGGCAGTGCGCCGTAACCGACCCGCACCAGCAACCAGCTCAGCGCCGCCGCCAGCAGCCACAACCCGACGAGGTCCGCCACCCGGGTGGCGGTCACCGAATCACCAGGCTCAGCTCGGCGCAGCGGTGCACACCGGCCCGCTCCTGTTCGCCCAGTGCGCCGAGCAGTGCCGTTACCGGACCCCGCCCGACCACCACGGCTGCCGGATCCACCTCCAGCCACGGGATCAGCACAAAGGCCCGTTGGTGGGCTCGCGGGTGCGGCAGCATCAGCTGCGGGTCGTCGCTGACGCGGCCGTCGCAGTCCAGCACGTCCACGTCCAGGGTGCGCGCACCCCACCGGGTCAGCCGCTCGCGCCCGCCGGCCGCCTCCAACGCCTGGCCCTCGCGCAGCCACTCCCAAGGGCCGCGGTCGGGGTCGGCCACCACGAGCACGGCGTTGAAGAAGTCCGGCTGGGCCACCCCACCCCACGGCGCTGTGCGGTACACCGCTGAGCAGCGCTGCACCGCTGCACCCAGCACGTCCAGGACGGACTGCAGGTGATCGAGCCGGTCGCCGAGGTTGGAGCCGATCGACAGGACGGCACGGCTCACGGTGGTTCGGTGTCGCGGTGGCGGTGTATCACCACAGCGACGTCGGCGAAGGTGCGGGGGATGGGGGCGGACGGCTTGTGCAGGGTCACCTGCACCCGCTCCACCCGTGGGTCGGCGAGTACGGCGTCGGCGATCTCGACGGCCACGGTCTCGATCAGCGCACGCGGCGTGCCGGCGAGCACCGCCGCTGCGGTCTCGGCCAGGCCTCCGTAGTCCAGCGTGTCGGCGAGCTGATCGGATGCCGCCGCCGGGGCCAGATCCAGCTCCACCACCAGGTCGACGAGGAAGTCTTGCCCGTCTCGGCGCTCATGGTCGAACACCCCGTGGTGCCCGCGCACCCGCAACCCGCGCAGTTCGATGCGGTCGATCATCGGGGGCCCGGTAGCTGTGCCGGCGAGGTGCCCAGCGTCCACGCCGCGGCCACTGCGACCGCGTCCATCGACGCGGCCACGTCGTGCACCCGGACTCCCCACGCGCCGTGTGCCGCGGCGAGCGCGGACACCGCCGCGGTCGCCACCTCGCGGGCCTCCGGTGGGCGGGGCTCTCCGTTCACATTGGCCAGCAGGGACCCCAGGAATCGCTTGCGGGATGCCCCGATGAGGACCGGGAACCCCAGCTCGGTCAGTGCCCGCAGGGTGCGCAGCAACGCCCAGTTGTGCCCGGCATTCTTGGCGAAGCCCAGTCCGGGGTCGATCACCAGCGCCGCGGGGTCCACGCCGGCCAGGACCGCCGCATCGACCTGGGCGATGAGTTCGGTGCGCACCTCCGCGACAACGTCCTCGTACCCAGCGTAGGAGGCCATGATCGCGCTGTGCGCCCGCCAGTGCATCAGCACCCAGGGCACACCGGCGCCGGCTACGACCCGGGCCATCGCGTCGTCGGCCCGGCCGCCGGAGACATCGTTGACCACAGATGCGCCGGCTTCCAGGGCGGCCTGCGCCACCACTGCCCGCATGGTGTCCACGCTGACCGCCACCCCTGCTGCGACCAGGTCCCGCACCACCGGCACCACCCGGGCCGTCTCGGCAGCGGCGTCCACCCTGCTCGCTCCCGGCCGGGTGGACTCCCCACCCACGTCGACCAGGTCCGCCCCGGCGGCTGCCATCGCGACCCCGTGGGCGACGGCGGCGTCGCGGTCGAGGAACCGGCCACCGTCGGAGAAGGAGTCGGGGGTGACGTTGAGAATGCCGACCACCACGCAGCGACCGGGGTCGGGCAGCCCAGGGTGACGCCGGGACCGGACGTTCGTCACCGGCTGCGGATGAGCTGCAGCGCCTCGGCCCGCGACGCCCCGTCGGACTTGAATTGCCCCCGCACCGCCGAGGTGGTGGTGCTGGCACCGGGTTTGCGGATACCGCGCATCGCCATGCACAGGTGGGTCGCCTCGATCACCACGATGACCCCGCGCGGGTCGAGGCGGCGCATCAGCGCGTCGGCCACCTGTCCGGTCAACCGTTCCTGCACCTGGGGACGCTTGGCGTAGAGGTCGACGACCCGCGCGAGCTTGGACAACCCGGTGACCCTGCCGTTCACCCCGGGGATGTACCCGACGTGCGCGACGCCGTGGAATGCGACCAGGTGGTGTTCGCAGGTGGAGTACATCGGGATGTCCTTGACCAGGACCAGCTCGTCGTGTCCCTCGTCGAAAGTGGTGGCCAGCACGTCGTCGGGGTCGGTGTAGAGCCCGGCGAACATCTCGGCGTAGGCCCTGGCCACACGCGCCGGGGTGTCTGCGAGCCCAGGCCGGTCCGGGTCCTCTCCGCATGCCAGCAACAGTTCCCGCACCGCCGCCTGCGCCCGCGGGTGGTCGAACGCCGGTTGGCCCGGCACGCGCGGACCCCGGCGGGGCACCCCACCCTCACCTAACGCGTCCTCACCTACCGAACCGTCATTGTCCGCGACCGCGGCAAGCTCCACCCTCGACACCGACGTCCTCCCTGCTCCCTGCCCGTCTACCGGGCGTCCGTATGCCGGGCCTCGACGTGGTTCAGTGACCATCCGTCTCAGGCGCGCCGTCACCGTTACGGCGGTGCGCGCCGTTGCCACTGGTGGCCCCGTCCTGCGGCGGCCAGCCCGGCGCCGACCACCCGGGCGGGGCACCGTAGTCCGGCCGGGACGAGCGCAACGCGGGCTGGCCCTGCGCCTCGATGGCCCGCGCACCCACCGGCTCGGGCTTGCGCAGATCCGGTCCCGGTGCCGGCGGCGGCCACGGCTCCCCGCGTTCGATGGCCCGCTCGCCCGGGGTGCGTACCGGCGGCTTGTCCGAGGGGGTGCGGCCCCCGAAGTCGTTGAACGCGGTGATCCGGGGCCGCTTCTCCACGCTGGCCAGTACCCGCTGCAGGTCCTTACGGTTCAGCGTCTCGGTTTCCAGCAGCTCCGCAGCGATGTCGTCCAGCACGTCGCGGTAGGTGTTCAGGATGTCCCACGCCTCGGTGTGCGCAGCCTCGATCAGCTTGCGCACCTCCTCGTCGATCTCGTGTGCGACTTCCAGGGAGTAGTCGGGTTGGCTGCCCATCGATCGGCCCAGAAACGGGTCGCCCTGCTCGTGGCCGTAGCGCACGGCACCCATCCGTGAACTCATCCCGTACTCGGTGACCATCGCCCGGGCGATCTTGGTGGCCTGGTCGATGTCGGAGGACGCGCCGGTGGTGGGCTCGTGGAAGACCAGCTCTTCGGCTGCGCGTCCGCCCATCGCGAACACCAGGCGGGCGATCATCTCCGACCGGGTCATCAGACCCTTGTCGTCCTCCGGCACCGCCAACGCGTGCCCGCCGGTGCGGCCGCGGGCCAGGATCGTCACCTTGTACACCGGTTCGATGTCCGGCATGGCCCACGCCGCCAGCGCGTGCCCACCCTCGTGGTAGGCGGTGATCTTCTTCTCGTGCTCGCTGATCAGCCGGCTCTTGCGACGGGGTCCGCCCACCACCCGGTCCACCGACTCCTCCAGGTTGGCCGCCGAGATGAGCGTGCCGTTCTCCCTGGCGGTCAGCAGCGCGGCCTCGTTGAGCACGTTGGCCAGGTCAGCACCGGACATCCCCACCGTCCGCTTGGCCAGCCCCTCCAGGTCGGCGTCCTCGGCGATGGGCTTGCCAGCCGAGTGCACCCGCAGGATAGCCTTGCGACCGGCGAGATCCGGGGCGCCGACCGGGATCTGACGGTCGAAGCGGCCGGGCCGCAACAGGGCTGGGTCCAGGATGTCGGGCCGGTTGGTGGCGGCGATGAGGATGACGCCCACCCGCGCGCCGAAGCCGTCCATCTCCACCAGCAGCTGGTTCAGGGTCTGCTCGCGCTCGTCGTGCCCGCCGCCCATGCCCGCACCGCGCTGGCGCCCGACCGCGTCGATCTCGTCGACGAAGATGATGCAGGGCGCGTTCTGCTTGGCCTGCTCGAACAGGTCGCGCACCCGGGAGGCGCCGACCCCGACGAACATCTCTACGAAGTCCGACCCGGAGATGGTGAAGAACGGCACTCCCGCCTCCCCGGCGACCGCGCGGGCCAGCAGGGTCTTGCCGGTTCCCGGCGGCCCGTACAGCAGCACGCCCTTGGGAATCTTGGCACCCAACGCCTGGTAGCGGGCCGGGTTCTGCAGGAAGTCCTTGATCTCGTAGAGCTCCTCGACCGCCTCGTCGGCGCCGGCGACGTCGGCGAAGGTGGTCTTGGGCATGTCCTTGGACAGCTGCTTGGCCTTGGATTTGCCGAAGCCCATCACCCCGCCCCGGCCGCCGCCCTGGGAGCGGTTCATCACGAAGAACAGCACCCCCAACACCAGCAGCAGCGGCAGCATGAACTGCAGGATGCTGGCGAACCAGCTGGGGGTGTTCACCACGGTGGTGAAGCCACCGGACAGGTTCGCGTTCTGCACGTCGGTGAAGATCAACCGGGAGGCGTCAGCGGGGTATTTGGTGATCAGCTGGGTCGTCCCGTCGGGAACCCCTTTGACTCCGGAGGTTCCACTGGACAGCGTCAAGCGCAGCTGTTGCTCACGGTCATCGATCTGGGCGTCCTTGACCTTGCCGCTGGTGAGCTGGGTCAACGCGACCGAGGTGTCCACCGGGGCGTAGCCGCGGGTGCTGCTGCCGAAGAAGGAGAAGGCGGCCACCAACACCAGCAGCACCAGGGCGATGCTCAGGTTACGAGGAAGATTCTTGCGCGTCATACACCTGCGGCCGAAGCGGCCTCGTCCTTCCAGGAGCCGGGCCCGGGCGATGCCTCCGCCGTCTGGTCGGAAGGCGAAGAACGTCCCGGATGGGTCAGGCTACCCCGCAGGCCACGTGCCCACAGGGTGCTCGTCCGCAGGTGCGGACGCCCTGCAACCTCCAACGGCGCGCGCCGCTGCGGCGTTCCCGTGCGATCAACCGCGGTACACCCGTGGCTCCAGGGTGCCGATGTAGGGCAGGTCGCGGTATCGCTCGGCGTAGTCCAGGCCGTAGCCGACGACGAACTCGTTCGGGATGTCGAAGCCGACATGGGCCACCTCGACGTCCACCTGCACCGCGTCGGGCTTGCGCAACAGGGTGCAGACCTGCAACGACGCCGGGTTCCTGGTAAGCAGGTTCTTCGTCAACCAGGACAACGTGAGCCCGGAGTCGATGATGTCCTCCACGATCAGCACCCGCCGTCCGGCAATGTCACGGTCGAGGTCCTTCAGGATGCGCACCACCCCGGAGGAGGAGGTAGCCGAGCCGTAGGAGCTGACCGCCATGAACTCCAGCTGCACCGGCATCGGCAATGCCCTGGCCAGGTCGGTCATGAACATCACCGCCCCCTTCAGCACCCCCACCAGGATCAGGTCGTCGGTGGCTGCGGGATCTACCCCGGCAGCGACTTCGGCGGCCAACTCGGTGGTGCGTGCACCGATCTGCTCCGCGGTGATCAACACCGACGCGATGTCACCGTCGTACACGGCGTGGCGCCCTCCACCCTCAGTTCCGGTCGGTGGTCAATCGATGGATGTGGTGAGCCTGCCATGCCGGCGCGACACCACCAACCCGCCACCGAGTCGCACCCCGCCCTGACCGCGCCAGGCGCCGAGCAGCTCGTCTGCCCAGCGCAGCTGGTCGTCGGTCAGGGCGCTGGCCCCGTGCGCGCGCAGCCAGGTGCGCAGTACCCGTCGGCGCAGCGCGCCCGGGTGCGCCACCAGGTCCTCGACTGCCAGCTCGGGACCGCGCAACGCTGCGGCCAGCAGCTGAGCTGCCTGCGCGTCCAGCGCGTCGCAGTCCTCCCGCAGCTGGGCGGCGGTGCGCGCCAGGGCAGACGCCACCCCGCCGGCCAGTACCTCCTCCAACAGCGGAAGCACCTCGTGGCGCAGCCGCACCCTGGTGAAGGCGGGGTTGTCGTTGTGCGGGTCATGGTGTGGTCGCAGTCCCAGTGCCGCGCAGGCCCGGTGGGTGCCGACCCGGCGCACCCCGAGTAGCGGGCGGCCCCAGGGGTCGTCCCAGGCTCGCATGCCGGCCAGCGACCGGGGACCTGACCCGCGACCGAGTCCCAGCAGCACCGTCTCGGCCTGGTCGTCGAGGGTGTGTCCCAGCAGCACGGGAGCACCGGCTGAGGCGGTGCGCAGCGCGGTGTAGCGGGCTCGCCGAGCCGCGGCCTCCACTCCTCCGCCGCCGACCACTTTCACGGCCAGCACATCCACCCGCCTGCAGCCGAGCCCTGTCGCGGTAGCTGCGGCAGCGGCGGCCACCTCGGCGGAACCCGGTTGCAGCCGGTGGTCGACCACCAAGGCAGCCACGCCGTCACCCCCCACCTCGTGCACGGCGGCGGCCAGCAGTGCCAGGGAGTCCGCTCCCCCGGAAACCCCGACGGCCACCGCTGCGCCGGGAGCGTGCTCGGCCAGCCAGCGGCGCACTGCGCGGCGGACCGCGGCCACATCCGGGTGCGGACCGCTCACCCCAAGACCCGGCTGATCCACCGGTCCGGGTCGCTGATCTCGGCGTCCACCGGCAGCGTCTGCGCAGTGCTCCAGACCAAGTTGAACCCCGCCATTCCCACCGACGCCACGACGTGATCGACGAATGCCTTGCCGCGCACGTACTGGGCGATCTTGGCGTCGATGCCCAGCACCGCACGCAGCACCCGGTGCACCGGGTTGCTCGGGCGGCGGCGGCGGCGGTCGAACACGGTGCGGATCTGGCGGACGGTGGGGACCACGGCGGGCCCGACGGAATCCATCACGTGGTCGGCGTGGCCCTCCAGCAGGGTGCCCAGGGCCAGCAACGCGTCGAGCGCCGCTTGTTGCGGCGGGGCCTGCAGGGCGCGCAGCACGTCCAGCGCACCCTCCGGGCGCGTACCCCTGCGCAGATCTGCCAGCAGCCGGGTCACCGCGATGGTCGAGGCGTCCACCGAAGTGAGGGTGGCCACCGTGGACGCCATGTACTCCCCCAGCCATGGCACCGAGGTGAACTGCACCCGGTGGGTCACCTCATGCAGGCACACCCACAGCCGGAAGTCGTGCGGATCCACCCCGCTCGCCCGCTCGACCGCGACGATGTTCGGCGCCACCAGCAGCAGGGTGCCGCTGCTGGTGCCGGGCTGGTGGGTGAACGGGTCGAACTGGCCCAGAATCGCGCTGGAGAGGTAGCCCAGCAGCGCCCCGGCCTGCAGGCCAGCGGCGCGGCCGCTGAGCCCGGGACGCGGCCCGCCGGCCACCGCCGCGGTGTTCGTCAATACCCCCATGGACATCGCCGCCGCCTGCGCCCAGCGCGACCGATCCACCACCAGCGCGGGCGCCACCGCCAGGCCGTCCGCCAGGCCGGTGACCTCGCGCACCGGGCCTTCGGCGCGGACCGCAGCGTCGGCCAGCTCGGCCACCACCGCCGCGGCCGCGGCCCGGTCCGTCACCGGACCCGGGCGCACCACGCGGGCGGCGGTGCGCCCGGCCAACGGCCAGTCCACCACTGGCAGCGCCCGGCCGGCACTCATCGGCAACCGCACGAGCGCAGCAGGGTGGCCACCGCGTCCAAGCCGGGGCGGGCGTCCAACGTCGGTACGCCGCTGGACATCAGCACGAATACCAGCACCCGCCCGTCGACGTCGGTGACCACACCGGCCAGGGTGCTCACCCCGGTCAGGGTGCCCGTCTTGGCCCGCACCCACCCCGCACTCGCCGACGGCGCCGCGGGCGCACCGACTCGGAAGCGGTTCGCCAGAGTTCCACTGACTCCGGCGATCGGCAGCCAGCCCAACATCGGACGCAGGGCGGCCGACAGCGGACCCCCTCCGGCGGCCGCGCTGAGCACGTCCGCCAGCAGGCGCGCCGGTACCCGGTCGTCGGTGGACAGGCCGCTGCCGTCTTGCAGCTGCAAACCGGTGGTGTCGACGCCGCGTTCGCCCAGTGCCCGGCTGGTGGCTTCCGCAGACCCGGCGAACGTGGGCGGCAGCCCGCGGGCCATTGCCACCTCGCGGGCCACCGCCTCGGCCGCGATGTTGTCCGAGGTCACCAGGGTGTGCGCCAGCCTGGTGCCCAGCGGCGCCGAGCGCACCGCGGCCAGCTCCGCTGCCCCCGCCGGGGCCGTTCCCGCGGTCACCGCCGCCGGCGGCAGTCCGAGGCGCTGGGCGAACACCCGACCGGCATCGATCGCGGGGGTGGGGCTGCGGGGGGAGTTCTCCACCAGCGGTTGCAGCCGTCCCCCGTCGAGCATCAGGGACTGCGCCGGGGCGATGAACCCGCCAGCGACGTCGGCGCCCAACCATCCCTGGGCCAGGCCCGGCCCGCTCCAGCTACTGGTATCCACCACTACTGAGCTGACGGCGGTGCCGCTGGCCTTGACCTGGGCCACCAGGTCGTCGAGGCGGGCTGCCCCGGGGTAGTAGGTGGGAGCGCCTACCGGTTGCCCCGACAAGCTCGGATCACCCCCGCCGATGATCGCCACCTGCCCTGCCACCGCAGTCCGCACCACGCGGGTAGCCAGGGACTGCGTGGGTGGCAGGGTCAGCAGCGCTGCGGCGGCAGTGAGCAGTTTCGCCGTGGACGCCGGCATCGCAGGACGTTGCCCGCCGGAGTCCCACAGCACGGTGTTCGTGATCGGGTCGATGACGCGGCCGGTGAGGGTGCCAACGATGGGCCCGCTGGTCAGTGGCGCCAGCGCAGCTGCCAGGGGGGCGGGTGCTGGCGCTGGTGCGGTACCCGCCACCGGTGTAACCGCGGGCTGGGGGCGCACCGGCGTGGGCGGCGGGCTTGTCGACGGGCTGGGCGCCGCGGCAGCTGCACTCGGCGCGGTCCCCGCCGCCGGCGCCGAGAACCGTAGCCCGACGGCAACGGCTGCCAGGGTCACCACCAGCAGCAATGTCACGATCACCCACCGCCGGGGCGCGCCGCGGCCGGCAGCGGGCGGCGGGGTCAACGCAGGGCCAGCCGACACCGGAGCGATCCCCTCCTGCCTGGTGGGCGGCACCTCGTTGACGTTGTGAATGAGCGCGTGGTCCAGACTAGCGGCGAGAGACGACCAGCCCGCGGTGTGTCACCAAGCGTCACCGCCGGCTCCATCGGCACGGAGGGCGAGGCACGCGTGGACTTCGACGTCACCATCGAGATCCCGAAGGGGAGTCGCAACAAGTACGAGGTGGACCACCACACGGGACGGATTCGGCTCGACCGAACGCTGTTCACGGCCACCCAGTACCCCGCTGACTACGGGTTCATCGACCACACCCTGGGCGAGGACGGCGACCCGCTGGATGCCCTGGTGATCGTGTCCGAGCCGACGTTCCCTGGCTGCCTGATCAAGGCCCGCGCAGTCGCGATGTTCCGGATGACCGACGAGGCCGGTGGCGACGACAAGGTGCTGTGCGTGCCCGCCGACGACCCCCGCCAGAGCCACATCACCGACATCGGCGATATCAACGAGTACCACCTGTTGGAGATCAAGCACTTCTTCGAGGTCTACAAGTCGCTGGAACCAGGCAAGAGCGTCGACGGCGCGGAGTGGGTGGGCAGGGCCGAGGCCGAGGCCGAGATCACCCGCTCCGCCGAGCGGGCCAAGGGCACCGTGCACGAGGGCAACCCAGTGCCGGTGCTGGACCGGCACTGACGCCCCCGCGACTGCCGATCAGTCGCGGGGGGAGTGGGACCAGCCTCGTCTCACCGCCGCGCCGGTAGCACCCGGTCCGGCTCGCTGTCCTGCGGCGTGAAGGTCGGCATCGCCGCCGCCAAGGCCGCGTCGTCCCGGGCTGCGTCGTCCCGGGCTGCGTCGTCCCGGGCTGCGTCGTCCCGGGCTGCGTCGTCCCGGGCTGCGTCGTCCCGGGCGGACTGCTGGGCGGCAATCCCGGACTGCGTGCGCAAGGGCACCTCTTTGAAGAACAGCACCAGCACGAAGCCGATCAGCATGACCACGCCGACGGCGACGAACACCAGGTCCATCGCGTTGGAGAACCCAATCTTGAATGGGGCGGCAAGGACCGGCTGCAGCTTGCTGATGAACGAGGTGTCGGCGAGTGCCTGACCGGCTGCGGCCGGGCTTCCGGTGGCCAGCCCCTGACCGATCGCCGCCACCGTGGGGTCAGCGCTGGCCGCTGCTGAGGCCACCGCCGGCCCGAACTGCGGCGACTGGCTGGCAGCTCCCAGCGCGGTGCCAATCTTCGGCGTCAGATTGCTAAAGAGCAGCGACAGGAACACCGCGACGCCAAGGGTGCCGCCGATCTGCCGGAAGAAGGTGGCCGAGGACGTCGAGACGCCCATGTCCTTGGGCGGCATCGCGTTCTGAATGGCCAGGGTGATGGGCTGCATGAGGTTGCCCAGGCCCAGTCCGAACACGCCCATCAGCGCCATGACCAACCACAGCGGGGTGTCGTAGCGGACGAACGAGAAGGCGAACATCCCGACGGTCATCAGTATGGTCCCGATCAGCGGGAAGATCCGGTAGTGCCCGGTACGCGAGATCAGTTGGCCGGAGATGATCGAGGCGACCATGATCCCGAGCATCAACGGCAGGGTTTGCAACCCGGCCAGCGTCGGCGACGAGCCCTTCACGACCTGCAGGTACTGCGGGATGAGGGAGATGCCGCCGAACATCGCCGCGCCGACAACCACGCTGATCATCGTGCCCAGCGCGAAGGTGGGGGTGCGGAAGAAGCGCATGGGGATCAGCGCGTCGTCCTTCATCCGGATCTCGGCGAGCACGAACGACACCACGCCGACGATGCCCAGCGCGTAGCAGGTCAGCGCCCCGCCGGAGGTCCAACCCCAGGTCCGGCCTTGCTCGGCGATGATGAGCAACGGCACGAGACCGACCGAGAGCAGGGCAGCGCCGAACCAGTCGACCCGGGCCTGGCGGCGGTGCACCGGCAGGTTGAGCACCCGCCACACCACAGCCAGCGCGGCGATACCGACGGGCACGTTGACGAAGAAGACCCAACGCCACCCGGTGATACCGAGGATGGAACTCTGCCCGGCCAGCAGCCCGCCGATGATCGGGCCCAGCACGCTGGACGTGCCGAACACCGCCAGGAAGTAGCCCTGGTATTTCGCCCGCTCCCGCGGCGGCACGATGTCGCCGATGATGGTGAGCGCCAACGAGAACAACCCGCCCGCGCCGAGCCCCTGGAAGGCCCGGAACGCGGCCAGCTGATACATGGACGTGGCGAATCCGCACATCACGGAGCCGATCACGAAAATCGAGATGGCCGCCATGAAGAACGGCTTGCGTCCGTAGAGGTCGGAGAGCTTGCCGTACAGCGGGGTGGCGATCGTCGAGGTGATCAGGTATGCGGTGGTGACCCAGGCCTGAACAGAAAAGCCTTGCAGGTCGTCGGCAATGGTGCGGATCGAGGTGGACACGATCGTCTGGTCCAGGGCCGCCAGGAACATACCCATCATCAGCCCGGCGAGAATGGTGAGGATCTGACGGTGGGTGAAGGTGCCGTCGGCGTTCGCACCGCCGTGCTTGATCCGGGTGGTATCCGGCGACGCCGCGGTGGTGCTCATGCTTCTCCTTCATGCGTGGATACCTGGCCGACGTCGGCCAGAATCTGGGGGCGGTGGCGCTCGAGGTCGTGGGTGAAGCGGGCGAGCAGGGTGGCCAACGCGGAACGCTCCTGCGGCGTCCAGTCGGCAACAACTCTGGCGATGGTGGCGTTGCGCCGCTCGCGGATGCGGTGCGCGCAGTCCCGTCCGGCATCGGTGGCGGCGAGCACTGTCGCTCGCCCGTCGTCGGGGTCGGCGCGGCGCTCGACGTAACCCAGCGAGACAAGTTGGGCGACCTGGCGACTGATGGTGGACGGGTCGGCCAGCAGGCCCTCAGCTAGGGCGCCGGAACGCTGCGGGCCGTCGCTGAGTAGGCGGAACAGCAGGGCGAAGGCGGCCTTGTCTACACCGTCGCGGCGGCGCGCAGACATCTGGGCGCTGGTCCGTTCCATCACCTTGAGCAGGTGCCCGATCTCGTCACCGAGCGCAGGTGTGGCGGATCCGGGCCCGGGCGGCTCGGCCGTATGAAGTATCGACACAACGCCCCCCTCTCGATCTCAGTGTGTGCAGCAACCAATTAGTTGCTGGTCGCAAGCATGCTCGTGGATAGGGCCGACGTCAACCCGAGCACGTGCGAGGACGGTCACACCGTCGCGTCACCGTCCGGTGAAGCGGGGCTCCCGTCGGGCTAGCACCGCGTTCACTCCCTCACCCAGGTCCTGCGATGCGAGGAACGCCGAGTTCCAGGCGCCGACGTAGCGCAGGCCGGCGGCGATGTGGTCGGTGCGGTCGTTTTCCAGCACTGCCTTGATGCCCTGCACCACCAATGGCGGGTTCGCGGCGATGTCGCGAGCACACGCGTGGGCTGCGGCCAGCACACCCTCTGCGTCGGCGAACACCTCGTTGACCAGGCCGATCCGCTCGGCCCGTACCGCGTCGATGTCCTTGCCGGTGAGCGCCAGCTCCCGCAGGTGACCCGCACCGATGATCGCAGGCAGCCGCTGCAGGCTGCCGAGGTCGGCCACGATGCCCACCCTCACCTCGCGGACGGAGAACCTGGCGTCGGCGCTGGCGAACCGCACGTCGCAGGCGGCGAGGAGGTCGACCCCGCCGCCGATGCACCGGCCTTGCACCGCCGCAACCACCGGCTTGCGGCACTCGGCCACCGTGGTGACCGCGGCCTGCATCTGCCGCAGGTGCGCCCAGAACTGGGTGCGTGGCGCGGCCAGGCCGGGCTGACCACTGACCAACGGCCCCATCAGCTTCCCCATCGCCGCGAGGTCGAGGCCGTAGGAGAAGTTGCGGCCCGACCCGGTGAGGACGATCGCTCGCACACCAGGATCCACGTCGAGTTCGGTGAACACCTCCGGCAGCTCGCGCCAGAAGTCGGGGCCCATGGCGTTGCCCTTGCCCGGGCCAGTCATGCACACCTGGGCTACCTGAGCGGTGCGCTGCACGGTCATCGATGCGTGGACGGTCTCGGTGGTGGGTTCAGACATCAGCCGGCTCCTCGGTGATCAGCGGGTGGATCAGGCGTCGATGACCACCACGATGATCACCGGCTCCCGGCGGAAGGCGCGGCGCATCCACTTGCCGACCTCTCGCAGGATCACCTGCTCGAGTTGCTTGCTGCCGGTGATCTTCTGCTCGCGGGCGGCCGCCAACGCCGAGGCGATCATCGGCACCACCGCGTCGTAGGTCTTGGGGTCGCTGACGAAGCCGCGGGCGATGAAATCCGGTGCCTCGGCGAGCTTGCCGGTATCGGCGTCGACGATGGCCACCACCGTGAGCACGCCCTCCTCGCTGAGGGTGCGCCGCTCCACCAAGGACGCCTCTTTGACCTCGCCGACGGACTGCCCGTCGACGTAGACCAACTCCACCGCCACCTTGCCGGTGATCGACGCGCGGCCATCCACCAAGTCGATGACATGGCCGTCGGCGGCGATCAGCACCCGGTCGCGTGCCACCCCGGTGCTGACGGCTAGTTCGGCATTGGCCCGCAGATGGCGAGCCTCACCGTGCACGGGCAGCACATTGGACGGCTTGACGATGTTGTAGCAGTACACCAGCTCACCGGCGCTGGCATGCCCGGAGACGTGCACCTTCGCGTTGCCTTTGTGCACCACGTTGGCGCCCATGTCGGTGAGCCCGTTGATGACCCGGTAGATGGCGTTCTCGTTCCCCGGGATCAGCGAGCTCGCGAGCAGCACGGTGTCCCCCTCACCCACCCGGATCATGTGATCGCCGGTCGCCATCCGAGACAGCGCGGCCATCGGCTCGCCCTGCGAACCGGTGCAGATCAGCGTCACCTTGCTCGGTGCCAGCTTGTCTAGGGTCTTGAGGTCCACGATCAAGCCGTCAGGCACCTGCAGGTAACCCAGGTCCATCGCCAATCCCATGTTGCGCACCATGGAGCGGCCCACGAAGGCCACCTTGCGACCGCCGGCGTGCGCGGCGTTGACCACCTGCTGGATGCGGTGCACGTGGCTGGCAAAGCTGGAGACGATGACGCGGCGCGGTGCGGTGCGGAACACCGTCTCGATGGCCGGGGTGAGTTCGCGCTCGGAGGTGGTGAACCCGGGGACGTCGGCGTTGGTGGAGTCCGTCAGGAACAGATCCACCCCCTCCTCGCCGAGGCGGGCGAAGCCGCGCAGGTCAGTGAGGCGCTTGTCCAGCGGGAACTGGTCCATCTTGAAGTCCCCGGTGTGCAACACCAGACCGGCCCGGGTGCGTATGGCGATGGCCAGACTGTCCGGGATGGAGTGGTTGACGGCCAGGAACTCACACTCGAACGGGCCCAGGGTGCGGCGCTCGCCTTCGCGGACCTCGACGACCTTGGGCTTGATCCGGTGCTCGACCAGCTTCGCGGTGATGAAGCTCAGCGTCAGCCGCGAGCCGATCACCGGGATGTCGCCGCGTTCCTTGAGCAGGTAGGGCACCCCGCCGATGTGGTCCTCGTGACCGTGGGTGAGCACGATCGCGACCACGTCGGCCAGGCGGTCCCGGATGTAGGAGAAGTCCGGCAGGATCACATCCACCCCGGGCTGGTGTTCCTCGGGAAACAGCACGCCGCAGTCGACGATCAGGAGCTTGCCGTCCTGCTCGTACACCGTCATGTTGCGGCCGATCTCACCGAGGCCGCCCAGGGCCACGATCCGTAGTGCGCCGTCCGGGAGAGCAGGCGGACGACCCAGGTTCTGGTGTGGCGCAGTCATGGCCGTAGACGTTAGTCGGCCCCGCTGCCTGCCAAGGCCACCGGCAGCTCGATCAGCCCTCGATGATGAGCGCACCGGTAGGGCAGGCCGCTACTGCAGCGGCGATCCGGGCACGAGCACTCTCCGGCTGAACCGGGGCCAAGACTTGTAGCTCGCCGGCGTCGTCCACCTCGAAGACGTCCGGGGCGATCTCCTCGCACAGGCCCAGGCTCGCGCACCGGTTTTCGTCCCATTCGATCCGCATGCGACTCAGCCCCGCTCGGGGGTGAAGCGCACCGGCAGGTGGTTGACGCCGTGGAAGAAGGTGCTGGTGGTGCGCGACATCGGCCCGCTGACCTCGATGTCGGGCAACCGGGTCAGCAGCTCCCGCCACAACGCTTTGAGCTGCTGGCGGGCGAGTTGTCCGCCCAGGCAATGGTGAATGCCCCCGCCACCGAAACTGATGTGCGGGTTGGGGCTACGGGAGAGGTCGAAGCGCTCCGGGTGGTCGAAGACGGTTGAGTCCCAGTTCGCCGAGGCGTAGAACAGCACCACCTTGTCCCCGGCGGTGATCTGCACGCCGCCCAGCTCGCAGTCCCGGGTCGCGGTGCGCCGAAACGTCATGATCGGCGTCGACCAGCGCACCATCTCCTCCACCGCGGTACCGATGCGGCGCTCGAAGTCGGCCATCAGCCAGAGCCGCTGCTCGGGGAAGTCAGTCAGCGCCTGCATGGTGTGGCTGATGCTTTGGCGGGTGGTGTCGTTGCCGGCCACCGTCAGCAGCCCGAAGAAGCTCAGGATCTCCTCGTCGGTAAGCCGGTCACCGTCCACTTCCGCCTGCACGAGGGCGGTCATCAGGTCGTGTTCGGGGTGCGCGCGACGGGCCGCGATCAGCTCGGAGGCGATCGTCCGCATCGACATCATCGCTTCGAACAACCTGGGCAGCGGTTCGGCGCCGGCCAGCAGCTCGGGATCGTTCCAACCACCGGCGTACTGCGCCTCGTGCGCCAGGTGGGCGCGCTGGGAGCGGGGGACGCCGATCATGTCGCAGATGTTGTGCATCGGCATGAGCGCGGCGCAGTCGGTGACGAAGTCCGCCTCCCCGCGACCGGCCAACGCGGCGACGATCTCGGCGGCGTTCGCGCGGATCTGCGCGTCGATCAGGCGGAGTTGGCGTGGGGTGAACGCTGCGGTGAGCAGCCGGCGAACCTTGGTGTGCCGCGGCGGATCCATCGCGATGAAACCCTGCCCGGCATCCAGCAGCTCGTGCGGCATGGAGTCGAAGACGATGCCCGCACCGGAGCAGAAGTCCTGGTGGCGCCGAGTCACCTCGATCAGATCAGCGTGGCGCACCACGGCCCAGAATCCTTGGTCGTTCGGGTCGTCGAACAACCGCTCCTGGACGGGGGCGTGCCAGCTGATCGGCCGGTGCGCGCGCAGCTCGGCGAAGGTGCGTTCGCGCTCATGGGCGGACTGCGCCCAGAACGCCCGAGTGGAGAGGTCCGCCGGGTCGTAGGGACGCGCGGCGCGGTCGGTGAGCACGGTCATAGGCCCTCCCAAGATGTTCGGTGCGACGCTGTTCACCTTTACACTTAGCGCACATATGTCAACCCCCGCAGTGGTGGTGGCGGGCGGTACGGTGATTCTGGTGGCACGGTGGCGACGTGGGTGAGCAGGACGTGCGGCCGGTGCTGCTCGCGGTGGACGGCAACTCCCTGCTGCACCGCAGCTTTCACGCGCACGCCGGCACCGGCGCCCGCGCACCGGACGGAACACCGGTGTGGGCCGTGCGCGGACTCGTCAGCCAGGTCGCTCGGGCGGTGGCGCGGGTCGGAGCGCGCGGTGTCGTCATCGGCTTCGACGACCACCCGAACAATGACCGTAAGAAGAGGTGGCCGGACTACAAGGCCACCCGGTTGCCCAAGCCACCTGAGCTGATCGTCCAGCTGACCACCGCGGTCGGGGTGCTGCGCACGCTCGGCCTGCACGTCGTGGTCGCCCCCGGGTTGGAGGCCGACGACGTGGTGGCCTCGGCCGCCCGCACCGCCACTGCGGCCGGGTGGGACACGGTGGTCGTCACCTCCGACCGCGACTCGTTCGCCCTCATCTCCGACACCACCCGGGTGCTGCGGTTGATCACCGGCGGGGTGGACGCCTCCCCGGTGTTGACCCCGGCGCGGTTGCACACGTTGACCGGGGTGTACCCGCAGCAGTACCGCGAGTTCGCCGCATTGCGCGGGGACAGCTCCGACAACCTGACCGGGGTGACCGGAATCGGGGCCAAGACGGCGTCCCGGCTGCTCGCCGAGCTGGGCAGCGTCGAGTCCGCCCTGGCCCAGCCGCAGGCGACCGTGGCAGTCCTCGGACCGGCCGCTGCCGCCCGGCTGAGCACCCCAGCGGCGCGCGCGGTGTTCGCCCGTAACATCGAGCTGATGACCCCGGTGGCCGACATCGACCTGGGTCTGGACCTCACCGGGGGCGGACCCGGCTGCCTGCCGCTGCCCGAGGCGCCCCTGCGAGCCGGCCTGACCGCCGCCGGGTTGTTCGGGATGGAACGCGCCACGGTCGCCGCCATGTGCGACCAACCCGTCGAACTGGGGGTGGACTCCCCCGGCGTGCACTGGTTGATGTCCGACGACGCCCACCTCGACCTCATGATCAGCCACGACGAGCCGGCGCCCACTGCGGTGGCGGTGGCTGCTGAACCCGTCCAGGGCACCTTGTTCTGAGCGGTCTCGAGCGCCGGGCAGCCGCGTTCCGCAAATAGCGGGCTATTTGCGCGTTTTCGGGGGCTAAAAGCGCAGATAGCGGGCTATTTGCCGGCTCCGGCGTAGTTCTCGGCCGTCCTGGTGCTCGCGTCGCCCACCTTGACGGTGCCGGCGCCGGGGTGTTTGGCTGATCGGCGATCAGCGGTCGGAACCCGGTGAGAATCCGGGACGGTCGCGCCACTGTGGTCGACCCCTCCTGCAGAGGGTGGGTCGCGAGTCAGACCTGCCGCTGGTCATGCCCATCCGGAACGCCGAATTCCTCAGGAGGCACCACTCGTGGTCTACACAGCTGCGCCCACCCGCCCGCTCGCGCTACCTCCGGTGCCGGTCATCAGTGTGCGCGCCGCGCTGCCGTGGCTCACCTTCGCCGCCCTACTACTCGCTGTGCTGTACGTCGTCGTGGCTGAACAAGGTGCCGCGGCGGTCTTGCCCGGCTCCGTCGTGCACGAGTTCGTGCACGACGCCCGTCACCTGCTGGGTGTGCCCTGCCACTGAAGCCGTCGGTCTGATGCGCGCGTTGCTCATCCGGGGGATGGTCTCCGGGTTCGTGGCCGGCGCCGGGGCGGTCGTCGTTGCCCGATGGGCAGGGCAGGGTCCGTTGTCGGCGGGGCTCGCCTTCGAAGCGGCTCAGCGACCACGCGCCGCGGCGGAGCCGGAGGTCCTCTCGCGGTCAGTGCAGGCCACCGTCGGACTCGCCACTGCGACGCTGGTGTTCACCGTGGCCCTGGGCGGGCTGTACGGGCTGGTCTGTGGGCTTGCGCAGGGTCGCTTGGGCGGCCTGAGCGCGCGAGCGACAGCGGCGGTCGTCGCCGGCGGCGGATTCCTCGCGGTGTACCTGCTCCCGGCGTTGAAGTACCCGCCCAACCCGCCGGGGGTCAGTGCTGCAGCCACGATCGGCGACCGCACCTCGTCCTACTTCGCCCTGCTCATGCTGTGCGTGGCCGTCGTCGTCGGTGCGACCGCGGTGGCTGGCAGGCTCGGTGTGAGCCACGACCGGTGGAATGCTTCGCTGGGCTGCGGTGGCGCCGCGGCAGCGATGGTGGGCATCGCCTATTGGCTGCTGCCCGCCGCGGCGTCGACGCCGTCGGGCTTCGATGCCGACGTGCTGTGGGATTTCCGGATGGCCTCGGGTGCCGTTGCGTTGACGGTGTGGCTTGTGTTGGGGCTCGTGTTCGGCGCCCTCACGGATCGTCGGCTGCACCGCGACCGCGTAGCGGTCCCACCGATGCGTCAGTAGCCGGGACGTGACCCGACCAGCGACCGCCACCGCGGCCGCGGATGGTACCCGGCTCACCCTGATCAGCCACGGCATGACCAGTGCCCTGCGCGCTGCCCGGTTCCCCGACGACGAAGACCTCGAACCCGGTGCCGTGGCGTCGGCGCGCAGTGCCGCGTTCCGACTGCGGGTACCGGACCGGACGTGGTGTGACGACACCGCTCGAACCCGGCAGACGGTGCGCGCCCTCGGGTGGGTCCCCGTCACCGATCCACTGCTGGCTGACCTCGATGTGGGTCGGTGGAAAGGCCTGGCTCTGCACGAGGTCTCACCAGAGGAACTGCACCGGTGGTGCGCTGACCCCGCTGCGGCCCCGCACGGCGGGGAGTCCGTTAACGGGCTGTTGCAGCGAGTCGACGGGTGGCTGCAGCAGGTCACGGCGCTGCCCGGGCGCACCGTCGCCGTCACCCATCCGGCGGTCGTTCGGGCCGTGCTCATCACCACGCTGCGGGCGGACGCGTCGAGTTTCTGGCGGGTCGACATCGGCCCCCTGAGCGCCACCAAGCTGCGGTGGCGGGCGCCGTTCTGGACGTTTCAGCAGGTCAACGCCATAATCTGAACTCGGCTTGAACCGCTGGAACCCCCGCGGCTTGCGCTGCGTCAGAAGGCACGACGCATCCCCGAGACAGGAGGAGCTGTGGAACTCCAACCCGAACCGGTGCTGGCGGCCTCAGCCGTCGCAGCTCGCCTGGCCGCGCAGCTATCCGCGGTGCAATTGGCCGTCCCGCTGGACGAGGTGGCCGCGGCGCTGCCGGGCAGCACCACCCGCGCGAGCGCTGCCACGTTGGCCGACACCTGGAAGCTGCGGGTCGGCGGGCTCGCCGGCGATGTGGACCGCCACGCCGAGGCGTTGCGCTCAGCGGTGCACACGTTCGGTCAGGTCGAGGACGAGCACCGTCGCGACCTGCACCGCCAACGACCGCACGGACTCTCCACGACTACGGCGGGGTCGCAATGAGCTCGTTCGGCGAGGTGCGACAGTGGTCGCCGGGCCGGATCGCTACCGCCGGCAGTGCATTGGATACCGCGTCAGCGGTATTGACCGGGTTGCAGGACGAACTCGACGCGTGCTCGACAGCGCCGAGCTGGTCCGGGTCCGGTGCCACCGCGGCCAGCGCCGACCTCGACGGGCTGACTCGTCGACTGCGGCGCCTGGTGGCCCAAGCCGCCGCGGTCCGCACCGGGGTCCGCCAAGGCGGCCAGGCTGTCCACGCCTTACGCCGCTATCAGGATTGCACCGAGTCCTTCGCCGCCGAGTGGGGCTTCGTCATCGGCAACGACGGCGCGGTCACCGACGATGCCCCGGCTCCACCGGCGCCGACCACCGAAGCGGAGGCCGCCGCTGCAGATGCGGCCTACCAGCAACGACTGCGGGCACAAGCTGAGATCATCAACCGGGTCGAGCAGATCATGCGCACCGCCGCCGACGTGGACGCCGACCTCACGGGCATCTTGCTGGCCGCTCACAATGACCAGGTCGGCGACGGAATGGGCGCCGGGCTGGGGGCCGCGGACGTGGCCGGTGCCAGCGTCGGCGAGCTGAGCATCCAGGAACCGCCACCACGGGGAACTGCCGCCGACAACGCGGCATGGTGGAACACCTACAGCGGTTCCCGGCAGGCGCAGATCCTGGCTCAGCACCCCGACTGGGTCGGCAACCTCGATGGCATCCCCGCGCAGATCCGGTCGACGGCAAACCAGGCGCGACTGCCAGACCTGTCCACCGAGTTGGCTACCCGGGGCGATGAGCTGCGCGCGAGGCTCGCCGCTGACCCCAGCCGGCAAGAGGCCAGGCGAATCACCGAACAGCTCGCCCAGGTGATGACCAAGCAGGATGCCATCCGGGCGATCGAGCGGGTGATGGCAAAAGGGGATCGTCAACTGCTGTTGGTGGACGCCTCCGGCGACCGAACGACGGCGGCGGTCGCGGTGGGCAATGTCGACACCGCCGACCACGTCGCGGTGTCCACACCAGGGTTCAACAGCACCGTCGCGGGGAGCTTCGAGGACAGCGACGAGAAGACCGCGCTGCTCAAGCGGCGGACCGAAGGCCAGCTCGGCAATGCCCAATCCGATGACACCGTCGCCGCCATAACCTGGCTGGGGTACGAACCTCCCGTCGGGCAGACCGCCGTTGCCCCATCCACCCTGGACCCGGACAACCTGGCCGGGATGTACCCGGTGGTCGGCGACGAGGTGGCCCGCCAGGGTGCGGTGGCACTGTCGTCGTTCTACAACGGTATCGACGCCAGCCGCGACAGCGATCCACACTTGACCGCCCTGGGCCACTCCTACGGGTCGCTGACCACCAGCCTGGCGCTGCAAACCGGTACCGGGGTCGACGACGTGGTGCTCTACGGCTCGCCGGGTTTGGGCACCGACGACGTCACCGACCTCGGGGTGCCGGCGGGGCACGTGTTCGTCGAGGAGGCCAAGGGGGACTGGATCGCCGACGCCGGCGCGTTCGGCGCAGACCCCAGCGCCCTGGCCGGGGTGACGATGCTGGCCACCGACGCCCGGGTGCTGCCCGACGGCACCTGGGGTCAGGCCTCCAACGGCCACTCCGCCTACCAGGACGAGGGCGAACCTGGCGACCCCGATTACCGGCGCACTACCGCCACGTACAACCAGGCCAGCATCGTCGCCGGGATGCCGGAGCGAGCGGTGCGGGGCTTCGATCTCGACGGCCTGGACACGGTCCGGGCCGGCCTTCAGGTCGCTGATGACGCGGTGTCCTGGACCAACCAGATGCTCGGTGACCCCGGACGGTTCCTGCCACCGGTGCTCGGCAGCGAAATTGCCGACACATTGTCATTGGCCCGAGGCGCGCTCGGGCTGTTGGAAACCGGCAGCGACCTCACGCTGGACCGGATCGACGACGTCATCGACGGCGTGCGCGACGTGGGCGACGGCGCGCGCGACGTGGGCCGGGGCTTGCTGAACCTGGCTGAGCGCGTAGCTACGGGGGTGCGATGAATCACCGTCCTAGCGCCGCATGGGCGCTCATCCGGGTCGCCTGCTGCGCCGCCCTGCTCACCACCGCATGCTCGGTGACGGTGCCAGGCCAGGCTGGTCCGGCGTCACCGCAACCTGCCGCGTCACCGCAACGTTCCGCGTCACCATCGGAGAAAGGGAACCCCATGGCGAACCCCCTGTCGGGCCGGCCGCTCAGCGCCGACGCGGTGACGACCTACACCAGGATGCAGGAGGAGCTACGCACTGCGATCACCGCGGCGGTCCCGACCGTGGTGTGGGCACCGATCCGCGATCAGCTGAACGCCGGGTGCGGCGGCAAGCTGTCTGGGCTCAACGGGCGCACCGTCTTCCTGCAGCCCTGGGCCACCGAGGGCAGTGTCACCGCCGAGCAGTGGCCCACCGTCGTGGCCGCCATGGCTCCGGTCGCTGCCGCGTACCAGTTCACCGGACCCAGGGCCGCTATCGTCGCCGGGTCGGAATTCCGATCCGAGTTTCAAGGCCCCTACGGCGCATTGTTGGAGCTGTCCTCTTTCAAGGCCATGGTCATGATGGTCCAGACGGGCTGCCACCCGGAGTCCTGACGCACCCTGCATCAGGCCGTGGTCTTGGTCACTCATGGCCGTCATCCGGCGCCCCCACCCCGGCATCGCCGTGCTTGGGTTGGCCGCATGGATAACACCCGCATCCACCAGCTGACCGGTCAACTGCGCGCGCTGCTGGCGCTCACCAATACCGAAGCGCAGATCGCCGCCACCCGTCAGGGTCAGGCGCGCACCGACGCGGTGCGACGCGAACTCGCCCAGAACGCCGACAATGCGGTCTCCCGCGCCGCCGCCATCGAGCGCACCCTGCAGGAGCTCGGGGGCGTGCCCGATGTCGTCTCCCCGGTTCTGGGGCGGTTCGGTGCGCTGGTCAAGACGGTCGCCGAGCAGCCAGAGCCGCTGGCCGGGGCACTGTTGGAGGACCTGGCGTTAGAGCACCAACTGGCCGACCGGGCCCGCTACCTCAAGGCGTTGGCCACCGCCGCGGACGCACCCCGGGTCGTTACCCTGGCCCAGCGCCTGATCACCGCCCACGACGCCACCGTGCAGTGGCTCACCACTGTGCTGGCCGAGGATGCGCTCGGTGGGCCTACCGCCTTGCGGGCCACACCGCTGCAGACCCTCGCCCGCACCACCGCCCTGGTGGTCGGCGGTCCTGCACGGTTGTCAGCGGCGGGCATCAACCGGGCCGTCGCGGCAGTGCGGGGAACGCGAGGCCGGTTGGTCGAGGTCGCCGATGAGGTCGCTGACCGCGGCGCCCGAGTCAGCGACGAGGTGCGTCAGACGCTGACCGCGAGCCGCGACGCCGGGCTGGCCAAAGCGGAGGAGTTGGCCCGTCAGGACGGCGACCGCGACCGCGCCACGACGGTGCACCGGATGCGCGCGCAAACCGGTGCCTTGAAGGCAGCCGAGCTCCCGATCCCGGACTACCCCGGCAAGTCGGTGGCCGAGGCGGTCGCCGCCGTCCGCGACCTGCGGGAGCCCGCCGACCTGCAGGCTGTGCTGGGTTACGAGGAAGCCCACAAGAACCGCAGCAGCGTCATCTCGGCCACCCAGACGCACCTGGCGTCCATCGCCAAGGAGACCGTCGGCGTGGGCTGAGCCTTAGCCTTCCACGGCATCGCGCGCCGACTCGCGTACGGGGCTCACCCCGCCTCGTGCCGTGTGCCCTGATGCAGTCTAGGTTCGGACTCCCATGCAGCCGTGACCAGGAAGGGGTGGACTGTGACGCCGCCATCGAGCAGCAATGTGGCTGGTCAGGAGCCGGTCACGCCCGCGCAGCACTGGGACCGCGTCTACGGCAGTCGCGCCGAGAACGAGGTGAGCTGGTTCACCCCGCAGCCCAGCACATCGGTGGGTCTGCTCGACCGCTGCGGGGTGCGCGCGGATGGCGCCGTCCTGGACGTGGGCGGTGGGCGCAGCCGTCTCGTCGAGGCCTTGCTCGACCGTGGCCACAAGGACGTGACGGTGCTCGACGTGTCCGCCGCGGCGCTGCAGTCGTCGGCCGACCGATTGGGCGAGCGGCGCCACGATGTGACGTGGGTCCGAGCCGACCTGCTGACCTGGGTGCCACCGCGGCAGTTCGCGGTGTGGCACGACCGGGCGGTGTTCCACTTCCTCACTGATCCCACCGACAAGCAGTCTTACCTCGAGGTGGCCGCCGCCGCGGTGGTGCCGCATGGGTTGCTGGTGGTGGGCACGTTTGCCGAGGACGGCCCCGAGTCCTGCTCCGGCCTGCCCGCGGCCCGTTACGACGCAGCGTCGCTGGCACGGGCCTTCGCCCCGGACTTCGTCTCGGTGCTCGCCGAGCGGGAGGTGCACCGCACCCCGGGTGGGGCGGAGCAGCCATTTACCTGGGTGGTGCTGCGCCGCCTCGACCCCGCTGCCTAGCGACCTGTTCGGTCACTTCGGCGGCAGTGATCGGGCGTAGGCGACACCATGCTCGACCCAGCGGCTGAACTCGTCGTCGGTGACGCAGGCGTCGACGTCCACGTGCAGCCAGCCGTTCATCTCGCGTCCACGCATGACGAACCGCGTCGCTCGTGGATCCTCGAGCAGGGCCTCGGTGTGAGCCGGGTCGACGCGAAGCAGCAGGCCGCCCTGACCGCTCGCGCTGACGGCGAGGTGCCCGGCCACCAGAAAGGCCAGGCCACCGAACATGGTCTTCTCCACAACTGCGGGCTCGTCGATCAGAGACTCGCGCAGCCGGTCGGCCACCTCCGCGTCGTACGCCACGACGGCAGTATTCCAGCGTCAAACCTGGCTGACCACGGTCGTCCTTAGGCCGGCGAGCGGGGCGCCGATCAGCCGCGTCTGCGGGAGAGGTCTACCTGGTCACTGTCGTCGGTCTCTGATGCCGGAAGGTCTGGTTCGCTCAGGCGTAAGTGCTCGGCGTGGTACACCGCTTCGTCGAGCAGGCTGGCGACGTGGTGGTCGTAGAGCGAGTAGGTGATGTGTCGGCCGTTGCGCTGCGCGGACACCAGGCCCATGGTGCGGAGCAGCCGCAGCTGGTGGGAAACAGCTGACTGCTCCATGCGCACCGATTCGGTGAGCTCGGAAACGGTGGCTGGCGCCTGGCGTAGTTGCGACAGGATCAGCAGTCGGCTCGGCGTCGTGAGGGCTTGCAGGGTAGCCGCCACGGCCTGCGCGCTCGCCGCCGTCAGTCGTGCCGGGGGTGTGTCGCGGTCGTGCACTCCGTGTCCCACGCCGGGACTATACCCGTTCACCACTTTCAACACACAGATGAACACGTGTTCATGATTGTGTATCGTCTTGCTGCGAGGTCGTAGCCCGGCGACTTCCCGCAGTCGTGGAGAGGCCGCATTCATGCCGTCAACGTTGTTGCCGCCCGCCAGTGTGCGGACGGGGACGCCGACGCCAGCCCTGACAGGGATCCGCCGGGCCGGTCTGCTGGTGGCCCTACCCGAGGTTCGGTGGGCCGCGGTTGCGACAGTGCTGTTCGCCATGGGCGCCTTGGCCCAGCTCGCCGGGGCGCCGGTTGTGGTGTTCTGGGGCCTGTACCTGGCCTGCTACATCACGGGCGGTTGGGGGCCGGCGCTGGCAGGGCTGCAGGCGTTGCGGGAGAAGACCCTGGACGTCGACCTGCTCATGATTGTGGCTGCGATCGTGGCCGCGAGCATCGGGCAGGTCCTGGACGGCGCACTTCTCATCGTCATCTTCGCGACGTCCGGCGCCCTGGAGGCGGTGGCCACGAAGCGGACCGAGGACTCCGTGAAAGCCCTGCTGGATCTCGCCCCCGAGCAAGCCACCCGGCTGTTCGCGGACGGCGCCGAGCAACTGGTGGACGCAGCAGACCTCGCCGTGGGGGACCTGATCCTGGTGCGACCCGGTGAGCGCATCGGGGCGGACGGACACGTGCTGGCGGGCGCATCCGATGTCGACCAGGCCACGATCACCGGTGAGCCCCTCCCGGTGGTGAAGCAAGCCGGGGACGAGGTGTTCGCCGGCACGCTCAACGGCAGTGGGGCACTGCAGGTCCGGGTCGCGCGCCGGGCGGAGGAGTCCGTCGTCGCCCGCATCGTGACCATGGTCGAGGAGGCCTCCGCTACCAAGGCGAAGACCCAACTGTTCATCGACAAGATCGAGCAGCGATACTCGGTGGGCATGGTCGTGGCGACCCTGGCCCTGTTCGTCGTCCCCCTCGCCCTGGGCGGGGACCTGCAGCCCACCCTGTTGCGGGCCATCACGTTCATGATCGTGGCCTCGCCGTGCGCCGTCGTGCTCGCCACCATGCCGCCCTTGTTGTCCGCGATCGCCAACGCTGGGCGCCACGGAGTGCTCGTGAAGTCCGCCGTGGTCATGGAGCAGCTGGGTCTCACGGAGGTTGTGGCCTTCGACAAGACCGGCACCCTCACCGAAGGAACTCCGCGGGTCACCGACGTGCACGTGCTGAGTGACTCCGCGGTGAGCGAGGAACAGCTGCTGGCATTCGCCGCGGGTGCTGAGCGGCCCAGCGAACACCCCCTCGCCGCGGCCATCGTCCGCACTGCGCACGAGCGTGGCCTGGAGGTTCCGACCTGCGAGGACTTCACCTCGGCGCCCGGACGAGGGGTCAGCGCCACAGTCGGCGGCCACGCCGTCACGGTCAGCTCACCGTCCATCTTGACCGGGCTCGGTGCCACGGAGCAGTTGATGGCGCAAGCCGCTGCCGCGGTCGCAGCAGCGCAGGAGCAGGCCCGGACCGCCGTGGTCGTCGTCGTGGACGGGCATCCGGCCGGGGTCCTGGCGCTGGCCGATCGGCTCCGCACCGACGCGGTCACCACGGTCGCGCTCCTTCGTCAGCTCACGGGGCACGCCCCGGTGCTGCTCACCGGCGACAACGAGCCCGCCGCTCGGCGCCTCGGCACCGAGGTCGGGATCTCCGACGTCCACGCCGCCCTCCTCCCCGCTGACAAGGTCACGCGGGTGCAGCAGCTGCAGGATGGCGGCCGCCGAGTCCTGCTGGTCGGGGACGGGGTCAACGACGCCCCCGCCATGGCCGCGGCGCAGCTGGGTGTCGCCATGGGCCGGCACGGCTCGGACCTCGCACTCGAGACCGCCGACGCCGTCCTCGTCCGCGACGAACTCGCCGCTGTACCCACCGTCATCGACCTGGCCCGACGCGCCCGTCGTGTGGTCGTGGCCAACCTGGTCATCGCCGGGTTGATGATCGCCGCACTGGTGACCTGGGACCTGGTCGGCACGCTGCCCCTGCCGCTGGCCGTCGCTGGCCACGAGGGCTCAACGGTGATCGTCGGACTGAACGGGCTCCGGCTATTGCGGGCCGCGGCATGGCGGCGGGCAGCCACCCCGACGCCAGCCCCGGCCGCCCGTGGTGCCGAGTCCGGCCGTCACCCAGCGGCTGCTGTGCCAGTGGCCGATCGACCATCGGACAGGTTTCCTGGGCGCACTTCGCGGTAGATGTCAGCAGCAGGTCGCGATCCTTCCACTCCCCACTGTCGGTGGCGCCTGCCAGAGTGGGCCCATGACCAAAGAAGTGCAGATCACGTTCGACTGCGCCGATCCCGCTGGGCTGGCGGCCTTCTGGGCCGAGGTGCTCGGCTATCGGGTGCAACCGCCACCCGACGGATTCGACTCGTGGGGTGCGGCCCTCGAAGCGCTCGGCGTGCCGCGCGACCAGTGGAACTCACGCTCAGCGATCCTTCCCATGGAGGGCCCCCATTCCCGCGTCTTCTTCCAGCGCGTGCCCGAGGGCAAGACGGTCAAGAACAGGCTCCACCTCGATGTGCGGGTGGCGCCGGGCCTTGCAGGTAACGAACGGATGAGCGCCCTCGAAACCGAAGCCAGCCGGCTGGAGGCACTTGGTGCGACTCGCGCCTATCGGGTCGAGCCCGACAAGGCCACGATGGAGTCCGGATTCATCACGATGCACGATCCGGAGGGCAACGAGTTCTGCCTCGACTAGCTACACCTCCGGGGACTTCACGACGGGCCTCGGCGTGCTGGCCAAGCCGCAGCGGTCCGGCCGAGACCCGGCCAGCCAGCGTTTGAGCAGGGGCACTGAGTTCAACGGTCGGCCCCGCAGACCCGAGAACGCCGTCGTGCTATCGCCCGATTCTCTGGCAAGTGGCATCGTGATGGCATGCCTCGCATGGGCCTGAGCACGACGGTCGACGCGACTTTGCTCGAACTTGCGCGCAACGTGCGGTCCGGGGCGACGGACGCCGCGCTCGTGGACGAGGCCCTCGCGGCTCTGCTAGCTCGCTATCGCTGCGCCGAGGTGGACGCCAGCTATGCCGCCTACGACGAGCACCCCCTCGACGAGCCAGACGAATGGGGTGACTTGGCGTCGTTTCGACGGGCAGCGGCAACGTCGTGATCACCTTTCCCGCACGTGGGGAGGTTTGGTGGTGCGAGATGGCCGAGATCGGACCTCGACCAGTCGTCGTGCTGTCTAACGATGCAGTGCTCCCGCGTCACCGCCGCGCACTCGTGGCGCCCTGCACAACGACGATTCGAGGGCTCATCAGCGAGGTCGTGCTCGAACCCGACGACGACGACCCCGTGCCTCGTCGTTCGGCAGTGAACCTCGACTCGGTCGAAAGCGTCTCGATCGCAATCCTGGTCACCCGGTTGGGGCGTTTGCGTGACACCCGCATGCGTGAGATCTGCGCCGCCCTTGCCGTGGCTGTCGATTGTGCACCCTGATCCAGGCGCCGCATCGAGGACATTGAGCCCGCCCTCGGCGATCAGTTACTGCCAACCCGGACGCTGCCACCAACGAATCGCACTGACGATCACTGTCCGAGAAGCGCGCGGCAGATCAGTGGCCCGGGCCACGGAGTACCCGACCACAGTGGCCCGGCCCCCGGTGCCCCACCGGGGCCGCACCACCAGCCCCTCCGCCCGCAGCAAACCCACGAACTCCGACTCGGTGCGGGCGGCGGTCACCGAAGCCCGCACACCGCGGCGCAGCCGCTCCCGCGGCGACTCCAGCCGGGTGACCCGCTGGGTCTGCACCTCCAACCGGGACATCCCCGGGGTCCCCGTCTTCGCCTGCCCGGTGATGGTCAGCCCGAACCGGGTCTCCACCTCGGCGGCGACCTCCCGCAGCACCGTCCAGTCCGGGCGGGCGAAGTGATGGGTGCGCCCGTCCTCGCGCACCAGGTTCGCCACCAAGTGGATGTGGTCGTTGCCGCCCGTACTGTGCCCGTGGCGCACCGCCACCCACCGCACCACCGCACCCTCACCCCCGACGCTGAACCCCAACCGGTCCGCGGCCGCCTCCGCGACCTGGCGCCACTCGTCGTCGGTGAGGTCCCGGCTTACCCCACCCTTGCTGCTGATCGCCACGTGGTACACGTGGCCCTCGGTGACCTCCGGGGCGAACGCCCGCCTCGGGAAGTCCAGCTCCGCGGCCAACATGAACCGCCCCACCTCGGTGTCCCCGGTGTCCCCCACCAGGACATCGTCGTAGGCGGCGACCACGTGCTGGTCGGTGTGCTGATCCGAGCGCCCCGGACCGAACAGGTACTCCACCAACCCCCGCACCCGCGACCCCCTCGGGGCGGCCTTGCAGATCACCAGCGGTACCGGGGCACGTCATCCGCCGCACCCGACGGGGTCCACTGCGCGGCCTGCGCCTCAATCGCGGCCATGGCCCGCTCTGACGCGGCCAGGGTGCTCTGCGCGTGCCGGGCCACCTCCCCGGTGCCGTTCAGCAGCCGCAGCACCTGGTTGACGTTCTGCCCCACCCGGCGCACCTGGGCGGTCATCATCACCAACTGGTGCAACACCAACTGGTTCTGCTCCACCACCCGGGCATTGCCCAGCCCACGTCTCGCGGCTGGACGGTGGGGCGATGAAGCTCAGCAGGCGCGAACCCTCGACGCTCGCGGCGGCGGCGTCTGCGGCAGCCTGCCAGTCCGCCTGAGCCGCGCCGAAATCGGCCTCTTCGGCATCCACGCCCGGCAGCTCACCAAAGGCGGCCTCCACCGCCAACCCGACGTGCGCCAAGTAATGCGGCACCGTCATCCGCTGCCCCGCCGCCCGCGCCGTCACCACCGCGAACTCCTCGGTGGTAAACACCGCATTCACCTGATGCGGACGCCCACCCACAACCCGCTGGCGCCGCCGCGGACCCCGACCCACGGCGACGGGGCGCACGGCACCACCGTCAGGTGAGCTGCTGCTCGGTCGAGGTCACGGGAAAGACCGCGGCAGCGGCCCGTCAGGGCCTCGGCTGGAAGACACCCGCCGAGGGCCCTGAACCAGCAATTACTCTCGATCCACAACACGGTGTTGCGACGACCGATTGAGACCACCCTGGCTGCCGCGGTCGGAGTGGACCACGCAACCGGCGACCCCGCGACCGTCGGTAAGCCAACGAGTTTGGGTGGTGGCCGCTCAGCTAATCAAGGCCTCTAGCGTGCCAGGACCCGTCGTTCAGATTGTGTCCGGGTTCGAAGCGCTTTACTGGTCGTCGCCAGCCTGCTCGGGCGTCCACGGCACGGCGTCTGGGTCGGGCTCACTGACAAGGTCCATGACCGCGAGGAAGCCCAACGCTGGCAATGTCCACTCCTCGCCGGACAACTCGAAGGTCTCCGCGACCAGTTCCGGGTTGACGGCGTGATGCAGCCCGAGGGCCTCCGCGATGCTGCCGCCGCGGCTGGAACACCCGCCCGCACCCCTTCACCTGGACCAAGACCGCTACGAAAGCCCGGCCGTAAGACAACTACAAACGCGGCGCACAATGGGCGTTCAAAGGACGCTCTCAGGCCAGTAGTATGCGGATATGAAACCTTCACCTCCCACAGTTGCGAAAGCACCCACCATATTGGACGTGGCTGTCCAAGCTGGCGTATCCAAATCCGCGGTTTCGCGCGCTCTTCTAGGTCAAGGAGAAGTAAGCAAGGCCACTCGACAGCGGGTAGAAGACGCGGCAGCGCAGCTCGGATATGTGGCTAACGGCATGGCACGAGGGCTAGTCAGTGCTAGAACGCACACAATTGGCGCGGTTCTGCGAGATATGAGGAGATCGTTCTACGGCGAGTTGCTGGCAGGTATGCAGCAAGGAGCCGAGAACCGCGGCTATCAAGTCATTACCGTGACAAGCGCCGGGGATCTTGAAATTCCAGATGCTCTTCGCACACTCAAAAGTCTCGTGTCATTGCAGGTAGACGGTCTCGTGATCGCATCTGCTCAGTTGCCATCCGAAGACATAGTACCATTCGTCGACCGGACACCCATCGTCGTTTCCGGTCGAGCCGAAACCGCTCCAGGGATAACGAGCGTTTTCTCTGACGACGCCTTCGGCGGCCGGCTCATGGCGGAGCACGTTCTAAACCTGGGTCACCAACAAGTGGCCGTGGCCGTTGTCGACCGCGTGTACTCGCTGAGTCAGCACGCACGCGGAATGGCAATGGTACAGCGCCTTCGGGAGGCTGGGCCTGGAGTCGAAGTGTGGAAGGTGGGTAACGATGCAGATGTCCGCGCAACGGCAGCGGCCCGGCTTCACCCACGCGGTGTCACTGCGGTCATGTGTCCTACAGATGGATCCGCTGTCGATGTCTTGGAAGTGCTCCGACTCAGGGGCATGTCCGCTCCACAAGACATGACTGTGACTGGATACGACGCTGTCGGGCCGCTAGCAGCCCCGTTTCTTGGCCTCACTTCATACCGTGTTCCGGTCGCACAAATCGGCCGAACATCCCTAGAACTGCTTGTCGACAAGATCGAGGGCAGGGCTCAGGGCGACCGCTTGGTCGCACTCCAGGGCGCTCTTGTACAAGGCAGAACAGCTGGCCGCATAGCGCCACGTTAGTCGGTAGCGCCCCCCGGTCGGGCTTCCCTCAAACCTCAGTTTGGGCGCGACACAAGGTCATTGTCGGGTCCAAGCTGATCCGCTAAACGGCGACGTGCAACCACATCAAGTCGCGAGCCACACCTGCGGAACTGCAAGCGACGGGCCTCATCTGAAAACTCTTCCCTGGCTACACGTCGGGAGACCGAAGTGTACATCGAGGCGGTCGGATTAACTGCACTAGTGGCGAATTCACTAGACACGAAGTGCTTACCCTTGAGGCGCGCGCGCATTCCTCACACTCTTTCGCTCGACACACGACTTCTGTGGTCCTCCTGCGGAAGATGTCCAACTAGTGAACAGCAAGCTAACTAATTGAGGACGCTTGACATAGCTGAAGACATCTGCCTACGCTCCATCAACCGGGAACGTTCCCGGACAGCGTGGCAATTTTATGACTGCCGTCAAAGGGGGGCGTTCCTTTTCGCGTGTCACGAAACAACCGGCTCAGCACCCCGGAGCGCTCGAATATGAGGCGTGGCCGTTGCCGTGGGTTGTTACCCCTGTCATGTCCTTCGGTGCGTCCTGTAATCGGGACAACCCGCCTACGATCAAGGAGACCGATCATGATGCCCTCATTCACACGTCCCCGCCGCGTCTTAATCGTTGGCGTCGCCGCAGCAGCTCTCGCCGCTGGTATGGCGGGTTGCTCGTCGGGTGCGTCAGGTGGCGATGGGAAGACGAACCTGAGCCTGATGATCTGGGACCCCGCCCAGAAGGCGGGGGTGCAGAAGGCCGTGGACGGCTTCAAGGCCGCTAACCCGAACATCACCGTCGACCTCCAGCAGGTGCCGGAGGACCAGTACTACACGAAGCTCGACGCTTCCCTCGGCGCCGGCGCGGGGCCGGATGTGATGTGGCAGAGCTCGAAGGCCCCCGTCTACGTCAGCGGTGGCGCCCTCGAGCCGCTCGACAGCTACATCAAGCAGGACAACGTGTCGATGGACGCGTACCCGAAGAAGCTCGTGGACCTGTACAACATCAACGGCATGCAGTACGGCATGCCGAAGGACCAGGACGTCTGGAGCTTTATCTATAACGCCGCCGTGTTCGAGAAGCTTGGCGTGACCGATCTGCCCAAGACCGATTGGACGTGGGACGACATGGCTCGGATCGCCAAAGAGATTAAGGCGAAACAGGCCTCCTCTTCCGACTACCCAATGTACTACACGTATACCTTCAACAATGGGGTCGCGAGCATCGTCAACCAACTCGGTGGCACCGTCGTCAAGGATAAGAAGGGCACCGTGTCGGCCGCTGACACCACGAATGCACTCGAGAGGATCAAGGCTCTGCAAGACGATAGGCTGATTCCGGCCGTCAAGGACTCCACTGACTTCAACGCCACGTCGTCCTTGATCTCTGGGACCATCGCGATGGCCAAGATTCCGTCCTACCAGCTGTCGCTTCTCTCGAAGTCAAACCTTCCCACCGGTACGCTGCACGCCGTCCCGCAGCCCTCAATCAACGGGTCGCACGCGACGGACACCAACGGGCTCTCTTACGTCATGAATGCGCAGTCTTCACACAAGGATGCCGCGTGGAAGCTCATCAAGTTCCTCACTTCCGACGAGGGCGCCAAGCTTCACGTGGAAGGCGGTGCGAGCCCAGCGGCCAATCTGTCAAGCGGCGTGCAGGCGGCCTACTACAAGGCGAACGACGCGATCGCCGGGCTGCAGGATGCGTTCAAGCCGATGCTCGACGACAGCTACCTCCGCACCACCACGCAGTACCCGCCAACCCGGGCGATCATGCCGAAGATCGAAAGCGCCGTAGGCGACTACTACGCCGGTTCGATCTCTGCCCCGGACGTGGAGAAACAAATTGATACCCTCCTGACAGATTCGCTGAAATGACCAGTGCGACCATTTCGCCGCCCGGAGGCGTCGAATCGACCCCACGTCGTCGCCGCGTTCTGCGGCGGCGTTGGTTCGGTGGGCAAGACGCCCGGATCGGCTTCATCTTTCTGACCCCCCTGTTCGCAGGCCTCCTCATCTTCCGCCTTTACGGTTTCGGGTACAACGTATGGCTGTCTTTCAACAAAGCGGGCGCCTTCGGCCCAGCAAAGTTCATAGGCCTCAATAACTACAAACGGCTGTTCTCAGACGACCAGCTCGGCGTCGCTCTGACCAATACGTTCAAGTACTGCGCCTTCATCGTGCCGGGCGTGGTCCTAGTAGCGCTCATATGCGCCACTCTCATGCAACACCGATTCCGTGGAGACTCAGCGTTTCGAGCCTTGATATTCCTGCCCGCGGTGGCCCTCCCGACGGCAGCCATCCTGCTGTTCGGGTGGATCTTCCAAACCCAGTACGGAATCGTCAACGCGGCACTTCAGGGCGGAGGTGGATCCCCGATCAGCTGGTTCGGGAGTTCTACCGGAGTCACAGTCGTCGTCACCGTGATTGTCGTCTTTCTTTCCTTCAGTGTTCCGACGATCATCTTGTACGCAGGAATCCAGGACATTCCCTCGGACGTCTACGAGGCAGCTCAACTTGACGGGGCAGGTCCGATGCGCAGGTTCTTCTCAATCACTCTCCCGCTCCTAAGCCCGTCGCTGTTCTTCGTCGTCCTCACGACAACCATCAGCACTCTCAAGCTCTTTGACGTCGTCTACATCCTGCTGCCTCCGGAGCAGCCCGCGGCCGCCAAATACGGGCTCACAGCTGTCTACTACTACTACCAGCTCGCCTTCCTCAACACTGGTGACCGCGGCTACGCGTCGGCAGTCTCACTGGTGCTCTTCGTACTCATCCTCGGTTTTTCGCTCACATTGTTCCGGTTGCAACGACGGTTCGTGCACTACGGCGAAGACGGCTGATGCTCAACCAATATCGAGCTCGCTGGTGGACCTACACCGCCATCACCGCGGTGGGCCTCGTGATCCTGGCACCATTCGCCTGGATGCTCGCCACAGCCTTGATGACTACCGCGCAGACACTGAAAGTCCCCCCTGTTGTCATTCCGTCACCAACGACATTGGACGGCGTGAAGCAAGTATTTGAGCGACTGCCGTTCCTAACACTGCTGAGCAACACGATCCTCGCCTCGTTAGGCCGGGTTATCGGGACCCTCATCGTCGCAACGCTAGGCGCCTACGCACTCGCCATCATCAAGGTGCCAGGCGCCCGGATCATTCTCATCATCCTTCTGACATTGATCATGGTTCCAGGCGACATCTTCATCATCCCCAACTACGCCATCATGTCATCGCTGCACCTCACTAACACTCTCGTCGCTCTGTTCCTGCCATCGATCTTCGACGTGTTCAGCGTGTACTTGATGTATCAGTTCTTCCGGGGCATCCCACGCGAATTAATCGAGGCTGCACGCATAGATGGAGCATCCCATGTGCGGATCTTGGCGACAATTGTCGTCCCAATTGCCCGGAGCGGGCTCGTCACGGTATCGATCCTGTCGGTGCTCTCGGAGTGGAAGGAACTGCTGTGGCCAATCGTCGTCAACAGGTCGGTCGACAAACTGACTCTCGGCCCTGGGCTCGCCTTGCTCCGCGGAACCTACACCACCGACTACAACGTTTTGATGTCGGGCGGGGTTCTGGCTGCACTCCCGATGGTCATCATTTTCCTCCTCCTCCAAAAGCGGTTCATTGCAAGCGTCGCCCGGAGTGGATTGAAGTGACTGGCGTCGACGTGGTGGCCGTGCGCCTGATCACGGCCCTTAGAGAGGAATCAAGTGTCGAATGACGATCCGCTTGCGCTGCTCGGTATCGCGCGTAATATCGCTGCCGAGGCTGGACACATGGCCGCCCGGATGCGAAGCGACGGAGTCAGTGTGCAAGCGACAAAGTCGAGTCAGCTGGACATCGTGACTCAGGCCGACGTTGCTGTCGAGGCGCTCATTCGAACACGCCTGCAGAAGACTCGGCCGGACGATGGCTTCCTCGGGGAGGAAAGCGGCGAGGATGAAGGAAGGAGTGGGGTCACGTGGGTCGTGGATCCGATCGACGGCACGGTTAACTACCTGTATGGCTCTCCCTACTATGCGGTCTCCATCGCGGCGATGGAGGTGGGGCCGGACGGCGTCAGTAGGGCCATTGCCGGTTGTGTTTTCGCGCCGGTGCTGGGTGCCGAATACACCGCGGCAGTCGGCCACGGCGCGCGCTTGAACGACAACCCCATTCGTGTCAATGACAACGTGGCACTCGACCGCGCGCTGATCTCGACCGGATTTCCCTACGACCTCGCCAAACGCGATCGCATCTTGAAGTCATTTGCCGCCCTCGTCACACAAGTTCGGGACTTCCGGCTGAACGGCGCTGCGTCCATTGAAGTATGCGGTGTAGCTGAAGGCCGCATCGATGGGGTCTTTCTACGTGGACTGCCGATTTGGGACTATGCTGCCGCGGCGCTTATTGCCACCGAGGCAGGAGCAAAGGTCACAGGGGCGAATGACACGCCGCCGAGCGCGGACCTCGTGCTTGTCGGCAACCCCGACCTCACCGTCGCTATCGAGGCGTTTCTGTATTGATCAGCGAAGACGGTCTTCATAACTCCTTATGAAAGGACCTATAATGAACGCCCCCCGAACTTTTGTCTTTTGCGGGCACCGCGGCAATATGGCGGACTCACCCGAGAACACGCTTCGCTCGTTTTCTAGCGCGGAACGCGTTGGTGTAGATGAAATAGAGCTTGACGTCCGGGTCACAAAGGACGGGGTGCTGGTCGTTATACACGACCGGACCGTGGAGCGCACCGCCGCGACTGCTACACCACACCTCCGCACTCCGGTCGAGGACCTGACGTTCGACGAGCTACGAACCGTCGATTTAGGCCATGGGCAGCGGATCCCAACCTTAGTCGAGACTCTTGATTCCACGACGGCTCTACTGCAGGTGGAAATTAAGGCTCCGGCCGCAGCGCGCGAGCTCGCGTTGATGCTGTCCACACGTAGCAACGCTGATCAAGCACGATGTTTAGTCACTAGTTTTCACCCGCTGTCGCTAAGCGAGTTTAGTGAAGCTTCGCCGGGCCTTCCTAGGGGAACAGCGCTCCACGTGCCCGATTTAGACAGCAATTGGCGTGATGATGCGAGACGGTTAGATGTATCGACGATCTTGTTGAACCTTTCCAGCCTCACACGGGCCCTGGTCGACGAGATGCACGATAGTGGATATAGGGTTGGGGGATCTCTACTCGCGGGCCCAGCCGATGTTCGGCGCATCCTCGAACTTGACGTCGACGCGTCCTCGTCCGACTCACCTGGGTACGCCCGCCAGCTCTTGGGGGCGAGTGCTCAATTCGGCGTGCGTTTTCCGTCGTTCTCGCTACGCGAATCTAAGCTGAGTCTGATTGGGAGTATAGGCGTACCTCGGTGACCAGCAGCCCGTTGAGGCCGAAGGGTGCGTGGGGCGCAGGCGGTCAGGGCGCCTGCGGCCGGGGGCCAACCGGGCGCAGTTCGGGGACCGATCTCCGCTGCACCGGGAGGTCAACTATTCTGGCTCTAGGCTGCCGAACTGGCTCTTCCCAGTTGAGCGTGGTTGAGGTGCTCGGGATGGGCGGCGTGTCGGGGTCGTAGGTAGGCGTCAGGGCCTTCACGATCAGCGGCGAGGAAGCTGCTGAGGGAAAGGCCCTCACGTGTCCCACTGTAGGTGTGGGTCCGCGGTCGCGTGCTGTCCGCGGGCTGATCGACTGTTCGGTGTCCAGGGACTGCATGTCCTTGACGTGACCGCCGGCGACGGCGGCCGGCTCGTGATCGATGTCGAGTCCGACGCCACGCTGACGGGCTGCCCGGACTGCGGTGTGGTCGCGGTCGGTCACGGCCGGCGGGTGCAGGTCCTGCACGACACCCCGTCCTTCGGCCGCCCGGTGCGGGTGCGCTGGGCCAAGCGGATCTGGCGCTGCCCCGAGGCGGCCTGCCCCGCGGCTGACCTGGACCGAGGACCACGCCTTCGCCGCTCCGTGTGCTGGAACGCGATCCAGTCCGCGGCGAGGACCTTTGTCGCAAGGCCAGAGCGGGTCCGTGGCGTCAGGACGATCGGCGTCGACGAACACATCTGGCGCCCGTCGAGGAACGCGTCGAAGGACAAGGCCGTCACGGTCTTGGTCGACCTGTCGCGCGACGAGGACGGGTACATGCGCGCGCGCCTGCTGGACGCCGTCCCCGGCCGCTCCGGGAGGGTGTTCGCGGACTGGCTCTCACCGAGCAGGGCGTCGAGGTCACCGTCACCGTCGAGCACGCCGCTCTGGACCCGTTCCGCGGCTGCGCCAACGCCAACCCCGAACGATGCCGAACTGGGAGGAGCCTTCTTGGTCGCCCGCAAGTCAACGGCGAATGCCGATCAATCGTCGGTGCCGAGCATTGCCTCGTCGACGGGCAGGACGCGGCGCGGCGTCAGGATGCGAAGAGGCTGGCCGCGCTGACTCTGCACTGCACCCTCCACGAGTACCGCGCGTTTAGCGACGGCCCACTGGTGCCGCACGATCGACCTGCTCGGCTTTGAGCCTGACGCGGACCTCGCACGGACGCCCAGCCCGGACGGTTTGGATGGAAATTTGACCGAAGGGGTCAGCCGGGGGGTATGCGAATCTCAGCCAGACGCGGCCGTACGTCGCCAGTATCCGCGGGTTCGAGCGGGCGTTCGCCTCACCCGGCGCGGCGGGGCGGTTCGTGCCCACGGTGGGCACCCCGGTGGGTGAGCAGGTCGTGACCGCGGCCCGCCAGTGGGTGGGCACCCTGTCGCCTGCCACGAGCATGGGACCGCCCTGAGCGATTTTCTGCCAAGCTCATGGGACCACCTGGATTGCCAGTCATGGGACCACCCGGCGCGCCGCGTCGAGGGTTCCTCGATCTGCTCGTTGAC
>JAABUS010001112.1_pt1 | contig 61532 bp, 50 predicted proteins | sample 5560161 | NCBI WGS metagenome assembly JAABUS01 (sample SAMN10711885, study PRJNA513376) | rock metagenome | isolation source: Antarctica rocks | place: Antarctica: Victoria Land, Trio Nunatak nord | collected 2016-01-04
GCGCATGACGGACCTCCGGTCGCGGGGGACAAACGACCACCGTGCGCACTCTACACCCCGGTCTCCTATCCGTCTAACGACCTTGCACGGAGCACTAGGGCGAGGACCCGTCTATTGGCATCCCGTCGCATCGTCAGCGCGCCCTGACTTCGCGGAGAGCCTACGCGTTAAGCGGTCGCGACCTCCGGTACCTCGTTCAGCAGAGCGGTCAGCACCGCGTCCGGCGTTGTGCCGCCGGCCTCGGCCTCGAAGTTGAGAATGAGGCGGTGGCGTAGCGACGGCAGGGCGACCGAGCGAACGTCGTCGAAGGAGACGTTCAGCCGCCCTTCGATCAGCGCCCTGATCTTCGCGCCAAGGACGATCGCCTGGGCGCCACGAGGGCTGACTCCGTAGCGGACGTAGCGCCGGACGACCGGCGCCGCCGTCTCCCCCTCGGGATGGGTCGCCAGGACCAGCCGCACGACATAGTCGGTCACGTGTCCCGCGATCGGAACTTGTCGTGCCAGCAAGCCCATGTCACAGATTGTCGGTCCATCGGCGACCTTGACCGCGGTCAGCGTGAGCCGCGTCGTCGTCCGGTTCACGATCTCGGAGAGGTCGGCGGCCGACGGGTACGGAACGAGCAGCTTGAAGAAGAACCTGTCCAATTGGGCCTCAGGCAGCGGATAGGTTCCTTCCATCTCTAGAGGGTTTTGCGTGGCCAGGACGAAGAACGGCTGGGACAGCGAATGGATCACGTTCGCGGCCGTGACCGTCTTTTCTTGCATCGCTTCCAGGAGTGCCGACTGCGTCTTCGGCGTGGCCCGGTTGATCTCATCGGCGAGGACCAGGTTTGCGAAAATCGGTCCATGTTGAAAGGCAAAACGGCGTTGACCGGCCTGGTCCTCGGCCAGGATGTTGGTCCCGGTAATGTCGGCGGGCATCAGGTCCGGCGTGAACTGGATTCGGCTGAACTCCAAATCGAGCGCGTCGGCAAGGGTCCGCACGAGCATGGTCTTGCCAAGACCGGGAACCCCCTCAAGCAGGGCATGCCCACCGGCGATGACGCAGATCAAGACATCGCGCACGACATCGGCCTGACCGACCATGACGCGACCAATCGCGTCCTCGATCCGCGCGACGACCGCACGAAACTCCGTCACCGACATCTCTGGGGGCATGTCCGTCGTTTGCGCCGCAACCATTTTCCGCGCTCCCAGACCTTGCTCCCGCCACAGCGCGTCAGCGGAGCCGCGACCTAGACACTATCGCATGACGATCGCCAGCACGACGGCGATCATGCAGACCATACCACCAAGCGCGATACCGCCAATAAGCAAAACGCTGGCCCGATCGCGATGGGCCGTCCACCATTCCGCGAAGTCGTTCCGGCGCTTGCCGTCCGGTTCACTCACGATGATGCCGTCTCTACGTTTCGTCGCCGACGAGCGTCCATCGGCGATCAAGGGGCCGGCGAGTCAGGCTGAAGGAGGGCCGACGTGCGTGCCTCGCGCCGCAAACGGTAGAGGTAGAGGATAAGTCCCACAAGAACGAGACTCCAGTAGCCAACAACGCGGTCGAGGATAGCGATGGAGCCAGCGAGCGAGGGGTCCATGCCGATCACCTTGACGAGGACGGCAATCGTCGCGCCTTCCACGAGACCCAGCCCCGCTGGAGTAAACGGGAGCGTCGTCAGGAGCGAGCCCATCAGCGCGACAAAGAGGGCGGTCGCCAGTGAGATGTCCGCCCCAAGCGAGCGGGCCACGAGCAACAAGCGCAACCCCTCGCCAAGCCAAATGACCGCGCTAATCACGAGAAAGGAGCCCGGCCGCCGCAAGCACTGGAAGACCGAGTCATGAAGGCGCCCGTACTGCTCCTGGACGCGGGCGGGCAACCTCCGTTGCAAGGCATGGCGGGAGAGCCACATGGTCGCGAGACCGATCGCCGCCAGGAGGAGCAACCCTAAGCCAAGCAGAAACGTCTCTCGCGCCTCCGTCGGGATATGTCCGCGGAAGACCAGAATGCCGACGGCGGACATCGTCAAAAAGAGAACAGCCAGGTCCGTCAGGCGCTCGGCGAGGATGGTTCCCAGCGTCGTGCTGAAGGACGCCCGGCTCTCCTGCTTGAGGAGATAGCTCCGGTAGGCGTCGCCAAGTTTTGCGGGGACAATGCAGTTGGCGAACCAGGACAGGAGAAAGATCTCAACAAGACCGCGCGTCCCGGGCACACGATAGCCATGGTGCCAATCAATGCCGACCCGTGCCAGCATCCGGCGCCACCGGTAGGCGCGAAGGAAAAAGCTTCCGTACCAGACGATGAAGGCGAGCGAGTAGACCCAGAGATTCGCGGTCCGTACTTGGCGCCAAACGGCGCCAGGATTAATATCGAGCCGCCGGAGAAAAAACACGAGGACCACGGCCGCGACGACGAACGAGAGCAGCGTTTGGGGCCGCAAAAAGCGTCCGGCTAATGAACCGGGGCCACTTGTATCCTCAACTGCCTCCCGCCCAGTCTCCTCCACTTCTTGGAGTTCAAGCTCTCGCCCGTCGCCATGCCCGTTATCGGTCGCGCGGACCTCGATCTCGGCCGGTGATTGTTGGGTCACGCGATCACCTGCGCCATGAGACGCTTCCACGCCGGCACTGAGCTCTCGCGGGAAGGACCAGCGTCACCCTCGAAGCTCGTGTGCCCAGACTGAGCCGGATGGATCACGCGCGGCGGCGGGGCGGATTCGGCCAGCCAGTGGGAGAGGAGCGCGTCGGAACTCTGCATCAACGACACCACCGTGAAAACGAACTCTCGGACGGGAGATTTGCCGCCAGCATCATGCTCCGCCCTACTTGAGGCATCTTCGTCAGCCGCGTGAATTGGTCAGCTGAGTCGCAGCGCCCGCGAAGGGCGACGCCAAGTATAGCGACCGTCGTGGATAGGTCGAGGAACGCGTCGATCTGTCGTCGTGGCGCCCGCTCCTCCGGACAACACCGTCCCCGCAGTATCGCGCGTCGATGCGGGGGTCACGCGCGGCGCGCGGGCCGCCAGTCCGGCAACTGGGGCAGCTCCGGCCAGAGATCAGTGCCTCCACGTCGCCGGAGGCGACCCGTTCGCTCGGCAATGGTGTAGAGCAGGTCCCGGAGGCCAAGAAATAGGAGGGCCAGACCGCCGATCACCAACAGCATGATCGGCCAGCGCAGGGGCACAGTTCGCTCGATCTCCAGACCCCCGATCGTCAGCTGACCCGGTTCGGCCAGGGTTAGCGTCAAATTGTGGATGCCATCATTCAAGCCCGAGGCAAGGGAAACCTCCAGGTCTTGCGCCTGAAGGGATTGCAGCGAGACGTCGATTCGCTTGCCGTCGAGGACAGCGTTGACGGTGCCCGCCTCAGGACTCAAACGAAGCAAGGCAACCAATCCGGTTCCGGCAAACCGTACCGTGGTTCGGGCGCCGACCTCACGGGTGGTGCGGTAGGTCGTTGTCCCAAGGTGTTGATCTTCCCAGTTCCCCTCGTAGACGAACTGGCGCGCGTTGACCGGCAGGAAGCCAGTCGGCGCGGCATCGGTTTGTTGGCTCCCGTCGAACTTCTCCAGAGCCGCGAAGAACGGCGTCGCTCCGCCATTCGATTGGAGCAACGACATGCCGGGATCGACTCCCCCGCCAAGGTCCTCTCCCGGCACGAGCCCCCAGGCGAAGGTCGGCCCCATCCAAGGCCATTCCGATCGGGAGCGCTCGATACCGGCGATCGAGAACGCCGCCTGGTGATCCGCGTCGACGGAGTCTGGGCCAGCGCCCACGGTCCACCCGTAGTGCGTGGCCCAGACTGGCTTCGCCGCGTCTCCTTCCTCGATGATCACCTCTCGGAAGAGGATTGCCCGCGATACGCTCACCGAATCCTGGTCGATCCGTCGATCGAACGGCGAGCGTTGCCCGCCTTCCACGCGCGCCGCGACCACGTGGAAGAAGGGCGCGCCGTCGTTCTGGTAGACGGCACGGAGGAACGCGAGATCATCGTCGATCGGCCGTGACGTGGGGCGCGGATCGAGCTCCGCCAGCACGATCGTCGTATTCGGTCCCGCCGTGCGCGCCGCGTTGGAACCGATGCCCAAGATGCGGACGTAGGCCGCAGGATCCGGCGCGGCGCCTCCCCAGTGGTCCGGCCGGTTCGGTAGATCCCACAGTTGGACGAACGGTACCCGGTTGCCATAGCGGCCGACGACTTCGCGCACAAAGCGCTCATAGTCGTTCACGTTAACGGGTGGGGCATCGAAGGCGTCTACTTCTGTTGGCGCCCGTGCCCAACCCGGGGAGCGATGCAGCACCGCCACCGGCGTCACGGAATGTTTCGCCAGCGTCGCCACGATGGCGTCGTACCGCTGCCAGGAGAAGGTTCCGCGCTCCGGCTCGATCTCCGCCCAGGAGAAGCTTTGCCGGACGTAGCGAAATCCTGCCGATTGGAGCGCTGTCACGACCTCGTCAAGCTGGTCCGGCGCGAAACGGGTCAGGTCAACGTTGGTGGCAAGGTCACGACCCGAGGGATGTCGTACCCAGACAGCCTCGCCACCCGTTTCAACGCCACGGTGCAGCGAGACATCGGCGAGGGCCCCACCGGCCGTTAACACGAGGCCAACCACGATCAGAACCGAGGCCAGGGCAAGCCGCTCCCCATCTGGCCACCCGGCGACCAGCGACGCGGCGCGGACCACCAGCGAGACGAGACGCGGCGACAGGCGGCGACTCCGGTAGGGAGGTGGGACACGCAGAGGCCGCCGGGTATGGCGGCGCGGGACGGAGCCGGTCACTGGACCTGACGCCTTGACTCGACGAATCTAGGCCGGAACCGCGGCAGGACGCGAGGGAGCGGCCACCAGGCTTCGCAGGGTAGTCAGATTTCGGCGATCTTCCTCGCCGTCGTCCCCCTTGGGTGTTTCCAGAATACCCGGCAAGCCCGCGAACCGAGGATCGTTGAGGATGAAACCGAACGCGCCGGGACCCAACTCGCCCTCGCCGATCGCCGCATGGCGGTCAACCCGGCTGCCGAGTCCCTTCTTGGAATCGTTGAGGTGGAAGACGCGGAGCCGGTCGAGTCCGATCGTCTCGTCGAACGTTCGAATCGTCGCCTCGTACAAGCTCGCCTCCCGTAAGTCGTAACCAGCGGCGAAGGCGTGGCAGGTGTCGAAGCAGACCGCGATTCGCGCCTGATCGGCAATCAAGGCGATGATGCCGGCGAGCTCCTCAAACGTCCGGCCGAGTGCGGTGCCTTGACCCGCCGTCGTCTCCAGCAGAATCGTTGCCGCGCCGTCGGGCCGCTCCGCGTGAATGCGATTGATCGCTTCCGCGACGCGTCCGATACCGGTCTCGACACCAGTCGTCATGTGGGCGCCCGGATGCGTGACGAGGAATCTCACCCCGAGGAGGTCACAACGATCGAGCTCATCGCGGAAGGCGAGGCGCGACTTTTCGCGGAGCGTGTCATCGGGCGAGGCAAGGTTGATCAAATAAGAGTCATGGGCGACGAGCTGCCGGACATTACTCTCGGCCCAGACCGCGCGAAATCGCTCGGCCGCGGCCGGGTCGATCGGCTTCGCGCTCCACTGGTTCGCGTTCTTCGTGAAGATTTGGCAGGCGGTCATCTTGAACGTCGTTGCCCGCTCGATGGCGAGGTCGTGCCCTCCCGCGATCGACATGTGTGCGCCTAACTCGAGCACTCCGCGCCCCCTGTTCTCTATCATGCCGGCAATAGCGCGACGATACCACGTTCGTACACCCGCTCCCCATGTGCCCACGCGTATAGCCAACCGGCCACAGCCTCTCCGCTCGGGATGCGTGGCCCGTCCGACCGTGTGGTAGAATCCGCCGCTCTCGTTCAGACAGAGCACGCTTTTGCACGCAGCGACGGGGGACCGGATTCGGCGTGGATGGTGACCGCTTCGCGCCCGACCCTGATGCGCCATCCCTCTCGCTCGTCATCCCGGCGTACAACGAAGCTGAGCGTATCGTCTCGACAATCGAGACCGTCACCTCGTTTCTTGCTCTGCAACCCTACGCGAGCGAGGTGATCATCGTCGATGATGGCAGCAGCGACGGCACGGCCGATCTCGCCCGGAGCGCGCTCTATGGACATCCGAGTGCTCGCCTCGTCACCATCCCGCACGGAGGGAAGGCAGCCGCGCTTCGGGCTGGAATGGAATCGGCGACACGGGATCAGGTGGGCTTCAGCGACGCCGACCTCGCGACCCCCTTGCGCTACCTGACCGAGCTTCGCACTGCCCTCGACGGCAGCTGCGACGTCGCGATCGGTTCCCGCGAGGGGATCGGCGCCAGCCGCATCGGTGAGCCGATCTATCGGCACGTGATGGGTCGAGTCTTCAACCGTTTTGTTCGGCTCGCCCTGCTGCCGGGTATCCAGGACACGCAATGTGGCTTCAAGCTCTTCCGTCGCGCGGCGCTATCAGACATCCTGCAACGGGCCCGCCTGTACACGGAGTCCAATCCCTTCGACGGTCCCCGGGTGACGGCCTTTGACGTTGAGCTGCTGGTCGTCGCCCGGCAGCGGGGGTATCGTCTCTGCTCGATTCCTGTCGCTTGGGTCTATGGCAGCCGCAGCAAAGTGCAACCGGCCCGTGATACCTGGCACAATGTCATCGACGTCCTTCAGATCCGGATCAACGTGTGGCGGGGCCGCTACGGGTGAGCCGAGACCCCGAAGACGCGTCAGCCGTACCTCCATCAGCCGGCATCGCTGAACGCATCGCGGCCGGCCACGCCTTCGACAAGCATGTCGTGCAACTTGGAGAGTATCCTGACGTCACCTCCCCAACGGAGTTCGCTATTCTGATTGAGCAGGTGCTGACGAACCCCGAGGCAACAAGGGCGTTACAGCACGGCCGTCGGGCATACTGAGGGCAGGTGGCCGAAACGGTCGTCATCCTCGATGCGCGCCATCCTGACGGGGGCACGGCGTTCCGTCCACCCGGGGGAAGGATGTATTACGACCGGCTACGGTGAGGAGCGAGGCTCATGCGACGACTCTCCAACGATGTTTCCCAGGCCACAGGCGGCTCTTCGGATCGGTTTGCTGTCTCAATGACGAGGCTCGAGCGAGCCCTGGCCGTACGTGCGGTATCCGCGGTTCGTGACGAGTGGGACGAGGCGGAGTTTCGGGCTCGGGAAGGTGCTGACCGCGACACCGCCGACCGTCTCTTGACAGCCCTCGCACGTGCCGGCACTCAAGCGGCACCTCGCGACGCGTTTCGCGTCGAGATGACCGCGGACGAACTCCTGCTCCTGAGCAACGCGCTCAACGACGTGCTTCACGGTATGGTCAGCGAGCACCGCGCCGAGCACGTCGCCGCCGAGCGACAGATCGCGACATCGCTCTTGGACGATGTCGTTGCTTTAATCGATGACCCGTTGTTTGCTGTCACACCGGAACGGGTCTCGACTATCAAGTAAAACCCGAGGCGCCTTCACGCGGAACGACGCCGCCGGATGCTCGCTCGCCATTCCGCGCCCGGCAGCCGGGGTATCGTCTTGGCCCGATTCCTGTCGCCTGGGTTTACGGAAGCCGCAGCAAAGTGCAACCGGCGCGCGATACCTGGCACAATGTCCGGGACGTACTCCAAATCCGTATCAACGTGTGGCGAGGCCGATATCAGTGATCGATCGCGAATCCCACCCGGTCACCGCGCCGGAATACATCTTCGTTGGCGTCGCCTGGCCGTACGCCAGCGGACCGCGGCACCTCGGTCATGCGGCTGGCGCCTACGTGCCGCCGGATATCTTCGCCCGGTACCACCGGATGCGCGGCAATCACGTCCTGATGGTGTCCGGCTCGGACATGCATGGCACCCCGATCACCGTCGTCGCCGATCGACGCGGCGTGTCGCCACGCGAGGTCGCGGAGGAAAATCACCGCGGTATCGCCGCCTCGTTTGAAGCGCTCGGCCTGTCGTATGACCTCTACACGACAACGCTCACGCCCACCCACTACCGCGTCACCCAGGATTTTTTCCTCCGCCTCTACGAGCAGGGATATCTCTTCCAAGAGACGACCCTGGCGATGTACGATCCGGAAGCGAAACGTTTCCTGCCCGATCGCTATGTCGAGGGCACCTGTCCCCATTGTGGCTACACCGACGCCCGTGGCGACCAGTGCGACAACTGCGGCCGGACGCTCGATCCCACCGATCTGATCAATCCCCGCTCCAAGCTTTCGGGCGCGACGCCGGAAACGCGCGAAACGACCCATTTCTTCCTCGACCTGCCACGCTTCGGGCAACCACTGCTCGAATGGGTGGAAACGCACCGGGGTCACTGGCGGCCCGCGGTCTATGCCTTCGTGCTGGGGTGGCTGCGCGAAGGATTGAAGCCCCGAGCGATTACGAGAGACCTCGATTGGGGCGTGCCCATCCCCCTGCCCGGCTATGACGACAAGCGGATCTACGTTTGGTTCGACGCCGTCATCGGGTACCTCTCGGCCTCCGTCGAATGGGCTGAACGCCGCGGTGAACCAGACGCCTGGAAAGCTTGGTGGGAGTTGCAACCGGACGGCACCTCCCCGGGTCGCTCCTACTATTTCATCGGCAAGGACAATGTGCCCTTCCACGCGATCATCTGGCCGGCGATGCTTATGGGCTACGGCGGTCTCGCCCTTCCCTACGACGTGCCCGCCAACGAGTTCCTGACCATTGGTGGCCAGAAGCTGTCTTCGAGCCGCGCCTATACCGCCCGGCTCCCCTTCCTTCCAGAGGCGTTGGAGCTCTTCGATCCAGACGCGCTGCGGTTTTTTTTGACGATCAACGCCCCGGAAAACCGCGACACCGATTTCTCCTGGCCGGAGTTCCAGCGCCGCAACAACGATGAGCTCGTCGCAACGTACGGCAACGCGGTTCATCGCCTTCTCAGCTTCGCCCGAACGCGGTATGACGGCCGGGTTCCGGAGCCCGGCCCGTTGAATAATGCCGACCAGACGATGCTTGCTCGGATCGCCGCGGCCTTCGACGACGTGGGAGCGCAGATCGCTGGGTGTCACTTCCGCGAGGGGCTCCGCCTCGTGATGACCCTTGCCCACGACCTGAACCGTTACCTTGACGAGGCCGCGCCATGGAAGACGATCAAGACCGATCCGGACCGCGCCTCAACCGCCGTCTGGACCGCATTGCAGGTGGTCAGCGCGTTGCGAGTGTTAACGGCGCCGTTCTTGCCGTTTTCCGCCCAGCGCCTCCACGCCTACCTCGGCGGCGAGGGGGAGGTCCAAACGATTGGCTGGAAACCAATGCCGCTGGCGGCCGGCCAGGCGTTGACACCGGCAAATCCGCTCTTCCGGAAACTGGAGGACGACGAGCTCGAAGCGATGCTCGCTCGTCTCGGTCCCGCTGAGCCGCGCGAAACCGGCGAGCCGACGTAAACTCGGCCGTCGCCAATGTGATAGCTCGTCAACGGGCCCGCGCGGTACTACAGCGGTCCGAAGTCGTCGGGCGGCACGCCATTGCCTTGGCTGGCTTCGTGCCAGGCGCCGATGCGACGAAACTTGCGGAAGCGAGCTTCACGCAACGAAGCGACCCCCGCCGCGTCACGCCCGGGAAAGGTCGCGATCAACTCGCGGAGGTGTCGGGCCATCACGCGACCCGTCGCCAAAATCGTATCTCGCGGCTGTTCATGCGCGGGAACTGGCTCCGGTACGATCTCATCTACGATCCCGAAGCCGGCCAAATCGGCGGCGGTGATCCGCATCGTCTCCGCTACCTCGGCGGCGCGTCCCACATCCTTCCAGAGGATTGTCGCGCAGGCTTCGGGCGAGGCAACCGCGTAGATCGCGTTCTCCAGCATGAGGATGCGATCCGCGACCCCGATTGCGAGCGCGCCGCCAGAACCACCCTCACCGATGACGACCGCAACGCTCGGCACCGCGAGGTCCGCCATCGCCAATAAACTCTCAGCGATGGCCGTCGCTTGTCCTCGCTCTTCGGAACCGATGCCGGGATCGCCGGCCGGCGTGTCGATAAAGCTGATGACCGGGATGCCAAACTTCTCGGCGTGGTGCATCAGGCGCGCTGCCTTCCGATAACCTTCCGGTCGAGGCATCCCGAAGTTGCGCGCAAGATTCTCCTTGGTGTCACTCCCCTTTTGGTGGCCGAGCACCATCACCACCTGGCCGTCGAAGCGAGCCAAACCACCAAGCAACGCCCGGTCATCGCCGAACGCGCGGTCGCCATGCAGCTCGACGAAGTCGGTAGTCAGCTCGTGGAGATAGTCCAGCGTGTGCGGCCGCTCGGCGTGCCGGGCCAGCTTGACCCGTTCCCACGCCGTCGGACGTGCCGCGCCGGCGTCGGAATCTGCTGCGGCCTCACTGACCACCTCGGAAACGACCGCCTCAGTCACCGCCCGCCTCAAGGCCGATTACCAACAACGTCTCGGCTTCTGCGCGGCGCGGCGGAGTCGCGGCAGCTGGCGCCGGCATGGTGGCCGCCGCATAGTGATCGAGAAGCGTCGCGACGGTCGAACGCAGCACGACGCGCTCGGCGATCAAATCGATCATGCCGTGGGCCAGGAGGAACTCAGACGTTTGAAAGCCTTCCGGCAATTTCTGCTTGGTGATCTGTTCGATCACCCTCGGGCCGGCAAATCCGATTAGCGCGCCTGGCTCCGCCAGGATCACGTCGGCGACCGTCGCGTATGACGCGGTGACGCCGCCGTAGCACGGGTCAACGAGCAACGCCAGGTGGGGGAGACCCGCGTGACCCAACCGCGCGACGGCCGCGACCGTCTTCGCCATCTGCATCAGGGAGAAGAGTCCTTCGTGCATCCGCGCCCCGCCGGATGACGAGACGGTCAACAGCGGCAACCCCTGCTCGACACATCGCTCCGCGGCGCGGACAAGCTTTTCTCCGAAGACCGAGCCCATGCTAGCGCCGAGAAACTCGAAGTCCGAGACGGCGACGACAACCGGCCGACTCTCGATGGTTGCACATCCCGTCAGCAGCGCCTCGGTCTCACCCGTCTTCGCTTGGATCTGCTCCACCTTGCGGTCGTAGGGACCTCCGGCATCGACAAAACCGAGCGGATCTTCCGGGCGAAGATCGTCGTCCCACTCGATAAAGGAGTCGGGATCGGTCAGGAGGGCGACACGCTCTCGCGCCCGGAGCCGGAAGTGGTAGGCGCATTTCGGACAGACCTGGAGGTTCCGCTCGAGCTCCTTCGAGTAGAGCAACTCCTGACACCGCGGGCACTTGACCCACAAATCCTCTGGAATCGGTTGACCCGACCGCTCGTCGTCAGCCTGTAGCGGCCGAAACTTACCGCGACGGTGGAAAAACTCTCGCATTGCGTGCCCGTCCTTCGCCCGTCTCCGCCGCCAGCCCGCGACGGAGTTACTGGCTCCGGGCGCCGTCACCCCAGTTCCCGACGGTAAATGCCGTGGGGGTCAGGATACGCCACCCCTTTGGTGGCGGCAACCCAGGCTCGCGGGTTGGTTTAGGATGGCCGGTCCATGAAGCACGTCAGACGGCGCGCGATGATCGCAAAAAGGACTGACCAGGGCCGTCGCCACGGGGCCACCCCTCATCCACTCGGTGTCGGCTCCTCAGCCTGATCGAGCATCTTGGCGACCCCGCCGAGCAGGACGTCGATGTCTAACGGCTTGAGAACGACAGCGACGTTCATCTCCGCGAGGTGAGCTTGCAGCTCGGAGACCTGGCGAACGGCCCCGGTGCAGATGATGACAGGAATCGCCCGCGTCTCGCGATCCATCCGCACCATCTGGAGCAGTTGCCAACCGATGCCTTCGCCACCGAGGATATAGTCGAGGATCAACACGTTCGGCTTGGCCTCCTTGATCGCCGCCAGTTTTTGCTCAAGGGCCAAAGCGTTGAACGTATCGGCGGTGACCCGGAAGCCGGCATCCTCCAGCAGTTCCCGAAAGAGGTCGATGATCGCCGGAGTATCGTTGATAACGAAGATGTGTGGTTGCTCTGGCTTGCTCGGCACGATGGGTGGGCCTTCCTTTTGTGGTCGCCGCTCCGGGACTGTCCCGGCGACGGCCAAGGCTAAACGGAGGCTGAATGGGACGCAGGCGCGATCCGATCAATCCACTGCCGCCTGAAGGACCGGCGACCGGTCGCTGGCGAGACGCTCGATCAGATTCGCGGCCGTCATTCGACCGGGACTCGCCTGAAGCCGCCGGGCGATGGCATCCAACCGCCCCTGACGGTCCCGGTCCGCCAGCACGTCGTCAAGCGCCGCGACGAAGTCGGCACGGGTGAACTCATACGGGGCGAACCGGATGCCGAAGCCGAGCTCATCAACGCGTTGGGCATTGTCGTGCTGATCCCAGAAGAGAGGCAAGACGAGCATTGGCTTGCCGAAGGAGAAGCTCTCCGTCGTCGTATTGTTTCCCCCGTGGGTGATAACTGCGTCGACCAGGGGCAGAACCGACGGCTTCGGCAGGAACGCGTCGCCGTGGACGTTGTCCGGCAGCCGCAGGCGGCCAGCCTGCGGGCCAAGACTGATGATGACGCGGTGAGACGTTGCACCTAGCATGTCGACCAGGCGTTGCATGAGCTCCGGCTCCGCCGAGCCAAGGCTGCCGAGGCTGACGTAGATCAATTTCCCCGGTCGTTGCAGCGCGCCCGGCAGCGGGTACGGTGGCTCAGTGGTCCGCACCGAGGCGTCGAGACGATGGAACGTCGCGGGTAACGGCGTCGACCGCATGTAGTCGACCTCAGCGGGATAGAGAAAGAGATTGAGGTACGGCGAATCGAGCATAAACGCCATGTCCGGGAGCGGCGGACAACCACGTTCCTGGCAAAACGCATCGAACGCGTGGTGCAACTCCGCGTGAAGACGGCGATAGTCGGCGCGAAACGGTTCCCATTCCCCCGGTTCGGTCATCGGCAGCCCAGAGAAGGCTGGAGGGAGACCAGGATCGCCGATTTCCAACGGGTTACAGGAGGTAAGCCGGACCCAGGGGACGCCGGCCGTCACCACGGCGGGAAACGCGACGACGTTGTCCTGGACGATCACGTCCGGCTGTAGCTCCGCGAAAATGGCGCGAAGCTGGTCGTCGACGTAGATGGCGCCGGCAGTTAACTGTTCCCAGATCGGCAAGACCAACGTTTGGAGCTGGTCACGCGGCGACTCGCGGAAATGCGGCGCGGTCTCGCGGATGAAGTCTTTCCAGAACTGTCCCGGCTCCTCCGGCACCGCTGGAGCCGGCTGCAGGCGGATGAGCCGTTCCTCGAAGCCCCGCACCGCCAACGTCCCGGCGAACGACTCCTCGACGACGAACACGACGCGCAGCCCGCGCCGCTTCAGCTCATCGCCGATGCCGACACAGTTATTGGTCGGCCCAAACGCCCCTTCCGGGAAGAACACGACCGTGCGCCGCCTCGCCGCGGTTCCCATACGCATCGTCTCCTAAACGTGGCTGATGACAGGATGGGTTGGCGCGACAGGGGCCAACAGGGTTCGATCGTCGAACGTCCCACCTTGGCTGGCACGCGCAATCGATTGCGGGCTGGCCCTGGACTGCGCGTCGTGGCGGATCCCATGCCCGGTTGCGAGGGCCGCCGGCTGTCGGCCGCCGGCTGTCGGATGCCGTCGTCGGTTTCAGAAACCAACCGCGAGCCCCTCGGCCCGCGGGTCGGAGCCGCCGGCCAGCGCGCCGGTCTCGGGATCACGGGCGATGAGCTGCGCGGCGCCGCCAGCCGACCAGGACCCTTGCCGCCGCACGTCGTGTCCGCGAAGGGCAAGCTCCCGGAGCGTCTCCGCACTAGCGCGCTCCTCGACCCGCAACTCGTACGGATGCGGCAACGTACTCGGATCGGTCGACGGCCAGCTCGTCCAGCGCGGCGCTTCAACCGCGGCCTGGACATCGTGCCCACCATCGATGAGCGAAGCCAGAACCTGAAGATTCCATTGCGGCTGCCCGTCACCGCCCGGTGTGCCGCCCACGAGCAGCGGGGAGCCGTCGGCGCCGGACACGAGGTAGCAGTGGAGCGTGTGCATCGTCTTCTTGCCCGGCGCGTAGAGATTCGGGTGGCCCGGTTCGAGGCTGAACCCGCGACCGGCCCGGTTATTCAACGTCACCCCAGTATTCCCAGCGACGACGCCACTGCCGAAGGCACTCGACAAGGAGGTGATCAGCGACACCATCATCCCGGCTCCGTCCACGACGCAAATATAGGTCGTATCACCGTCCTCTAGGGGCGCCGCGGGAACGTCCGTCGCGGCCCGCGCCGGATCGATTCCGGTGAACCGGCGAGCCGCCCACTCCTTCCCCAGAAGCGTGGCCAGCGGGGTGTCGACAAACGCCGGATCTCCCGCATATCCAAGCCGATCGGCGACGGCCATCTTGTAAGACTCTACCAGGGTGTGGATGCCCATCGCGGTCTCAAGAGACGGACCATCAAGCGTTCCGTGCTCAACGATGTTGAGCGCTTCAAGCAGGATCAGCCCCTGACTCGGTAGTCCGGTCGCGGCGATGGTGTAATCGCGGTAGGTCGTCGTCAGCGGCTCGGTCAGCTCGGTGGCATGATCCGCGAGGTCATCGACGGAGAGAGCGCCGCCCAGCTCGTTGACCGCCGCAGCAATGCGCTGGGCGAGGTCACCACGGTAGAAGCGATCGACACCGCCCGTCGCGATCTCCCCCAGCGTCCTCGCCAAATCCGGTTGCCGGAGCAGGGATCCCACCCCTAGCGCGCGATCCGCGGGCACGAAGACTGCCGCGCTCGCCGGCACTCGACGCAACACGTCAGCGCTGTCCTGAATCGCGGCGGCGCCCTGTGGTCCCAGCGGGAAGCCGTCGGCCGCATAGCCAATCGCGGGTTCGACCACCTCCGCGAATAGCCGGCTGCCGAAGTGTTCCAGCAGGGAAAAGCAGGCGTCGAGCATTCCCGGCACCGCGACAGAAAGCGGCCCCTGGTACGGCATCCGCGTCCCGCCCTCATCCCCGTGCTCACGCATCAGGTCGATCGACGCTGCCCGAGGCGCGATCCCGCTGCCATGGACCGCCGTCGTTACCCCGGCTGTTCCAGCCCGTCCGGGAGCGTGGACGATGGCGAAGATGTCACCCCCGATCCCACACATCTCCGGCATGACGACCCCCGCCGTCAACGCGGCGGCAACGGCGGCATCGACCGCGTTTCCCCCGCGGGCGAGCACCCCGACGCCCGTCGCGGTGATCAGCGGATGGGCGGCTGCCACCATCCCGTTCCGCGCGAGAACCGGAGCACTCCGCCGCCGGGGCCACGCAGGGTCGGCCTGGATCGAAGCCGGAGATGGAAAGCCGATCATCCATTTTCCTCCCGTCGATGGTAGGTCTGAGAAGTCGCTCCGCAGTGGCGCGCCCTCGTGCCACCTGGCTGTTAACCGGCGGCGGGCAGCGTCCCGGTCGCCCGTCGCTTGCGCCGCGCCTGGAGCAGACGGACGACGATTGGGGCGAAGAGGGCGACAGCCGCCAGACCGAGGATCGTCGCCGAGATCGGCCGCGTGACAAAGGTCGTGTAGTTACCCTGCGCGATCTGCAACGCCCGGCGGAAGTGCTGCTCCGCCACTGGCCCTAAGATGACCCCGACAACGGCCGGGGCGACCGGGATGTCAAACCGGCGCATGACGAAACCGAGCGCACCCAGCAAGTAGAGCACAACCAGATCGACGGTTGAGTTATTCAACCCGTATGTGCCAAGACCGGCAAAGACGAGAATCCCCGCGTAGAGCAAGGGACGAGGGATCGCCAGCAACCGGACCCAAAGACCCGCGAGCGGGAGATTGAGAATCAAGAGCATCGTATTGCCGATGTAGAGACTGGCGATCAGCCCCCAGACCAAGTCGGGGTCCCGATCGAAGAGCGTTGGTCCCGGATTGAGCCCGTACCGCTGAAAGGCAGCGAGCAGCACCGCGGCGGTGGCGGAGGTCGGCAGGCCGAGTGTGAGGAGCGGGGCCAGCACGCCCGCCGCCGAGGCGTTGTTGGCGGCCTCCGGCCCGGCTACGCCTTCGATCGCGCCGTGACCAAACTCCTCCGGATAACGGGTGAGGCGTCGCTCCAACGCGTAGGAGAGGAAGGTCGGGATCTCGGCGCCGCCGGCCGGCAAGCTCCCGATCGGGAAACCGAGCAGCGTTCCGCGCAACCACGGTTTCCACGATCGACGCCATTCCTCGCGGGTCATCCAGATCGTTCCGCGGACGGGGATGATTTGTTCGTCGTCGTGGCGCATCCGAGACGCGACCCAGAGCGTTTCGCCGACCGCGAACAGGCCGACCGCCACCGTGACGACGTCGACTCCGTTCTGCAGCTCGTCGATGCCGAACGTGAACCGGCTCTGACCCGAGAGGGCGTCGATCCCGATTAATCCGATGGCGAGTCCGACAAGCAAACTCAGGAGTCCCCGCGCCAGCGACCGACCGAGGAGCGCCGTGATTGTCGTAAAGGCGAGCACGACCAGGGCAAAATACTCGGCCGGGCCAAACTTGAGACCGGCGTTCACCATCACCGGCGCGAGAAAGGTCAGGGCGACGGTGGCGATCGTGCCGGCGACGAACGAGCCGACCGCGGCTGTTGCCAGGGCGGCCGCGCCCCGGCCGCGCTTCGCCATCAAGTTGCCCTCGAGCGCGGTCACGATCGAGGCCGACTCGCCAGGGGTGTTCAGCAGGATCGAGGTCGTCGATCCGCCGTACATCCCTCCGTAGTAGATGCCGGCGAACATAATGAAGGCGCTGACGGGCTCCAGGCTGTAGGTGACAGGCAGCAACAGGGCAACCGTCAAGGCGGGGCCAATGCCGGGCAGGACGCCGACCGCTGTCCCAAGCATCACCCCGATCAGCGCCCAGAGCAAGTTGCCTGGCGTCAGCGCCACCTCGAACCCGTGCATCAGATGCCCCAGCGAGCCCATCTACAGCACTCCGTCCAGCAGGCCCGCCGGGAGGCGGAGGTCCAACCCGCGAGTGAAGCCGACGTAGAGCACCAGCGCCAGGACGATGCCGGTCGCCACGTCGCGAATCACCCGCCGGCTCCCCATCGCGAACGCCGCCCCGGCGTAGAGGACCGCGCTCGCGACGACGAAACCGCCTCGCTCGATCAGCAATAGGTAAGCGACTAGCGCAACGGTCAGCATGCCGACAGTCCGCCAGTCGGTCGGCAAGGTCGGGTCCGCGTCCTCCGACTCTGTCGTCGGAGCCGCCGCTCGCCCGGTCAATGCCTCCACCGCCAGCCAGATGCCGACGACGACCAGTCCCACCCCGACGATGTAGGGGATTGCGCGCGGCCCGACCTTCGCGTAGGCGGGGGTCAGATGAATGCGGGTCGCCTCCCAGGCGATGGCGATGCCAAACACGACGGCAGCCACGGCGAGGAGCAGCTCGCCAATCGAGATTCCAGACGAGGGGGGGCGGTCAGCTTCCTGTTGTATCGGTCGCTCCGGCACGATCACCATCCACCTCCGGCCAGCAGTGGATCAACCCGACGAGGTGAGGTGGCGCAAGCCGTGACAGTCCTTTCACGACTGGCGCCGGCCGAGTCATACGCCGATGGCATCGTGTTAAGAGACCAACCCCAGATCCTTAAGAATGCCCGTGACGCGCTCCCGTTCCTGGCCAAGAAACGAGCTGAACTCATCTCCCGACAGGAAGTAGTCCTGCCAGCCATACTTCGTCAGAACCTGCGTCCAGGCATCGGAGGAATGCATCTGATCGACCATCGCGATCATGCACTGCCGCGTCTCGTCGGAGATACCGGGAGGGGCGACGACACCGCGCCAATTAGCGAGCTCGACGTCCACTCCCTGATCGCGCAGCGTCGGAGCGACGGCCGGCGTCGGGGTGCCTGAGGGGGACGCCACCGGGCTCCCGTTTGCCGCTCCCGACCCGGAAACGGCGAGCGCCCGCAGCTTACCGGCCTCGATCTGGTCGATCCATTCGCCGACGCCAGAGATGCCCGCCGACACCTGTCCCCCGAGGATCGCCGCCAGTGCCTCTCCTCCACCGGAGAATGGCACGTAGTTGACCTGTGTTGGATCGATACCCTCCGCTTTCGCGATCAGACCCGCCAAAATGTGGTCGGTGCCACCGGCGGAGCCACCGCCCCATGAGATCGCCGTCGGATCCTTCTTGAACGCCGCAATCAGATCATCCAACGATTTGTAGGGCGAACCCGCGGGAACCACGATTACCTCGTACTCGGTGGTCAAGCGAGCGAGCGGCGTTACGTCGTCGAGGCTGACCGCGGACTGGTTCGTGGCGATGGCGCCAACCATCACCAGCCCCATCATCATCAGTTGGTTCTCGTTCCCTTTTTCGTCGTGCGCGAGTTGGGCTAAGCCGACGGTGCCACCCGCTCCCTCGACGTTGTAGACCTCGACGCTCTGCTCGACGACATTGTCTTGTAAGACTCGCTGCATCTCTCGCGCGGTGGTATCCCAGCCGCCGCCCGGACCGGCGGGCGCCATGATCTCGATCTTGTCTTTGGGAAATCCGTCAATCGGGCACGAGACACCTTGCGCGAACTCGGGCAATCGCGCCGGCGCCGCGGTCACGTGAATGGCGGCGAGTACTACGAGTAGGCTCGCCATCATCAGCGCGCCGCCAAGTCGAAGAGATCGCATCGTCGCTCCTCCTTGCTCCCGACCGTTGGACCCGATGGACGCCTCCCCGGACGAGTCCCGGTGCGCGCGTCCGCTCCTTACCATAGCATTCCCCACCGCGACGAGATGGCACCCTTACGTCCGCTCCACGCCGGCGGCCGTAGCTGGGGCATAGTAGGGATCGGCACCACCGTGGAGCACGCCATCGTCGCTCAGGACAATACCCACCGGCGACGCGAAATCGCCGGTGAAAAGACACTCATCGCGAACGGCGACGCGGTGCCCGAGGCGGCTGAGCTCGCTCCGGATCACCTCCGGTAGACGGGCGCTGACCAACAGGTCCGAGGTCGAGGCGTCGATCCGGGGAGCCGAGATCGCGGACTGCATCGACTGCTGCTGGTCGACCAGGTTCATCACGAGCTGGGCGTTGCAGTTCATGATCCGGCGCCCGCCGCTCGCTCCAAGCGACGCGACCGCACATCCGTCGCGCGTCACGACCACCGGCGCCATGTTGCTCAAGGGGCGCTTGCCGCCCGCGACAGAGTTCGGGCGTCCCGGTTCCGGGTCAAACCACATCATCCCGTTGTTGAGCAGGACTCCTGTGCCCGGCGCCACCACTCGGCTGCCCCAGAGACTGAGCAGGGTCTGCGTCAGCGAAACCGCCATCCCATCCCGATCGATCACGCTCAAGTGGGTGGTGCTCCCACTCACGGCCTGGTGCGAGTCTCCAACGTAGTCGGGCATCGACGCGGCAAGCCCGTGGGCAACTCCGAGACGGTCCGGTGCGCCAGGAGCGACGGCACCGAGGCGATCGTCCGCGAAGGTCGCCGCCCGCTCTCGAGCGTAATCCGGGTCGGTTAGCGTCGCCACCGGCACCTCGACGAACTGGGAATCAGCCAAATACGCGAAGCGGTCGGCAAAGGCCTGACGAAACGCCTGTGTCATCCGGTGCAGCGCGGCCGCCGTGTTCCAGTCAAGCGAGGCGACGTCGAGCGCATCGAGCAAATGCAGCGACTCGACCAGGGTTGTGCCTCCGGTTCCGCCGCCGCTCGTGAGCACCTGGTGACCCCGGTACGATGCCTCCAACGCCGTCATGATCGTCGCTTCGTACCCTGAGAAGTCCGATTCCTCAAAGGGTGCGCCAGCGTCGACGAGGTGAGCGACGATAGCTCGGGCCAGCGCTCCTTCGTAGAACACGCGCGGCCCGCTGCGCCCAATCTCTTCTAACGTTTGGGCCAGGTCGGGTTGACGCAGCATCACGGGACTGCCCTGTTCGGCCGTCACCGGCGGGTTGCCCTCACCATCCAAAAAAACGGCGGCGGTCGCTGGGTATCGCCGCAGGGTGCCGAGATCGCGCGCGACCGTGAGCGTCGTGTGCCACGTTACCGGCGTACCTTCAGCCGCCAGCTGAATGGCAGGCGCCACCGCCGCGTCCAACCCCATCGAGCCGAAGCGCTCCAGCGCCAGTGCCAGACCGGCGACCGTCCCCGGCACCGCGACCGCCCGGTGGCCGACGACGTTTGCCTGATCGACCACCGCCGCCCAACCGAAGAGCGCCGCGTCCGCTCCCGCTCCCGAGAGCGCGAACATCTCAGGCGTCGCTCCGGCGGGGGCGACCATTGGGAACTCGACGACCTGACCTTCCTGGCCTGGTTGGTGGACGACCATCAACCCGCCACCGCCGATGCCGTTCATCCACGGCTCGACGACGCCGGCCGCGAACGCCGTCGCCACCGCCGCGTCCACCGCGTTGCCACCCCGACGCAGGACCGCGACCCCGACCTCAGCGGCGGCTCCAGTCTTCGCCGCCACCATCCCGCCGCGTGCACTCGCTTCCGCCCGGTCGACGAGCCACTCCGTCCGCTCCATTCTCGCCCCCACCTCTCTGATCATCGGGCCTGAACGCTCGCCCTCGGGATCATAGTCGAGGAGCGAGTCTCCCATTTGGACGATCTGGTACCCTTCGGTTCCGGCGCTCGTGCCGGCTCATCAACGGGGCAGCCGCGGCGGCAACGTAACGTGCCGGACCTGTTTGAACCGTTCCGGACCTGCCGGCGCGACGGCGATTGAGAGGTAGAGAGCGTTCGCCATGGCTCGAGGCGTCACCGACACCGACCGCGCGATCATTCGCCTGCTCCAGCAGAACGCCCGGATGTCCTATGCCGAATTGAGCCGCGCCACCGGCGTCCCCGAATCGACGGTCCGGCGGCGGATGGACCGCCTCCACGAGCGCGGCGTGATCGAGTTCGCGATGCTGGCGGAACCCTCGCGCCTCGGCTACGACCTGCGGGCGATGATCGGGTTGAAGGTCGAGCTCCGGCAACTTGAGGAGATCGGCGCCACGCTGCGCGAGATGAACGAAGTCACGTTCGCCGCCTTCGTTACCGGCAATTTCGACATCATGATCCAGGTCGTCGTCCGTTCCCAGGACGCTCTCGTGCAGTTCCTGACCCAGCGTCTCGCTCCTATCGGCGGCATACGCTCGTCGGAGACCTTCGTCATGCCCTACCTCATCAAGCCGATGACGGCTTGGGTCCTGCCGGAGGTCGACGCAAGCGACGAGGACCGCTGGGCCCAGTCCGAGGATACCGCAGATGAGGATGACGACCCGCTGTCGACGGATCTTCGCGCCGCGCGCCGCGCGCCGACGCCCTAGTCAAGCCACCATCGAGTCGTGACCGCCAATGATGCCGCCCTGCAGACGCTCCCAGTCGAGACCCCACATCACACCAGCCGCACCACATCTGTTCCCTCCCCGGGCGCGCGACCAGGACGAAGAGTCCAACCGCTCCGGGAGCGACTCATCCCGATAGCCCCGCTGCTCGCGATTTTCGCCGCCTACGCCTTATCTCTCGTCGCCCTCCCCCCCACGCTTCCCGTTCCCCTGATCGACGATTGGAACTATCTCCTCTCGGTCAGGCATCTGGTCCAGCACGGCGAGCTGTGGGTCGCGCCTTGGACCGCCACCACCCTCGTCCTTCAGATCGGCTGGGGAGCGCTCTTCGCCTGGCCGTTCGGCATCACCCCGGAAGCACTACGATCGTCAAGTCTCGTTGCCAGCTTCGGCGGAACGCTGGCGTGCTTCGCCCTCTTCCGAGAATTGGGCGTCTCCCGTCCGAGGGCGCTGATCGGCGCGCTGGCGGTCTGGTTCAACCCGCTGGTCTTCGCTCTCTCCTATACCTTTATGACCGACGTGCCGTTTCTCGCTCTGCTCAGCCTGGCTAGTTTCGCCGTCATTCGCGCGGAGCGGCGGCGATCACTCGGGTGGCTGGCCGTTGGGTCGGTCGTGGCGGGTCTCGGCTTCCTCGTGCGTCAGCAAGGAGCACTCATCCCCCTTGCGACGGTGACCTGGTTATTGATTGCTCGTCCCGCCTGGTTACGCGGGCGACGCTGGCGGGCGCTGCTCGCCACGCTCGGGCCGTGCCTCGCCTGCGTCGCGCTCTACGCGCTGTGGGCGTCCCGGGGCGGTTTGCCGCCGACCCAAGAGGACTACCTGCGGAGCCTGAGGGTGGCCGGCGTTTGGGGGACGCTCGACCTCGTTTGGCGACTGGCGACCGTCGGCGCCTTCTACGTCGGCCTCTTCGTCCTCCCCGTCGTCCTCGGCGCCGCGGCGGCCGTACCGGGGAGCTGGCGGCGCGCGCCAGGCTGGGCGCGCCACGTCGTTGTGATCGGGCTCATCGGGGCGATCGTTTGGACCCGCTGGTACGCCGGGACTCACGCTGGGCTGACCTTTCCGTTCGTCCCCTGGGGGAGCATTCTGGGTCACGATGGCCTGGGTGTGCTCGACGCCGATGGCGAGCGTCCGCTCGTGTTCGCGCCGTGGCTGTACGCCACGATCGCTGTGGTCGTCGCCGTGAGCTGCGCCGCCGCGTTCGTGCTCATCGTCGGCCGTCGCCAGCTCGCGACGGCGCCCTCCTCGCCGGAAACGCCAATCCAAGGTTTCGTCCAGTCGCCCGGTGGTCTGTTGCTGCTCCTGGCTGCCGGTCAGTTCGGTGGGATCGTCCTCCCCTCGCTGCATATCCGGCCGGCCATCACCTTCGACCGCTATTACCTACCGCTGCTTCCGTTCGCCCTCGGTCTGGTGCTGTGGAGTCTTCGCGGTCACCGGTTCGCCTTCCCGCCGGCGGCGGTCGCGCTGTCCCTCTTCGCGATTGTGGCGATTGTCGGCTGCCAGGATTGGTTCGCCTTCAAGCAGGCGCAATGGCAGACCGCCGCCTGGCTGGTCGAGACGGAAGGCATCCCCCTCCGTGAGGTCGACGGCGCCGCCCAGTGGGACGGTCTCCATTGGTACGAAGAGCTTCTAGCCCACCCTGCTGACCGCTTGGCGCACCGGCCCGATGATCCCTGGTGGCTCCACCTGATCGCTCCGCAGATCGACCCCCGGTACATCGTCGCCGCCTCGCCCGAGACCCGGCGGGGTTACGCTGTCTGGGCCCGCCGCCCTTACGACTCGTGGCTCCGATCGGGCCACGGCGCATGGATTTATGTCTGGCGCCGTGTGCCTGCGCCCGTGGTGCCCGCCAACCCAGCGCGGCCCGCCACCGCCGTCCAGCCGCCGCTGACAGTCCCCGCCCGTCAGGACATGGCGCGAGGTTAGGGCGCGCTTGACACGCGTTTTCGGGCCATGCTACGATCCGCCACGGTTCTGGAGGCGTGGTGTAGCGGCCTAACATGCAGCCCTGTCAAGGCTGAGATCGCGGGTTCGAATCCCGTCGCTTCCGCCCGTTCATAACCTCGTTTGACAACGGCGCCGCTCCGGCGCCGTTGTCGTTGTCCTCTATGAGGCCCTCGTCCTCCGCCCGCGCCACGAAGAACGGCGCAAAGTCCGGCTGTGGCACCACCGCCACCACTCGGTCGTCGACAATCTCCACGGACTGGAAGACCAGCCGGGCAAGGGCGTTGCGCTGCTCGGGCGTTCCCGCCTCCCACGCCGCCGGCAGGTCCCGCAGGAGCGCCGCCGCCTGGACCAGGACCCCGGCCCGATCCGTCGCCCCGCGCAGCGTCGCGAGCTCGGCCTCGAGGTGCTCCCGCTCCGCCCGGTACGCCTCCCGCGTCAGGTCGCCCCACTTGTACATCTCGGCGATCCGCTCGATCCGGCTCGCCAGCTCTCGCCGTCGCCGATCGGCGTCGTCCCGCTGGTCGTGGGCCCGTTCGTGGAGCCGGACCACCTGCGCCACCGTCTCCTCGGGCAGCCGGAACGTGGCCAGGTACGCGGCCAACTGCGCGTCGATCACGTCGAGGATCGTCGAGCGCTGGTCGCACGCCTTCGCCTGGCGACCCTGATAGCAGTAGATGCGGGCCTTGTCATGACGGTCGGTCATCACGTGCAGCTTGCCCCCACACCGACCACAGACCCCGAGGCCGGAAAGGGAATGGGTGCGGCGTTGGCGCGGGACGCTGATCGGTCCCGGCGAGCGACGATTCGCGGCACGCATGGCCCCCGCCCGGTCGAACAGGTCGTCATCGAGGACCGGCTCGTGGACCCCGCCGAACCAGCCGCCGTGGCCATCGGGAAGTTCCCCGAGGAAAAACCGGTTCTGGAGCAGGCGGCAGACCGTGTCCTTGGTGAAGGGGTTGCGGCCCCGGTTGCCCGTCGTCCGGTACCCGGCCGCATTCAGCGCGTCGGCCACCTCGCGGTCGCTCTTCCCCTCGGCGGCGAGGCGGAACGCGAGCAGCAGCCCGGGGTAGGTCTCGGGATCGGGCACGGCGATCCCGGCCGAGTTCTTCTTGAGGCCGAACGGCAGCAGCCCGTTGTACAGGCCCTGGGCTTTGCGCTCCTGCTTGCCCTTCTTGGTTTCGGTGCTGAGGTTGTCGGAGTAGTACTGGGCGAAGGCGCCCAGCGTGGCGAGGATGACCTTGCCGATCGGGGACGTGAAGTCCATCTGCTCGGAGATGCTGACGAAGCCAACGCCGCAGCGCTCCAGGCGTTCGAGCGTCTCCAGGGTGACGCGCAGGTTGCGGGCGAAGCGGTCCAGCTTGTGGACGACGACGACGTCGAGCAGCCCCGCCTCGGCGTCGAGGAGCAGCTGCCGGAACGCCGGCCGCCTGGCGAGGTCGTCGGTCCGCGCGCTCTTCCCCTCGTCGCGGTAGACCTGGGCGACTGGCCATGCGTGGGCGTCGCAGTAGAGCCGGCCGGCACGTTCCTGGGCGTCGAGGGAGTAGCCAGCGACCTGCTCCTCGCTGCTGACCCGCTCGTAGAGCCCGGCCCGCATCGCCTGTGTCGTTGGTCTCATCGTTGCTCCTGGTCGATCAGCATCGCTCGGCGGAACTCGACGATCCGAGACGGCTCCACCCCGAGCGCCTGACTGAGCCGCGCGATGGTGCCGAACTGGGGCACCCGCTTGCCAGCCTCGACTTCGTGCACGGTATGGGGCGAGCACCCGGCGGCGGCGGCCAGGGCACGCACGGTGAGCATCTGCGCGGCTCGCGCCTGCCGCAACGTCCGGGTCCCGGCTGCACCCTCTGTCATATCACTCCCGTATCTGTGACCAGAACGTAATCGTATTGTACTCCACACGGACGAGACAGGCAACGAGGGGGAGCCCCTGCTGTGGTTTCAAGCTCAGATCGGTCGGGGTGGGTCGTGTTCGGACCACGCCAGCGCGCTGCACGCCGGGGCAGCGATATCCGCGCCGCACCCGTTCCCCTCCCCAGCCCGGTTCCTCCGGTAATCCCCGAACCCAGCGAACGCCCTCCTGAACTACCTCTACGTCATGCTCGAGGCGGAGGCCCGGGTCGCCCTGCTGCCCGTTGGGCTCGACCCCGCCCTTGGGGTGCGGCACGCCGTTCTCAAAGCCCGGGGCTCGCTCGCCCTTGACGTGATGGAGGCCGTCCGGCCGAAGGTCGACGGCTATCTTCTCGGTCCCCTACGAACGCACACCTTCGCCGCGGGTGATTTCTTCGAGTCGCGCCAGCGGGTGTGCCGAGTCTTGCAGCTCCTAACCCATCGTCTGGCTGAGGCGGGACCGAGGTGGGCGAACGAGGTGGGTCGGGTCGCCGAGGGCATTGCGCTGACCCTGTTCCGACCCGAGGGTCGCAACGCGCAACGCGACCAGACGATGCCGACGCCGCTCACTGGGGGCAATCGGAGCGCCGGCCGGGAGCCGACGCGCCGCCGGCCAAAGCCGCCCGCGCCGTCGGTCTGGTCGGACCTGCCGCCGGTGTGCAAAGACTGCGGCGTGGTCCTCGACGAACCGGAGCGTGCGTACTGCGACGGGTGCCTGCCGGATCGCCGCGCGGAATCGCTGGCGATCTTCGCCACCGCGGGACCGAAGGCGCTGGCGAAGCTGCGAGCCGGTGGGGCGGATCCGGCGCACAGCGGAGAGGCGGGTCGGAAGCGGGGCCGGCGCAACGCCGAGCATGTCCGGGCCATTGCTGAATGGGAGCGCTCGGACGGCGGATCCGAAGGCGAGATCGACTTCGCGCGCGACGTCTTGCCGCGACTGCGGGGCGCGCCGCTGAGTGCGCTCATGCAGGCGACCGGGTTGTCGGTCCGGTACTGCTCGCTGATCCGGAGGGGGCTGAAGGTGCCGCACCCCCGTCACTGGGCGGCGCTGGCACGACTCGGCGGACAGAACCGCCAATGACGGTCGCCGACGGACACTGCATCGGAAGCCGTCCCGGGCACCTCGGCCGCTAGAGCCCACGCCGCGCACTGCCCCCTCCCGGTCATCGGCCGACCGTGCTACCGATGTCGCGCTCGTGCTGGAAAGCGCCGTAGACTGTGCGCCAATGTCGAATGACTCGTGCGCGGATGCCGAGCGACGCTGGCGCGGAGGTCCCTGCGGATGGATGCCCTCGAAAACTACCTCCGCGAGCTCCGTGTCACCCATGCCACGGGTGCAGGCGTCAAGGAAACCTCCTACTACCCCGCCCTCGCCAACCTCCTCAACGCCGTCGGCAAGACGCTCAAGCCGCGCGTCCACTGCGTCATCAACGTCCGCAACCAGGGCGCCGGCATCCCGGACGGCGGCCTCTTCACCCCCGACCAGCTCCAAGCCGTCGGCGACGCCCCCTTCAAGCAGGGGCCGACCCCCGCCCGGGGCGTCATCGAAGCCAAAGGCACCGGCGACAAACTCGACGCCATCCTCAAGCGAGAGCAGGTCGGGCGCTATTGGGATCGCTACGGACAGGTTCTTGTTACCAACCTCCGCGACTTCGCCCTCGTCGGCACCGACGCCGCCGGCGACCGGGCCGTCCTCGAGCGCTATTCCCTCGCCCCCGACGAAGGGACCTTCTGGACCGCCGACCCCCGCGTCCTGGTCGACGCCCACGCCGAGCCGTTCGTCCAGTACCTCTCCCGCGTCATGCTCCACAGCGCCCCCCTCGCCACCCCCAAGGACGTCGCCTGGTTCCTCGCCTCCTACGCGCGCGACGCCAAGGCCCGCGTCGACCGCGCCGACCTCCCCGCCCTCGCCCAGATCCGGTCCGCGCTCGAGCAGGCGCTCGGCCTCCGCTTCGAGGGCGAACGCGGCGAGCGCTTCTTCCGCTCCACCCTCGTCCAGACCCTCTTCTACGGCGTCTTCTCCGCTTGGGTCCTCTGGAGCAAGAAGCACCCGCCCACTAGCAAGACCCCCTTCAACTGGCACGACGCCGAGTACGAGCTCCGGGTCCCGATGATCCGCGCCCTCTTCGAGCAACTGGCGATGGGCTCCCGCCTCCGCCCCCTCGGCCTGATCGAGGTCCTGGATTGGACCGCCGCCGCCCTCAACCGGGTCGACCGCGCCGCCTTCTTCGACGCCTTCGAGGAGGACGCCGCCGTCCAGTACTTCTACGAGCCCTTCCTGGAAGCCTTCGATCCGGAGCTCCGCAAGCAGCTCGGCGTCTGGTACACCCCGCCCGAGATCGTCCGCTACATGGTCGAGCGCGTCGACACCGTCCTCCGCGAGGAACTCGACCTCCCCGATGGCCTCGCCGACCCCAACGTCTACGTCCTCGACCCCTGCACCGGCACCGGCAGCTACCTCGTCGAAACCCTCCGCCGGATCGGACGCACCCTGGCGGAGAAGGGCGACGACGCCCTCTCCGCCCACCAGCTCAAACGGGCGGCGATGGAGCGCGTCGTCGGCTTCGAGATCCTGCCCGCCCCCTTCGTCGTCGCCCACCTTCAGCTCGGACTCCTCCTCCAAGACCTCGGCGTCCCCTTCGCCGAGACCGGCGGCGCCCAGGAGCGCGCCGGCGTCTACCTCACCAACGCCCTCACCGGCTGGGACCCCGCCGCCGGCCCCAGGCAGCACCTCCTCTTCCCCGAGCTGGAGGCCGAGCGCGACGCCGCCGACGACGTCAAGCGCACCAAGCCGATCCTCGTCGTCCTCGGCAACCCCCCTTACAACGCCTTCGCTGGCGTCAGCCCCGCCGAGGAAGACGACCTCGTCGAGCCCTACAAGATCGGCCTCAACCGAGCCGTCGCCCAGGGCGGCTGGGGCATCCGCAAGTTCAACCTGGACGACCTCTACGTCCGCTTCTTTCGCCTCGCCGAGCGCCGCATAGCCGAGCAGACCGGCAAGGGCGTCGTCTGCTACATCTCCAACTTCTCTTACCTCACCGACCCCTCCTTCGTCGTCATGCGCCGGCGCTTCCTCGACGGCTTCGACACGCTCTGGTTCGATTCCCTCAACGGCGACAGCCGCGAGACCGGCAAGCTCACCCCCGACGGCAAACCCGACCCCTCCGTCTTCTCCACCCCCTCAAACCGCGAGGGCATCCGCGTCGGCACAGCTATCGGTCTGATGGTCCGCAAGGAGCGGCGCGACGTGCAGCCCACCGTGCGGTATCGCGAGTTCTGGGGGTCAACCAAGCGTAGCGACCTCATTCTCAGTCTCGACGCTGACGACCTGGATACGGACTACCAACACACCATCCCAACCGCGTCGAACCGCTATTCGTTCCGCCCGGGAGTTGTAGCAACCAACTACCTGGCTTGGCCTGCGCTCCCTGACCTTAGCAGCGGAGCAGCCTATCAAGGCCTGGCCGAGGATCGAAGAAAGGCACTGATCGACGAGGACGCCGCCGACTTGGAGCGGCGTCTACGTGACTATTTCGATGTAACGGTCTCTTGGTCGGAGTTGAAAGCCAGGAGCGGTCCGCTCACGGACAGCTACGTGGACTTCCCGGCCAGAGAGGTACGCGAAAACACCCTTCGGGTAGAAACGTTCGACTCTTCGCGTCTACGGCGGTACGCGATGCGGCCCTTCGATCTCCAGTATTGCTACTACACCGCTCTTCGCCCCATCTGGCGGCGACACCGGCCCGAGTACTTTCGGCAGGCGTGGCCAGGTAACAACTTCATCGTTAGTCGATTCAAGCCGGCAAAAGGAGGCGAGGGCAGGCCGATAGCTTATGTGGCCGGGCTCTGCGACTATCATTTCCTGACGCCGAACGTGGTGGCTATCCCCGAACGTGTTCGTCAGGTAAGCGATGGATCGGGGGGCCACGGCCTGACTCAACCTGGCTTGTTCGATGGCGTTTCTGAAGAAGCACCGAACGAGAAGGCAAACCTTTCGCTAGCTGCCCGCGCCTATCTTGCCGCCCTCGGTGTGCCGGACCCCGACACGGACACTGAGACCGCTGGCCTACTCTGGATGAACGCCCTCGCCATCGGTTACTCCCCCACCTACCTCGTCGAGAACGCCGACGGCCTCCGTCAGGACTGGCCCCGCATCCCCCTCCCCGCCGACAAGGACGCCCTCCTCGCCTCCGCCGCCCTCGGCCGTCAGGTCGCCGCCCTCCTCGACACCGACACCGCCGTCCCGGGCGTCACCGCCGGCACCATCCGACAGGAGCTGCGCCCGATCGGCACCGTCTCCCGCGTCGGCGGTGGCCCCCTCGACCCGGACGCCGGCGACCTCGCCCTCACCGCCGGCTGGGGCTACGCCGGCCAGAACAACGTCACCATGCCCGGGCGCGGCCGCCTCGTCCCCCGGGCGTACAGCCCGGAGGAGGAAACTGCCATCCGTCGCGGCACCGCCGACTTGGGCCTCGCCGACGCTGATGCCTTCACCCATCTCGGCAACGCGACCTCAGACGTCTACCTCAACGACCACGCCTATTGGCGCAACGTCCCAGCCGAGGTCTGGAGCTTCACCATCGGCGGCTACCAGGTCATGAAGAAGTGGCTCTCCTACCGGGAGCAGAGCCTCCTCGGCCGCCCCCTCACCGCCGCCGAAGCGACCGAGGTCCGCGACATGGCCCGCCGCCTCACCGCCCTCCGTCTCCTCCAACCCGCCCTAGACGCCAACTACCGTACCGTCACCGCCGCCGCCTACCCCTGGCCCGATGCCACCCCTGCCACGCCGGAGAACGCCTTAGACGCTCAATCGCTGAAGCTAGCGCCTGGCCTTCTCTAGGGGGCTTCCACGGCATCGCCCGGGATTTTCGGGCCCCCTGGGGCCGCACCCACCGCGCAACGCGCTCCCCGCTAGCCACCCAACCCCAAACCCAGCCGTCCTCCTCACCGAGGTCGCCCAACCCCGGGCTCCGCGAGCCCGATCGAGGAGCGCGCAGGACTCCGGCTACCTGTGAGGGGGGCGGGCAAGCAAAGGCGGCGCGCGATATAGCCCCTCAAACGTTTGAGGACGCGAGCGCTGATTCCTATACTCCTCGCTCGCCTGCTACGGGTCCACTGCACCTTCGTGGGTTACTGACAAACTGGGGGGAGGGGTCAGGCGTTCCACTCCCCGCGCAGGTGCTCCTCCGTCTCCGCTCCCAGCTCCCGGCAGAGCACCTCATTGTCCAGCGGCGGCGGCCACGCTTCGCCCCCATCATCGATGATCGGCGCGAGCAGGTCCGTGACCCCGTTCCAGATCTCTTCGTAACGCCGTTCCCGCGACCACGCCAAGTCCAGCAGCGTCCGCACCATCGGGTCGAGCGGGTCTTCCCCCCCGAACTCCTCGCGCTGGAACCGCGCGATCGCCTCGGCGTACGCCCCCAGCTGCGCCCGCAGCCCCGCATGCGCCGCGGCCAGGGCACGCACGTCGTCACGAACCGGCGCGCCCCGCGGCCACAGGCGCTCCACCTGCTCGCGGGCCCGCTCCCGCTCCCGCTCCTCGAGGGTGGCCGGCGGCTCCAACGTCAACGTGGTCGGTTCGTCGTCCACGGTCCCGGCAGGCCCCCCCAGGTCCGCCATCACCTCGAGCAGCGCCCCCCGGCGCGCCGTGACCGCCTCGGCGTCCCCGTCCGGGCGACGATCCCACAGCGCCACGTCACCGCCAAGCAGACCCAGTGCCGGAACGTGGTAGCCGGGGCCGAACGGCTCGTACGTCTCCGCCGTCGTGCCCTCGCCCCAATCCTTGAGCGTTCCCCAGGGAAGGCTCGGTCCCTCCGTCGTCGGCTGCGGTTCCGGGAGGTCACCTCGCGCGATGGCGGCGGCGATCACCGCGCTGAGCCGGCCCGCGACCGCCCGAGCCCGTCGGATCTCCTCCTGAAGCGCCTCCTCGCCGGACCCCGGTGCTTGCGGCATGCCGTGTTCGTCGTCGATCTCCCTTCGGAGTTCGTCGGGCAGCCGGCGGAGCAGCGCGGCGACGTCGGGGTGCAGACCGGGCTCGCTGCCGTCGTAGTCGGCAAGGACGTCGGCGTAGACGGCGAGCGGGGTCGGCTCGGTGCGCTCCATCGCCACCAGTGCTCCGTACTCGCTCTCCGTGACGGGATACCTCAGCAGACCCCACAGGCGATGCAGTCCGAGCCTGGTGCGCCGCCGGTCCGCCTCGAGGTCGTAGAAGAAGAACAGCAACCAGGTGTCGCGCTCGATCCCATTCTTGAGGGCCAGCAGCGTTGCCGGCATGGAAGTATGCACCGTCCGAAGGGTGCGGACGGTGCGGGTGTAGGCGGCCGCGGCGGCTGCGTTGGGGATCGTGGCCCGGAGGCGGTCCAGCTCACGCCGGTCGTGGCTGCGCCAGAGGCGGGCGAGCAACCGCGTGCGCTCCGTCGGCGTGAGCCCGGCGTAGAGGGCGTCCAGCTTCCGGTCGTCGGCACCCCGCATCGCCACGGGTTAGGCCCGCCTGCGCTGCGCAACGGTCCGCGCACGGTCCGGCTCGAGCACCGCTTCCAAGACCGAGAGGCGTGCCTCCAGGTCGGAGCGCTCGATGGCCCGGATGGCGACGTTGGCCAGCACCCCGACGGCGTTGGCCACCCGGACGTCGACCCGGCCCGCCCGCACGTCGTTGATCGTCGTCTCCACCAACGCGACGACGTCCCCCAGCGAGCGCACCGCGACGTTTGACTCGGCGAGCGTAACCACGCGCCCTGCCTGACCCCCGCGACGGCGCGCCGCGTCCCGCTTGCCCACGGAGCCAGGATCGTGGGCGAAGCAGAACGCCGACCCCGCGATGGCGAAGCCACCGCAGGACTTGCCGGACGCGTGGACATGGACGCACCGCCGACTCACTCCAACCTTGTCCGGCCGCGCGCCAACCTCAACGCTCACGGTCCGACCCCTTCACGCACGTCATGGAGCACCAGCCAGACCGCCCGGGCGCACGGGACGCAGCGCGTTGCCCGACTCGCGACGAGGGGATCACCACACGAGATGCAGCTGCCGGTCACGGGTGGGGCGTCCCGTGCGACCAGGACCGGAATCGGCCCCCGGCTCGGCACCTGCGGCCGCATCGCCACCACCCGCCACGCCACCTCGGCGTCCTCAGCCGCCAGCAGGGTGAGGACCTCGGCCGTCCGGTCCAGCAGGCACCGCGCCAGCTCCGCGCCGGACCGGGGCCCGCGCACCACGAGGCGTCCAGGCTCGGCGCGGACCTCCAATCCGGCGGCCCGCGCCTCGGCCAGCGCCGTCAGAGCGTCGCCGCCCATTCGAACACCTCCTCCTGCTCACCCTCGTCCTCACTATTCTCAGAATCCTCAGAATCGGCACCGGCATTCCAGAGCCGGGCGTTCTGGGAATACTGAGCATTCTGAGACGCTCCGGCCTCGCTGCCCCGCGCGTTTTCCGCCTCCTCCTGCCTGCCCTCCGGTGGCCGTCCCGTGGTCGGTGCGGCGCGCTCGGCCCGCCAGAGCGGGTTAACCTCAAACGTCGGACTCGGCTTGCGTCCGGGGCGGGACCGATGCGACGGAGCGAGGGGCCGCGCGTATCCGTGCTCCTCCAGGATCACCAGCGCCCGCTCCAGCGGCTCCACCGTCTTGAATCGGCCCTTGACGAGCTGGAAGAGGTCGCGCTGGGTGAAGCAGACCAGGTCGTGAGCCCCGAGGACGCGCAGAACGTACTGGGCGTCGGCCATCGCGGGGTCGGCGCCCATCTGGGCAAAGGCGGCCAGCGCGTGCGGCACCAGGAAGTCGGTGCCGAGCTGGATCGCCGCCATCATCGTCGTGTCAGCGATCGGCCGGGCCCAAGGTTCCTCTTGGACCGCGTGTAGCGCCATGTGGAGCAGCCCGGCCACCCGGGCCACGGCGCCGGCCAGCTTGCCGGCCCAATCCCGGATGTGGCCGAGGTCGCCGATCTCTCCCAGGCGCGGCTCCAGCGCCGCCCGGAAGCTGCGGAGCGTTTGACGCGCGTCGGCAGCGAGGTCGAGTGCATGCGGTTCAGGGTTGCCATACGCGTCGGCGCGGGTGCTCGGATGCAAGCCCAGCAGCGCCGTCAGGTTGCGGTGGTACTCCTCGCGCACATCATCCGGCACGGGAGGAGGGTCGATCGCACGCCGACCGACCAGGCTTTCGGGCAGGACGTAGAGAAACCTCGCCAGGAGACCGCGCCCGCGGAACCCGGGCTTCGTCGCCAACCCCGCCACGATGTCCGGCTGGATCGCGAGACCGATCGTCAGGGCGGGGGCTCGTACGAACTCGGATCGACGGCCGACACGGTCGACGCGGAGGTCGTCGCCCGCGTGGCCGCGCAGGTAAACCCCAAAGTTCGGCGCCCCGTTGGCGCTGTAGCGTCCCCCCATCAGCTCGAACACGTCGCCCTCCGGGGCCATCACGGCGATCCGCCCCCCCTGCTCGGCAAGAAGCGAGGCGAGCTTTTCGGGCGAGCAGTCGTCGGCAAGCAGCCGCGGCAGCGCCGGCACCTTCGTCGCCGCCAGGTCCCGGGCCTGGGCGTCGGCCTCAAGCAGCACCTTGGCCCTCTCCGGCCCGACAGCCTCGGCGGCGGCCTTCTGCACCTTGGTCAGCGCCTGTTCGGCGATCTTCCTGCGTCCCTCTGCCTCGGCGATCTCGGGCGCGCGCTCGGCGAGCTGCGCCGCTTCAAAATCCCCGATCGGCCGCGTCGCGTCCGCGAAGACGGCGCTTTTGCGCTCGCCCGGGGCCATTGCCGTCGCGGTGAAGAGGTTGACCGGCTCCGTCCATTGGGGAGTGACCCGGACGATCACGGTCTTGGCGCAGGCGGCGGCGAGGCAGGACAGGCCGAGCATCCCCGCCAGCGCTGGCGGCGTCTGGGTTGCCCGCGCCTCCGCCTCCACCCACCGCCGCACCCACCCGGGTAGCACGTCCGTCGGAAATGGCGGGCGCGGCGACTCGGCCAGCGGAATGGGCGGCTCCCAGGGAGCCTCCTCACAATGCTCACTATTCCCGGAATCACGGGCGCGCAGCCACTCCCGGACGCGGTCCACCACCTGCCCCCCGACGGACTGGGCGAGGCGCGGCCAGCCGGTGGCGGTGCGGCGTTCGGCCAGGCGGCGGGCGGTGTACTCCGCGGTCCGGGCCCGTTTGCCGGTCTCCTCGTCGCCGGCGGCGTCCGCCACCGTCGTGACGAAGGCGGCCGCCTCAGGCTCCGACCACCCCAGGCGGTGGAGGCCGCCGGCGAGCGCGAGGGCGGCGTCTTGCCGGCCTCCCGTCGCCGGCCAGTGCCGCGCGAGGAGCACCGCCGAAGCCACCCAAGCGGCTGCGGCGATCAGGGCATCGCCATCTACGTGCGCCGGCTCGCCGTCCTCCTCCCACGCGATCTCCTCGCCGCCCGGGTGGATCGACGGCGGGAAGAGGGTGTGGGTTCCGGTCGAACGCAATTCCAGCAGCATGGTCCCGTCGACGTCCTTGAACTGCTTGGTTGGTGGGAGCGGATCGCACACGTAGAGCCGGTGGCTCCCTGGCTTGCCGGGGCGGCCGAAGACGGCACCAGTCGGGGGGAGCGTGTGCGGCGCCAACTGCACCGCTTCGGCGCAGTCGAGGTCGGCGTCAATCTGGTTGCCCGACGGGACGCCGTTGAGGACGCCTACATTCTGGGCTGCCTCGAAAAACAGGTCGACGTCGTCCTCGATCAAGATCAGGTTCTGCCACCCCTTGTAGGGCGGATGCTTCTGGCCGAGCGGGACCGGGATCGGCTGCCGGCCGCGGCGAAGTTCGCGCCGCGCCGCGTCGCGCGCGGTCGTCACGACGCCCTCCCCTCGTCGCCGCCACATTGGGTGCGCGCGATCTCGACCAGCACGCTCAGCAGGCGGAGCAACGGCCAAACCGTGGTCGGCACGGCCGTCGGTCGCGGCACCGACGCCGCCGGCGGATCATCCGAATCAGGAGCGTTACGCGTGGACATACGAGCCCCGTCATCCTCGCGGGCGATGCCCGCGGATGCGCTCGGAGGCGCCTACACTCGGCTCGGCGGCCGCTGTGGGAGCCTCGTGGGGCTCTTGGGAAGGCTCGGGGGCCTCTGGGGGACGCTCGCTGGCGTCTCGACGCGCTTGCTAATCCGGCGGCGCCAGAGAACTAAGGAGTTACGACGCTTGAGCGACAGCCTCACCTTGGGCCGCACCGATCACGTCCGCGACGGTAGCGCGGCAATCGCTTCGGCAGCGGCGACAGGGAACCGTCACGCGCCCGCGGACGGCGTCGACCGCAGCCAGGAAGCTTCCGCACTCACAGCACCACCGTCCCGTCAAGCCGTCCGCGAGGGTGAATCCCGGCCTGCCGGTGACCCGACCTTGTTGGTGCCGGCCGCAGCGGCAGACACGAACGATACGGAGGGAGCCGCACCGTACCGGATCGTCGACGAGAACGTCGGCCGGCACGCCGACCACATCGAAAACCCGGAGGTCACACACCCGGCAGCGGACGATCACCCGCTGACCTCCGTTCGATTCTGACGGCACGGATTCAACCACAACGTTCGACCGCGGGACGCGGATCCTGGGTCGGCCGTTGCCGGGCCCGCGATCCGTGTCTGCCACAGTTCGTGGGTTTACAGGAGCGGCGCACTGATGCTCGTGGTTCGTCGGATTGCCGGCGTCACTCATTACGCGGCGCTCCCTCCTCCTGCAGTCGATCCATCACGACCTGTGCTCGCACGCCGCTCGCAACTGCAACGGACTGCTTCCGCCCGACGGCCAGGATATGGTCAAACAGTTCCGCCCGGCTCCATCGAACGTGGTCTGCCTCGATTCCTTGGATGATTCGGCCCTGAGACGGATCATGGGTCATGATGAGGAGACTTCGTGGGACGTGATGCGCGAGGGCGAGATGACGTTTTTGTCCATCGGCGTATGTCCTCCGACGGTAGCTCGGGCCGTTCCGCGGGAAGGGATATTGCTGGGTACTCCACAAACGATCGGAATCGCGCTGTCCGTTTGACGATCTGGGACGAGTGGCAGCAACCAGCCGTTGGACGAACAGCGACGATCCCAGGAGCGGCGGGGGAAGCCAGCACAGCTGCCTCCGATCAATCATTCTCCGTCCCTCCCGCGCGTCTGGGCTAGCTCAACCGGCCCGGCCACGGTGTCCACGGTTGATCCGCCAGCACACTCCTCGAGCACCAGCTCCTTCGCGCGCCGGAGAGCGTTCTCCACGTCGCGGCGGGCGACGAATATGCGCCCGGAAAGGTCGTCACGCACGTAATCTAGCGTCCGGTCATCCATCCAACGGAAGATCGTAGCCCGCCCGACGCCGAGCCGTTCAGCCGCACCGGCCACACTTATGAGCTCGTCCCGCGGGTAGGAGCGGTACCTTGCCGCCATCAGCATCCTCCCCGCCGACGTGTCCCAGAACGCGGGTGGCACGTGGTAATCATCCGCAGCAGCCGGCCACAACAGGAGTTGGAGGACCGATTCGACACCGGCGCGTATGCGGCCGCCCGGCGCGCCCACCTCCCCCCGAGCGTACCGAGCCAGGTACGAAAGGTTCTGCCCGAGTGGCCCGCCTCGAAGGTCGCGCAGCACCAGCGGACGAAACGCTGTAGGGAAGAGCCCGGACGCCAAGAAGTGGTGGTGACGGTAGACCACCTGCAACAATTCGTCGACCACGTCCTGATCGTAGGGGGGCAACGCGCCGCGCTCGTCGACCTGCAGCGCCGCCACTGGGTCGTTCAACCCAGCCGGAGGAGTCTTGGGGGGTCGACCGTGCCGGCCTCGGGCCGAGGTGGCGGCAAGTCGCGACGCATCGGCCAATCTGACGAGCCGCAGACGGCGGTCCGCGCCGCTTTCCCGCGACACCAGACGCCCGTCCCGGAGCCAGCGTTCGATCGTGCGCCGACTGACGTCAACCGTCCCTGCTGCCTCGGCTATGCTCACCCAGGAGTCGTCGTCCGGCATGTCGTGTTTCTCGATACACTCAAGCTGTCTTCGGGGCGAATGCATGATAAGGCGCGAAAAGACGACTGTCAACCCTCGGAAAGATTAATGCGACACGTCGTACGCGACGAACGTTCGCCTGAGTTCCCAATTGCGTCGCGGGATCGCCGCCTGAGCTTCCCGCGACGTTAAGGTCACGCTTCGTTTGGAGCACTCATCGGACGACGTCTCGATCAGGAGAGAGACGAACGACCTCGCGCGGTCGAATGCGGGTGAGGCTGGAGCGGTCAGGCAGCGGCTCGTCAAGGCCGTCGCCCGGGTACCAAAAATGGGGCAGGGGAGACTCGCGGTCTCGATGAGCTGCAGCGTGAAGAAGACGACTGGCTCGACACTTAGCCGCCCCCCTCGGCGTGGAGCCCATGCACCCACCCGACCGCGAACGAAGCTGGGGTCTAGCGTGGCCTCGAGGTGGCAGGAGAAGGCGCCCGGGGGAACGAGCGCCTCGAGGGAGACCGTAACCGGCTGATCGAGACGGTCGGACTTTGCCGGGCCGAGCATGGCCGACTCTCGGACACGGTGCGACTCGGCAGGCGCCTAGTCTTCCGCTTACGGTGCTGAAGCACGCCGCGTTTTTCAACAAACTGGCCCAGTATCAGGACCAGAGTGCGCCGCAGACCAATCATAAGGTGACGTGGGCCAACGGGTGCGCGAACCTGATGCGCTGAGGACTCACTCCCCTCGACTAATGCTGGCAACTCCTGATGCCCCCACAGGTTGAGCAGATACCATTGACAAACCTGTGCGCTTGTGTTATTTCTGTGTGTACTCCTGATCGATTCCGTCCAGCCAGAGGACGACAGATGAGCGACGAACTCCTCGAGTTGAAGAGGCGCCTCGTCACGTATGCGCAGCGGATCGACCAGCTGGCCTTGGCGCCGAACACTCAGGGCAACCTGAGCACCCGCGATCCTCGCTCTGGCCTGATCGCCATCACCCCGCACGATTACCCGTACCCCCTCATGACGGCCGACGACGTCGTCGTCGTCGACGCCGAAGGCCGGGTCGTCGAGGGTCCCCGCGAGCCTTCCCACGAGACGCCGGTCCACTGCACGGTGTACCAGGAGCGGTGTGATGTCCACGCCATCGTTCACGCCGAGCCGATCTACGTGAACGTGTTCGGCGTGCTCGGTCGGTCGATTCCTCCGGTCGTGGTTAGCCTCCTCCTCGCCATCGGCGGCGAAACCCCGGTGATGCCATTCATGCCGAGCGGCTCGGAGACGTTCGCACGCGCGATGCTTCGGTGTCTCGGGGACAAGAAGGCTGTCATCTGGGCGCAGCACGGCTGCTTGACGATCGGGGCAACCCTGGAGGAGGCCGTTCGTTGCGTCGTTGCGCTCGAAGGTGGGGCCCAGATCGCGTACCTCGCCGACCAGCTTGGCACACCGGCGGTGCTCTCGATGGCCGACCTCAACGGTACGGCCGGCTAGCCTCGCTGGGCGTGCCGGATCAACGGGAACGAACGCGCACGGGCGCGGGGTTCAGCGTGTTGGCACGGATCCGTGCCAAAGGAGGACAGGATGGACGCAAGGCTGACGCGTCGACGGTTCGTCGGGGCCTCCACGGTCGGGGCTACCGGGCTCCTCACGGGCTTGGCCTGGCGGGGTGATGTTCAGGCGGCGCCGTCGACGGCGGAGGCGGAGGTCTCGTTCGGCTCGTGGACGCCGATCCAGCAGGCGACCGACAAAATGATCCAAGCGTTCGGCTCAAAGAACGCGAATATCAAGGTCACGCGCTCGATCTTCAACTACCCCGATTACCTGGTCGACCTGAAGACGCGCGCCGCCTCCAACACCATCTACGACATTATCGGCCTCGAACCGGGCGCGTTGACACAGGAGTACCGAGAGTTCTTGATACCACTTCAGGACCTCGCCGTGAAGACGTGGGGCCCCGACTGGCAGAAGAGCTTCTTCCCGATCGGCATCGATCAGGCCCGGCTCGGCAACCCCAAGGGTGACGAGAGCTTTTACGGCCTGCCCCTCCTCACCCAGACCATCAACCTCTGGTACACCCTCCCGCTTTTCGAGGAGGCGCAGCTCAAGCCGCCGACGACCTACGACGAGATGAAGGCGGCGGCCACCAAGTTCAACGCGATGGGTGTGGCCCCGTTGCTACATGGGGCGGGTGACGGCTGGCAGCGTCGCGATATCTACATGCAGCTGATCCACAACATCGCTCCCGGCGTGATCTACCAGGCCGAAGTGGGCGAGGCGAAGTTCACGGACCCTCCGTTCGTCGAGGCCATGACGTGGTACAAGCGGCTCTTCGATGACAAGATCGTCCAAGCCGGCGCGCTCGGTTTAAGCGCCTACCCGAACTCAGCCGAGCTGATCGAGGCCGGCAAGGCGGCGATGTTCCCGATGGGAGCTTGGTGGCAGCAGCAGGCGACCGTCGAGAACCCACCAGACCTGTCGCAGGGGTTGCAGGGCTACGCACCGTTCAAGTTCCCGGACGTGACCGGGAAGGGAGCGCCAGAGGACTTGCTAGGAGGTATCGACGTTATGCTCGGGATTACGAAGAATGCCAAGGATCCCGAGGCGGCCTTCGCCGTCGTCGCCGACTTCATCAGCGGTGCTGGCGGTCAGGCTCTGATCGACACGTTCAATGACCTGCCGGCGGTCAGTGGGTTGAACCCGCAGGAGTTTGAGAACGATCACCAGAAGCGGGTCTGGCAGACGTTCACGGCTGACTGGCTGCCGAAGGTGAAGTACGCCCGGCAGCTGCGTGACCCGAAGGTCAAGCAGGCTTTCGAAGACGCCCTGGGCGGCGTCGCGGCGGGCGAAATAGCACCCGACAAGGGAATGGCGAGCGTTCAAGCGGCGTGGACGGCGCCGGCCTGAGTCGTTCCGAACGCTCGTGACGCTCGTTCCTGCAGTTCGGGCGGCGCGGCTTCACCCCGCGCCGCCCACGTTCGGGGGATCGGATGGTGACGCAGGCAGTTGCAACGCGCGCAAGGGCCGAATCGAGGCCGATGCTGCGTCGGCAAGAGGGCCTCCTCTTCGTTCTACCGGCGCTCGTCCTGTTTGCAGTCTTCATTGTCTACCCGATCCTCTACATCGCTCGGGCGAGCCTGTTCGAGTGGAACGGGTTTGGCGCCGGCCGATTCGTCAGGTTTGACAACTACGTCCACCTCATTCGGGACGACCCGATCTTCCGCAAGACGCTTCGCAACGTCCTCTACTGGGCGTTCTTGACGATATTCCCACAGATGTTCCTCGGCTTCGGGCTGGCCGTGCTGTTGAACGGGCGGATCGTCGGTCGCACCGTTTACCGGGCCATCTTCTACTTGCCAGCGATCATCTCGCCGATCGTGATCGGCATCGTCTGGCAGCGGATCTACGACCCGTTCGGCGGGCTGCTCAATGATGCAGCGCACCGCTGGGAACTCCCCTGGTTGGCTCATCCCTACCTGGCCGACCCGAAGATCGCGATCTTCTCCTGCATCGCCGTCAACGTCTGGCAGTGGACGGGGTTCTCGATGCTGCTGTACCTTGCCGGTCTGCAGACGCTGCCCGGCGAGATACTGGAGGCAGCTGAAGTCGATGGGGCGTCGCCGCTTCAGCGGCTCGTCCAGGTGGTCTGGCCGATGCTTCGGTCAGTCCACCTGACGCTGATCCTCCTCGGCGTCATTGGGGCGTTGCAAACCTTCGCCCTGGTCTTCATCCTCACCAAGGGTGGGCCAAACAACGCGACCCAGACCATGCCGACCTATATCTTCCTCCAGGCGTTTCAACTCCAGAGCATGGGCTACGGCGCGGCGATCTCGGTCGTCCTGCTGCTGATCGCGCTCGTCTCGAGCCTGTTCCAGGTACGCTTCTTAGGGGCGCGCTTTGTCGTTTCGGAGTAGGAAGATGCCATGGTGACGCTCGCTTACCAGACTCCCCGCGCGCGCCGGATGCGCTGGCGGCGGGTCGGCGGACGAATCGCGGCGCAGGCCGTCGTGACGGTCCTGGCGCTGATTTGGCTCGTCCCCGTGGCGATGATGCTGACCGTGGCGCTGATGCCGTCTCGCGCGCGCCAGGCGCTGCTCGGAGGCCTGATCGTCCCGCACCCGACGTTGGCCAACTTCGCCAAGGTTTGGAAAGACAATCCCCTGCCGCGCTACTTCCTCAACAGTCTGGTCATCACCGTTCCGACGGTGCTCCTTGTCCTGGCAATTGCATCGCTGGCCGCGTTCGCGTTCGCCCGTCTGCGGTTCTGGGGCAGTGGCGTCTGGTACTCGTTGTTGATGCTGACGCTGATGGTTCCCATCCCAACGCTGATCATCCCGCTCTTCCGGATTGCCCAGCGGTTCCACATCCTCAACAATTACCTTGGGTTGATCCTGCCGTACACTGCCCTCGGCATCCCCTTCGCGATCGTCATCCTAACCGGCTACTTTGCGCGGCTGCCGCGTGAGATCGAGGATGCGGCACGGCTCGACGGCTGCTCGTCGTTCAAGGTGTACTGGCAAATCCTGTTGCCGCTCAGCTGGCCGGCGCTGGCGGTCGTCTTCATCTGGCAATTCATGGTCTCGTGGAACGAATTCATCCTCGCGCTGATCCTCATGCAGGACGACGCCCGTAAGCCCCTCATCCTGGTGCCGTTGATCTACAACGGGGTTTATCTTTCCAAGCCTGGCGCGTTGTTTGCGATCCTGGCGATCATCACGGTGCCGGTCGTCGTTGTCTACGTCGCGATGCAACGTTACTTCGTGAGCGGGTTGACGGCTGGCTCGCTCAAGGGCTAGGCGCGACGGGGAGTAAAGACGCGTGAGCCTGCTGGGGATCGATGTCGGGACGACCGCTTGCAAGGTTGCCGCCTTCGCCGAGGATGGCTGCCTACTCGCGTCGGCGTCGCGCGAGTATCCATTGCGGTCCCGCTGCCCAGATCACCTTGAGATCGACCCGGACGAGGTTTGGACCGCCGTCGTGGACGGCGCCCGCCGAGTGAATGACCGGCTCGGCCATACCCCGGTCGAAGCCGTGGCCGTCTCTTCGCAAGGCGAGGCGGTGACGCCGGTTGGGCTGGACGGCGGGGCGCTGGCCCCGAGTCCCGTGACGTTCGACAACCGGGCGACCGCCCAGGCGACGCGGCTAGCCGAGCAGTTCGGCCGCACCCTGCTCGCGCGCATCACTGGCCAGCCGCCCCACCCTATGTTCACGATCGCGAAGCTCATGTGGTGGCAGGAGCATGACCCCGATCTCGTCCGGCGCACGTGGAAGTTCCTCTGCTACGGCGATTTCGTGGGAGTTCGCCTCGGCGTGGAGCCAGCGATCGACCATTCGATGGCCGCCCGGACGATGGCGTTCGATATTCGAACCCGTCGTTGGTCCGCCGCGATTCTCGCGGCGGCTCGCATCGACGAAGAGAAGTTGTCGACACCCGTCCCAGCGGGGACGGTTATTGGGCGCGTGGGAGACCAGACCGCCGCCGAGCTGGGGTTTCGCGGGCGGCCGCTCGTCGTTGCCGGCGGGCACGACCAGGCGTGCGGCGCGTTCGGCGCCGGGGTCGCGGCCGACGGCGAGGCGATGTTCGCGATCGGGACGACGACTTGCCTTGCTCCGATCTTCCCCGAGCCACGTAACGCTTTGCTCGATCGCGGCTATCCCTGCTACCCACACATCGTCCCCGGTCGGTACATCTCCCTCGCCGGAAACTTCACGGGCGGCTCGCTGCTCCGCTGGTATCGTGATGCCTTCGGGGAGCCGGAGCGCCGGGAGGGGACCGAGACCGGCCGCGACGTCTATGAGATCCTTGCGGAGGCGGCTGGCGACGCGCCCAGTCCCCTGCTCGTTCTCCCCCACTTCGCGGGATCCGGTGCGCCCCACAGTGACCCTCGGTCGAAGGGGGCCATCCTCGGGTTAACGTTCACCACCGGTCGCAACCAAATTATCCGGTCCCTCCTCGAAGGCGTCATGTTCGAGATGGCCGTCAATCGCGACTGCTTGGCCGAGGCTGGTGTACCGCTCGCGGCGACTGTCGCGACTGGCGGCGGCGCGCGATCGGACCGCTGGCTGCAGATCGCCGCCGACATCCTCGGCCTGCCAGTTCACCGCTCCCTGCAGCAGGAGGCCGCCTGCTGGGGCGCTGCACGCCTGGCCGGCATTGGCGCGGGCATCCTGCCACCGTCGACATTCTTCACCGCTCCGGAAGCAGGCACCGTCGAGACATCGGTCTTCGAACCGGATGCGAGGCGTTCGGAGTACTATCGGGACCGGTTAGACACGTACCGGGCGGTCTATGCGGCGCTCAAATCGATAAACCACCGTCTGTGAGTGGTTTCGACATGCTAACGACGATTCGCGAAACGAACGAGAAGCCACCGCGGCGACACGGCGGGGTGCTCCCGGCCGAGCGCCGGCGCCGGATCTTCGAGCGCATCCTCGCGAAGCACACGGTGTCGGTGTCCGAGTTGGCCGAGTCCTTCGGCGTGTCAGCGATGACGATTCGCCGCGACCTCCAGGCCCTTGAGGAAGAGGGGATGGTTCAGGCGGTCCACGGCGGGGCGAAGTCGACGCCACAGAGCCCATTCGAGCTCTCGTTCGCGCAACGAGAGCTGGTCGAGGCCGACGCCAAGCGAGCGATCGGCCGGCTGGCCGCCGGACTGGTGCGAGACGGCGAGACGGTGGCGCTGGACGGAAGCACCACGACATTACAGGTTGCTCGTTATCTGAGCTACCGTCAGCAACTGACCGTGGTCACGAACGGGATCAAGGTGGCGGCCGAACTCGGGAACCGACCGGGTATCGAGGTCATCGTCACCGGTGGCCAACTCCATCAAACGGCGAGCCTCGTTGGGCCATTCGCGAAGGCGACTCTCGAGCGGTTGCGGGTCGATTGGCTCTTCCTCTCCGGCACGGGCATCTCCGATGAGTTCGAGCTTTGTGGACCGAGCGAGTTCGACGCCGAGATCAAAGTGGCGATGATGGCAATCGCACGCAATGCCGTCCTGGTGGCCGACGCCACAAAGTTCGGGCGGTATTCCTATGTCCGGGTGGCGTCGCTGTCGCAGATCCAGCGCGTCGTAACGGACGGGCGAATCCCGGCTAAGTGGGTCGAGACCGTCGAACTGTCCGGAGTCCGGCTCGACGTGGCGAAGGTGGATCACAATGGTCCCCGCGATTAGCCATTCGGCCACGACGAGAACCGGCACGAATGCGGAATGCCATCGGCGCCGCGTTTTTCCACCGGCGGATCTACGCCGACTGATGCGCCGCCGGAGCATACTCTTGGAAACTCCCTTGGACCGCCATCGACCTGTTGCCGAACCCCGATCGTCACACTCTTCGGAGTATCCTCCTCCGTAGCGGTGTTGGTTCCCATGACGAGCCCGCCCCGTACCGCCTCCCGTGAGTTCGCGCTTGACAACCCACGGACTTGGTTTCCTCGAAGGAGCCCAACCCCGCGTTATCGGCCCCGTTTTCTGCCATCACCCCGTCGGTCTCCCAGGGCCTGGCATCGAGGCAGCACGGAGGCTCAGGGTGCGTCCTATTATCACCGGCACAGAAGCTGGGATCGATGCGATGACCATCCACGTTCGCCATACCGAGCCGAGCGACTCCCTGCCGATTGTAAGCGTCCTCGACGCCCGGCGGAGTGGATGACCAACAGCCGCCATGGTTCCGTGCCTCTTCTTCGTGCCCTCCCGCCAGACGAGCTTCGTCGTCGAGGAAGCCGCGGAGGCCGCCGTCTTCCTCGGCGGATTTCGCGCCCAGACCCACCCCGAGCGGGCCTCCGTCCACTCCCACTCGCTCCCGCGCCGGCCGGTACGCCCCCCGCGTCAGGTCTTCCCCTTTGCACATCTCCATGATGCGCTCGATTCGGCTCGCGATCTCTCGCGACCGATCGACATCGTGCCGCTGGTCGTTGCCCGCTCACATCAGGCATACCAAGGACTCCCGGTGAGAAGCCGTTGTGAAGCCTCGAGGATACCGCCTCCGCCAATGTCAACAACGTTGAGCGGCGAAGCAACCACTTTGAGAGAAGCTACAGGGTCGCACTTTCTTCAACCCATCGCAACGGCTCCTATCGATTACCGACGGAGCGAGGTCCCCGTTGACGGCACCCTCAATCCAATGCACGCCCTGAGTTATGGCGATCGACTATGGATACCCAGAACCGAGCACTTCGATCTCGTAGCGGTGCTGGATCATCCGGCGAAGTATCGGATCCTCTAACTCTAGTTCATACGCTTCGGCAAATACCCAACCTGCAATGGTCGAGGGCGTGCCGCCGAGAAACACGAGGCCGGGTTGCACAATGTTTGTTTCGGTGAGGATGTCAAACCAGTACTCCGGGGGCAACAGCTCTGCGACCTCAGCCTGCTGATAGAGCGTTCGCTCGTCCTGCCGAATCGCCCAGCAGCGCAGCACCAGATGGTCCCAGTGGCCCCGCACCTCGTCATACGGCCAGATTTCGGGAGCCAGGACTTTGGGACAAAGCTGCTTCGCCGGCTGGATGCCGTAGCGCTCAAAGGCGCGGTCCGTATGATCGCTGGCGACGGTGACGAACACCTCACCCTTATCACGAAAGAGTAGAGCGTATTCAACTTCGCCAGATGACTCGGCTCCTAACACCTGGATGCTGGTGCTGGTCGTGGCGAGGTCGTTTGAAAGCGGAAAGTATATTGGCGTGGTCGTCGGCGCTGGAACGCCGATCTCCGCAAGTTCTTCAATGTGATGCCGTACGGTCTGTTGGTCTCGACCGGACCATCCAGCGTTCCAGAGCGATCTGACCGTAAAGTGCTGGGCACGTCGACTTGTTTTGGACACCAACGTAAACGAGAGCCGGTTGTCCACGATGAAACTCTCCTTCACGCCATCTATGGGTGAGACTGCCGCGTGGTTGGAAGACTTGTGATGGAGCCTAAACCGGGTCCGCCGTAATTTCACTCAGCGGAGCTGCGAGTGTAGGGTCGGGTCCCCGTGTTGATGGTTCTCGGAATGGCCTCATCCCGACATCTGAAGTTCGGGATGTGGTATTCACGCCGTGCGTTGTAACACGCTCGTCTTGGATGTTCGGTAGCACCCAGTGCCGCCCTTCGTAAGACGCGTAGTCGATTCATACTGGAGGAGGTGGAACGAGAGTGCGCATCGGCGTTATTTTCCCTCAGTTGGAGATCGGCCGCGATCTCGGGCTCATTCGCGAGTATGCGCAGACGGCGCAGTATCTGGGATACGCGCATCTCCTCATCTACGACCACGTCATCGGCGCCGATCCAACTCATCGGCCCGGTTGGAACCGCTATACGGTCGACGACCAGTTTCATGAGCCGTTCGTTCTCCTCGGTTACCTGGCCGCCGTCGCCCCGGCCCTCGAACTTGTGACGGGCGTATTGATCCTGCCACAGCGCCAGACGACCCTGGTCGCCAAGCAGGCCGCCGAGGTCGACATCCTGACCGACGGACGGTTCCGCCTCGGAGTCGGCGTGGGTTGGAACCCGGTCGAGTACGAGGCGCTCAACGAGGAGTTCGCAACGCGAGGTCGGCGAATTGAGGAACAAGTCGCCGTGCTGCGCGCGCTCTGGACGGAACGCGTCGTTACGTATCGCGGCGCCTACCATCGCGTCTCCGCGGCAGGCATCAACCCGCAGCCGGTGCAGAAGCCGATCCCCATCTGGATGGGTGGCGGCGAGGAGAAAGTGCTCGCGCGAATTGGCCGGATCGGTGACGGCTGGTTCCCGCGGGAGCGCCCAGATGTCGAGATGGCTGAACGCATCGAACGGCTCCGAAAACATGCAGTGACGGCAGGACGTCCTCGGGAAGCGATCGGGATCGAAGGGCGCGTCAATATCAACGAGGTACCTGAGAACGAGTGGAAGGCCGAGGTGAAGCGCTGGCGCAAACTCGGTGCAACGCACCTCGGCGTGAACACCATGCGTGCTGGGCTTAGCTCACCCGAGGACCACATCACCGCCATCCATCGGTTCATGGAGGCCGTGGGCGACTGATGGATATCGTGGATGTCACGCGCACCAAGTGACTGGCTCCATCACGGTTCTCCAACGGCTCCCGACGGAACCTCGTCTTCTGTTACAGCAAGCATGGGGTTGGAGGAGTAGGTGTACGGTCGTTGCCGGCCTGAGCGCGCCCTTGCACGAGCGTTTCGACTGTCCCACGGAGATTTCGCAATTTGGTCCCGTCCTCGAGATGATCGTCCGATGTATTCGAGGCCCATGCCAACTCTCCGTCACGCTGTGGCAGGGTTTGACCCAGGTGCCAACCCTCCGAGCGGCCACTTCCGAGGCTGGCGGGGCGTGAAGTCATGGCTCCCGTCCGCAGAGCAACGGGAACTTGGCTACGATCACTTTTGCCACGAACTCCAGCATGGAAACACATAGTCTTATCGGAACGACGAACCGGGCTCTGTGCGGCCCCGTCGCCCCTTTTGGAGGCGTAGGGTGAAAGATCGCTGGGAACAACTTGGGCGCTGACCCGCCCCGGGTGTGCATGAGGATCTCTGGTTCATCCCCTGCCCTAGTTGATCCGATCATCGCGGCGCTGAACGAGGGGAGCAATTCAGCCGTCCCCCGCTGCCGACAGGCAAGGGCGCCGCACATGTGCCCGCTAATATGTCATTAGATCAGCTGCTTCACTCCGCCAGAGCCTCGTGTCTCGTCGCTCGATACAACCGGCCAATAGCCCACAGCGACCAACCGGACCGGATCGGGGTTCACCGGGCAGATGTGAGCCGCGCGATAGGTGCGCCGTATTCGACGAACTGCGCATCCTCGGCGAGGAACTCGACGACGATACCAGCACGCGGAGCACTGATCTCATGATAGGTCTTCATGACCTCGATCAGACCGATCGCTTGCCCGGGTTTGACCGGCTGGCCCTGTTCCACCATCATCGGCTGATCAGGACCAGATCGCCGAAAGAAGACGCCGAGCATTGGCGCCAGGATGAACTCGTCGTCGCTTGCCGGTGAGGCTTCGTCTGGGGTACTAGCTGCCTCCTCACTCGTAGCGGGCTTTGCAAATCCGGGGTCCGCCTCGTCACTCTCCCGACGGAGTTCGAGCAGGAGCCCGAGTCCGGCAACTTCGAGGCGCAGCGCGGTCACCTTCGCCGCCTGCGCCGCCTCGATGATTCGCGTCACTCCGGCCGGGTTCCAGTGCTCTCCGCTCTCGTGCCTACTGCCATCTCTATCCAGCATGTGGCTTGGCGAGTGCTCCGACAGGAGGACTGGGTGCGGCACCGTGAGGAGCGCGTCCGCACCGAGCCGAGCGTGGTATTCAAGCGCGATCTCACGCGACGCGGCGGGGGTGACCGCCGTGAACGTGACGGTGTCACCGGGTCGGACTTGCGCGAGCCTGTCGAGGTCCGGGCCGATCACGGTCGCAATCTTCGGATAGCCTCCAATGCTGTGGCGCGGCGTGAGGAGCGCGATCGGCTGCCCATCGCCAGGCACCTGCACCGCCCCTGGAGCAATTCCCTCCGAGATCATGTCGGCCCCGTTGGTTAACTCGACGGCGTCGCCGATCAGGCGGACTCCCATCCGATCAGCCTTGGCTGACACGGTGTACTGACTCCCCAGGAAAGCGTCGATACCCTTCTGAGTGAAGCGAGCTTCTTGCGGGCCAAGCGTGCAACGTAAGACCACGTTCCGCGCGTCTTTACTGCATTCGAGGGCGGATGCGGCTCTGAGTCGGGGTCCGGGCGGTATGATTGGAGCGCCGAGTGGGAGCGTGTCGCCGGCACGGAGGGGGCGCCCGTCGGCACCCCCGAAGTGACCCGTCAGGTCGGTGCTCCGGCTGCCAAACACAGCCGGGACATTGATACCCCCCGCGACACAGAGGTAGGCGCGGAGGCCGCAACTGCTCGTCTTCGCAAAGGCGATTTCGGCCCCATCGGGGACCGGGATCGATTCCCACCGAGGGATCGTCTTGCCGTCGATTGTCGCACAAAGGTCGGCCCCGGTGAGCGCGACGACGACCGGGGATGAAAACCGGATGCGCGGCCCAATTAATGTGATCTCGAGGGCGGCCGCAGTAGGCGCGTTACCCACGAGGCGGTTCCCGAGGATCAGAGCCGAGCGGTCGACGGCGCCGCTGGTTGAGACGCCGTAACGTCCCAGACCGCGCCGACCCAGGTCCTGCACGGTCGTAAGCAAGCCAGGCTCCAGGACGCTGAGCGATCCGTGCTCGCCGTCTCGCGCGGGCTCATCAATAGGCCCTACCGGCACATCGGTGGCATCGTCAAACCCTGGATGCGGGTTACGCGACGGTGTGTTACGGCCTTCGACGTAGGCGCGCTTGTCGACGCTGGCGTCGATCTCCCCATAGGTCTCCGCCGGAATGGGCATGAAGCGGAGGTGATCGCCAGCGCGGAGGAGGAAGGGATGGGGATCAGCAAGGTCGAAAAGAGGAATCGGCGTGCGGCCAATCACCCGCCAGCCGCCCGGCGTCTCTAATGAGTAGATACCGGTCTGTACACCTCCAATGGCGACCGAGCCGACGGGGGTCTTTGTGCGAGGGGAGGTGAGGCGAGGGACAGCCAGCTCGGGCGGCAGGCCCATGAGAAACGGAAACCCCGGCGCGAAGCCGAGGCAAGCGACCAGGTATGTCGGAGCCGCGTGGCGTTCTATGACCTCGTCCACCGTCAGACCGGCGTGCGCGGCGACGTCTGCCAAGTCAGGGCCAAAGTCGCCGCCATAGACGACCGGTAGTAATAGCGTCCGCGCCTCCATGGCTGGGCGGTTGGAGAGATCGGCCGCGATGCGGAGGATCAGGGTCTCCAGGTCATCGGGGTCAGCGAGCACGGGATCAAAGACGACCAGGAGAGTAGTGTAAGCCGGGATCAGGTCAAGCAGTCCGGGAGGGGCCTCCTCGTCCAGGGCAGCCGTGAGCGCGACGAGACGGGCCGTGGTGGTCGGCCCGGCCTCCGCTGCCAACTCCACCAGCAGCGTGGCATCGGCCAGCCGCTTGATTCGTATTGAGGTATGCGCCTCAGCGGGCGTCGGAGACGGCACGCCTCTCACCCTGTCCCTAGCGGCCGGACGGCGATGCCGGCCGCTTCGAGGCGGTCGCGCACCGCCCGGACGATGGCGAGTGCGCCGGGTGTGTCCGAGTGGGTGCAGATAGAGTCAACGGACAACTCGAGGTCTTCACCATCGAGCGTGCGCAGCCGACGCTCTGTGACGAGTCGAAGCATCCGGGTGGCCGCCTCCGCTGGATCGGTGATGAGGGCACAAGAGATCTGCCGGGAGACGAGGGTGCCGTCTGCGTTGTAGGCGCGGTCAGCGAAGCCCTCGCGCGCGACGCGGAGTTCAGCAGCCTCGCCTGCGGCGATCAGGGCGGTGCCCGGCTGCGCGAGGAGAATCAGATCGGGGTTGTAGGTGCGGACGGCCGCCGCGATCGCCTCCGCGACCGCGGGCTGGCTCACTGCAACGTTGTAAAGGGCACCATGCGGTTTGACGTGTTGGAGAGCCACGCCCGCTCCACGGCAGAAGGCGTCGAGGGCGCCGAGTTGATAGAGGACATCGGTTCGCACCTCTTCCGGCGTGGCGGCAATGGCTCGGCGCCCAAACCCGACCAGGTCGAGAAAGCCGGGATGCGCACCGACCGCGACCCCGTGCGCTCGTGCCGCGGCGACAGTCTGCTCCATGATCCGAGGGTCACCGCCATGAAACCCGCAGGCGACGTTGGCGCTGGAAATCAGGCCGAACAGCCCGACATCGTCCCCAATCACGTATGGGCCGAAGCTTTCTCCGAGATCGCTGTTGAGGTCGATTGTCCCTAGTTCCGGTGCCAAGGTGCCATCACTCCTTTGTGGACGAGGAATACAGCGTCGCATTGGCGTTCCACGGGCCGCTGTACGACGGCATCATGGGGACCGAGCGATGCTTTGCCGAGCTCAGGCGGCTGCGAGTGATGGAATCGGGATATCCGTCACGAACATGTGACCCGGCGCGTGAGTGATCATCAGTTCAGGCCGTACCGCCATCGCCACCGCCTGGGGCGTAACACCGCATGCCCAGAAGACTGGGATCTCACCGTTGTGAATGGGCGCAGGGTCACCCCAGTCGGGCCGGTCGAGGCTCTGAATTCCTAGTGCGTCTGGAGCACCGACGTGGACGGGAGCGCCATGAACTGAAGGGTAACGTCCTGAGATCTGCACGGCGGTGGCAACGAGAGCGGCCGGGATTGGACGCATGGAAACGACAAGCGGACCGTGGAATATTCCTGCCGGCCGACACTCGACCGTTGTCCGGTACATGGGAACGTTGCCACCGCACTGAAGGTGGCGGAGCGGAATCCCCGCGTCGCGCAACCCATGCTCAAACGTAAAGCTACAGCCCAGCAAAAAGGCAACAAGATCATTGGACCAGTAGCCTTCGATCGACAACGGCTCGTCAACCAGTTCACCGTGCCGATAAACGCGATAGCGCGGGAGATCGAACCGCAGGTCCGCGCCCGGAGCGGCGACACGCGGAACCGGAGACCCGGCGTCGGTGACGTCTAACAGGGGGCAAGGTTTGGGGTTGCGAACGCAGAAGAGCAGGAAGTCATACGCGAGCTCCCGGGGCAGGATCGCCAGGTTTGCCTGTGCATAGCCGGGCGCGGCGCCAGGCGTAATGCCATTCCACTTCCCGGTCCGCATCAGCATCCGTGCCTCCGCGGCGGACAATGTCATGGGGTCATTCAATTGTTGCACCATGAGTTTGCTCCACCACTAGCTGCGACGACGATATCTTCACGTAATCCGTCGGCCGGGGTCCCAGCGGTCCTTGGGGCGCCGACGGGCCATCTCCCGCGCTGGGCTATCCGATCGTTAAGATCGTGCCCGCCTGCTCCTGGTGGCGCGCCAAATACCGCAGTGCAAGCGCGGTCAGGCGTCCGTCGGTCGTCACGTACTCGCCCGGCTCCAATTGCGGAAGGTCGAACGGAAGATAGGTGCCCCACGAGAACTCCTGGTAGAGCTGGTGATCCGCACGTTCTGGTGCTTCCCCGCACGGCCAGCCGTAGCAGTACCAGAGGACTCGAGACCTAGGATCGGTGACCTCGGAGCTGACCGTTCCGAACCAGACCGGCGACTCCCCGTGATGACCATGAGCGCAGATTGAGTACCCAATGTCGTTCTGATCGCGTCCCGCGTGGTCCCGACAAATGCCCATGAGGTTCTCCGTGTCGATGTCGCCATCAAGCGCCTGGAGGCGTTCATGGAGACGGGCGTGCCGCTGCCGAGATGAGCAAGCCAGCGCCGCATCCTCGACCGACATCTTCACCCCCGAGGTCCAATGATTCGCCCGTCCAATCCACCCATTCTGCATGCGCTCAGCAACGTGAACAGTCTCCGTACCGACCTCGACGAGACAGATCTCTCCGGTTGCATCCGCGAAGAGGAAGTTGCCATGAAAGGCCAGTGGGTAGCGCTCCAGCAGCATCAGCGCCTCATCGACGCAGGCGGCCTCTGACAGCACGAGACGTCCCCATTGGTAGTAAGGGATCCCGATCGCCGTCGCATCGGTTGGTTCAGAGGCCGGCGTGACATACGACCAGGCATAGGCCAGGCCGGCCTCGTTCACACCGCGAGTGTGCATGTTGCTCCACGAGACGATCGGTGGCGGGGAGACAATTTGGGTGGCGACGAAGCGGTAGCCGTTGACGGGCGCTTCGACCACGAGCCGTGTTCTCGTCGCGAACGGATCGTCGCTGGTGGACATGAGGAGTGGCATACCGTCCCGTGTCGCCGACCCACTCGCCGCGGCGATCGTGCAACCCGTCGCATGATCCGACCCTTCGGCACCGGAAACCCTGGTCGTCATCGCATCCCTCCTACCCGCAGCCGCTCGGCCGCACTCCTGGTACTCACCTTATGCTTGCGCGGTAACGATTGTCCCGACATCAGCTACGCCGAGCGCGTCGGCTTCTCTTCTTTCCGGTACCGTCCGCCACTGCTCGTTGATGGCGCGGGTGCAGGCGGTGGCGTGGCCCGGTTGCAGCGCTACCAGGTGAATCGGCTCCGTCGCGCACTCCGTCCGGGCAAGTGGGCACCGCGTATGAAGGGGGCAGGCGTGGGGAACGTGGATCGGGCTCGGGATTTCGCCGGAGAGGACGAATCGTGCCGGCTCGATCATCGGATCCGGATAGAGCACCGACGACAGAAGTGCCTTGCCATATGGGTGGAGCTGGTTCTCAAAGAGGACGTTGGCAGCCGAGGTCTCCATAATCTGACCGAGATACATGATCGCCATGCGGTCGGCTATGTGACGAACGGCGGTCATGTCGTGCGAGATAAACAGATACGAGACGCCAAATTCACGCTGGAGCTCAATCAGGAGGTTGATGATGTCGCCTCGGACCGCGATGTCGAGCGCCGACGTTGGCTCGTCGAGGACGACAAGATCGGGATTGGTCGCGATCGCGCGAGTGATTGCAACGCGCTGTGCTTGCCCGCCGGTGAGTTGATGGGGAAAGCGGTCCCCGAAACCGCGGAGTTGCACAAGGTCCAATAGATCCCGCACCCTGGCCGCGCGGTCGCTCGCGGTGCCTCTGCCGGCCAGTCGCAGGGGCTCCTCAATAATTTGGGCGACCCGATGGCGGGGGTTGAGCGAGTCGTGGGGATCCTGGAAGACCATCTGGATCCGGCGCCGGAGACGCAGCAGCCCCGTTCCGGTCAGATGAGTGATGTCGTGACCGTCGAAGACGACAGAACCGCTTGTCACATCGGTTAAGCGGAGGATACAGCGTCCGACCGTCGTCTTGCCGGAGCCACTCTCGCCGACGAGGCCAAGCGTCTCGCCCCGGCCAATCTCGAGGCTGACGTCAGTCACCGCCTTGACCGTTAAAGGTGAGCCGGAGACCGGGAAGTACTTGACGAGCCCGTCGACCCGGAGGAGCGGGCCGTCGCCAGTTCGTTGCATGACCCTTACCCCTCCTCCGAGCGCATGACCGGGGACCCGATCCTGTCGGCATGTCCGTTGGACCCGTCCTCACTCCGGGTGGTGAGTCCGTCCTCAGTCTCTCCTTTTGCCAGCATCGTCGCGCGCAGCAGCGCCTGACTGTACGGGCTGCTCGCCGCAGTGAAGAAGGAACGCGTTGACGCGATTTCAACGATCCGCCCTGCGTGCATGACCGCGACGCGTTGACAGTAATGGGCGACAATTCCTAAATCACGGGTGACCAACAAAGTCGCTGACCCGTGCTGCTGTGAGGCATCGCGCAACAGATCGAGGATCTGAATCTGGACCGTGACGTCGAGCCCTGCCGTCGGCTCGTCGGCGAGGATGAGCGCGGGGTGGTTGGCGATCGCCATCGCGATCGCGATTCGTTGACACATCCCACCCGACAACTCATGAGGATACGACCGCATTCGCCACTCGGGATCGGGGATCCCAACGGATGCGATCAACATGCTGGCGCGACGAAGTGCCTCAGCCTTATCGACCTTCTTGTGCGTCCGGATTACCATGGCGATCTGGTCACCAACGTGCATCAGGGGATTGAGGTGTCGCCGCGGGTCCGGAACGATCAATCCAATGTCCGCTCCGCGAATGCGCTGTAGGCGTTTTTCCGGCGAGTGCAGCAGGTCTGTCCCGCGGAACTGCACTTCTCCGGCCACGATCTTTCCCGGAGTGGGCACCAGATTGAGGATCGAGTAGACCAGCGTCGACTTGCCGGACGCGGCGACACCGACTACGCCAAGCAGCTCACCTGGGTACACGTCAAGGTCCACTGCCTCGATGGCGCGCACGACCTGCGTATACGTTCCGTAGTCAGTCGTCAGGTTGCGGACGGCAAGCAGGGGCTGCATTGGGCTTATGCTCGCTTAGTCGGATCAAGAAAGATGCGCATTCCGTCCCCCACGACCGCGTAGCCAAATACGGTGAGGGCCAAGGCGAGCCCCGGAAAGAAGCTGATCCACCAGTGGCCGCTGACAAACTGCTCGCTTCCCTGGGCGATAATTGCTCCCCACTCCGGGGTGGGCGGTCGGACGCCAGCGCCAACGAAACTGAGCCCCGCCGTCAGCAGGATGGACCAGCCCACGGTGGCTGAGGCATTCACAAGAGCGGGCGCCATCGAGTTGGGAAGAACGTGGCGAAAGACGAGACCCAAGTCGGTATTCCCACTAACGCGGGCTGCGTCAACAAACGCGCGATGCTGGGTGGTCAGCACCGCGCTCCGTGTCAGGCGCAGGAAGACCGGGATGTTGACGAAGGCAATACCGATGATCACATTTCGGGCATTCGGGCCACTAACGGCCACGAGCGCCAGGGCAAGAATGAAGACGGGAAATGACTGGATGATATCCATCAAGCGGAGAAGAATTTCGCTCACCCAACGGGTCCGGCCTCTTGCCGAAGACCAGAATCCGGCGACTGCACCGAGCGGAGTGCCGATCGCCATGGAGACCGCCGTCGCGACGAGAGCTATAAAGAGGTCGATGCGAGTGGCAGCCGCGACGCGGGAGAAGACGTCATAGCCGGAGGCATCGGTCCCCATCGGGTGGCCTGCAGAGGGCCGCAGTAAGATATCCATCGTAGCCTTCTCGGGATCGTAGGGAACGACTATTGGGCCGATGGCAGCCACGATGATCGAGAGTAGGACGACGGCGAGCCCAAACAAAAAGAGCGGCCGTCGCCGAGCGAAGTAGATGAAATAGCGCGCTTCCGCATGGAAACCGCCCGACTCGATGACCCCTGCCGGCACGATGGCTGCGGGGCCGATAGCACTCGCTTCAGTCGCTCCTTGCATGGCCTTCCTCTCAGTGCAGCCCGGCCCGCGGATCGACGAAGAAGTAGATAAAGTCCACCACTAAATAGACGAGAAGGGTGAAGACGGCGGCGGCCAAGACGAAACCTTGGATAGCGAGGTAGTCGGCATTGACGATGGATTGCACGGCATACTGTCCGATGCCACCCCAGGCGAAGACCGTTTCAACCAGCACCGCGCCGCCGAGCAGGAAGCCGTAGATAATTCCCAGCACCGTGATAACCGGGGGCAGCGAGTTGCGGAGGGCATAGCGGGTGATCGTTGCGGGGGGCAGTCCGTTCGCGCGGGCGTAATGGATGAACCCCGAGCCCAGGATGTCGGTCATGGATGTCGACGTCATACGGACGACGCCACCCATATAGATGAGGATCAGCGTCAGCTCCGGTAAGATCAGGTGCTTGACGGCCGAACCGAAGGCGCTTGAGTCACCGGCAAGGGCGCTGTCGACAAGGCTCATGCCAGTGACGCGTGGCGGTGGGATGACATCGAGACCAAATTGACCGACCGGAGGAGGCGCCCAGTTCAGTTTGTAATAGAAGAAAAAGATCAGTAGAAGCCCGAGCCAGAAATCAGGGACTGCCCCGGCGAGCAACCCGTAGAAGAACGTAATCCGGGAAGCAATGCCTCCCGGATTGATTGCCACCAGGACTCCGAACAGGACCCCAAAGAGAGCCACGCCGAACAAGGCAATGGTAATCAGCTGCACTGTCGCTGGGAGTCGCTGTCTAATGTCTTCGGCGACCGGCCTGCTCGTCCGCCATGAGGTGCCGAAATCTCCTTTCAGCACGTGGGAGACGTAGGTGGCGTATTGCACCGGCAACGGCTGGTCGAGTGCCATACGTTTCTCAATTGCCGCAATCTGCTGTTTCGTCGCGAGTTGCCCGGCAATGGCGTACGCAGGATTCCCGGGCAGCAGTCGAACCAAGAAAAAGGTAACCATTGAGACACCAACCAGTTGCGGGACAAGGAAGAGGAGTCTTCGTCCGATGAAGACGAGCATCCTCTGTTTCATGGTGTACTCCCGGCATCACACGGGGACGGATCACGGTCGTCCGAATCGATCATCTCTGTCGGACGTTCGCTCCTCTCCAGTCGGGTCGAGCGCTGTAAGCAGTCGTTTGACCGCAACGACACCACGTGACAGATCCCGGTCGCATCAACGTCACAGCGCGACGCTCATAGGGTGCATCTAGCAGTGCGGATGGTGAGGCTGCTGCTGATTCCCTCTCGAAGCTCCAGCGGCCGTACCACATCCCTCTAACCTGCAGCCGTTAGATGCTCGTAGTGAACGTGGTTATCGGTATACCAGACGAATCCCGATAGCTTCCGAGACATCGGCAACTGGAATCGCTGATTAACCAGGATCACCCACGGCTGATCGCGCTCGTAGATCTCCTGAGCCTTGCGGAATGCCTCGGTCCGCTGGGTCTCATCCAACGTGCCCATTCCGCTGGTGAGCAGACTGTCGAACTCCGGGTTGTTGTAGTTGGCTGCATTGAGGAAGTTCGTGGAGAACCAGTAGACCCAGAGCGCGTACCCGGAGTCAGCGACGAGTGGCCAGTTTTGCGCCAGATACGCGTAGTCTTGTTTCTTTCCAATCTTCTGACTGAAGACAGCAGTGGGAACCTTGTCCTGCACCACCTCGATGCCGATCTCACCTAGTGCGGTCTGCAGAATGTTGGCGATCAATTGGTCCTCAGCACTGGAAGAGTCAAACGTGACTGGCAGCTTGAACGGTTGTGAGCCGGCCTCCTTGAGGAGCGATTTCGCCTTCTCGACATTCGTGTCGTAGACCCAATACTTGTCCGTGTACCCAGGGTACATCGCCGGTACCGGGCTACGCTGTCGGTCAGCCTCGCCGAAGAACACGCTCTGGATGATCTGATCGTATGGGACCGCATACGCGATCGCCTGGCGGACTCGCACATCCTTCAGCTCGGGCTTCTGCATGTTGAGAATGAGCGACCGAATAATGTTCGATGGCCGCGAGATGACTTGGACATCCCCTGTCCCGGCAAGCCCCTTGAGTTGCTCGCCCGTCAGCCCCTCCGCAATATCAACATCGCCGCGAGACAGAAGCGCGAGCCGGTCGGCGGCCGAAGGAATCGCCCGCCATACGATTTGCTCGATGGGCGGCTTGCCCTTGTACCAATTGGGGTTCGCCACGAGACGCAGCCCTTGGCCCTGAACGAGGTCTTGCACGTGGTATGGGCCAAAGCCCGCCGTATTGGTGGCGAGCCATTGGGTTGCCCACGGGTCGTCACCGGTCGCGTGCTTCTTGGCCTCTTGACTGTCAAAGACGCCACCGTACCACATGATCGCGTCGATCTTGAAGAAGGCCGGATTGGGAGCTGAAATCGTAATCGAGACGGTCTGCGGGTCGACGACCTTTACGTCATCCGGGCTCTTGACGAGCATCACGTCGGTCATAAAGCCGCCGACACCCTTGAGCGCCTTGCGCCGATCGAAGGACCACTTCACGTCCTCGGCCGTCAGCTTATTTCCCCAAGGGCTACCAACGTCGTCCCGCAGCTTAAAGGTGTAGGTACGCCCGTCAGCCGAAACCTGCCACGATTCCGCAAAACCGGGGTCAATACCCTCACTCCCAGGGGCAAGGATATCAGCCATTTGGCCCCCGAATTCAGAGTCGTTCTTAACCTTAAAGCCGACCATATCATGCGAGTAACAGTTGACCGCAACTTTCTCCGTGAGCGCGTTGAGCAGTTGGTCGTCATCGAGTCCCGGCGGCGTATCAGGCATGGCGACCGTGATTGAGCTCTTGCCGCCTTGAAACCGACTCACCGCCGGCCGGACTGCCGCTGCCGCCCATCCCTGTGCGGCAGCGCCACGCGCGAGCGACGCCGAGGCCGGACCGGCAATACCGAGCACGGCTGCCGCCCGGAGAAGCTGCGCACGAGAGAGCCTCTGCTGCAATAGATCGTCGACCGGCTTCATCGTTACCCCTCCTGGGCGGATGTGATGACAATCTGACGTGCGATCATCGCCGTGACGGTGTGCGTTACCGGGAATTCCTAGCCCCCCTCTCGTCTGGCGGCCGCGCATTCGGCGGGTGCTACCGCCGGTCGTCGGTTCGACCCCGTGTCCCCCAATTTAGACCGAATATATCAGTTGAGGTTGCGGTCGGACGGCCTGATGCAGCCCTTAGCGATTGATCTACGTATCTGGTCGTTGCACATTACGCAACTTAGTTGCAATATGGTATTTCGGAAGGCTATCACGCCGGTGTCCACCCCGCAATAGGGGCGTGAATCGAAAGCCGTAATCGTGCTCGACGTCGCGGAGGTGTTGCGGCTGCGAGCGTTGCACGAGGTCACCACCCAGTGCATGACAGAGGGGAGGACCGGTGGATCGGCGAACGGTGGGATCGATCCAGTCCGTGCAGCGGGCCATGACGCTCCTCGACCAGTTCACATCGCAGCACCCTCGGTGGTCGATCTCCGACTTGTCACGAGCCACTGGCCTGCATAAGAGCGTCGTTTTCCGCATTATGGCAACCATGGCGATCAACGGTTTTGTGATCCAGGATCTGGTGAGCAAGGCCTACGAAATTGGTCCGAAGGCGTTCTCCGTCGGCAACGCATACCGCCCTCAGGCCATCCTCAGCCAGCTTGCACAGCCCATCATGCAGGCGACAACGGTACGCTACGGCCACGCGACATCGCTCGGCGTTCCAGCCGGTGACAAATTTGTCTACTTACTCGTGAGTGAGAGCAAACTGCCTGTGCGTGTTGCGGCAAGTGTCGGTGAGGTGCGTGAGTACCACGCGAATGCCATCGGTAAGGTTCTGCTGGCCGGCATGACGGGAAGCGAGGTACGGGCCGTTGTCGGGCCGAGTCCCCTGCTGAAGGTAACGCCATACACGATCGATTCGGTAGACCGGTTGCTGGCAGAGCTTGATGACGTACGACAGACCGGGATAGCACACAACCAACAGGAAGCCGTGGTTGGTGTCGGGGCGGTCGCCGCACCGGTCATAGATGCGGCGGGCAGCTACGTGGCCGGCCTCTCGATCGTTTACCCAATTCATTTTGTTGCGCAACAAGAGGTTGAAGAGTTGGCGGCAGCGGCGAAGGCCGCCGCAGCCCAAGTCTCGGAGCGCTTGTCGCGCTGACGGTCCCGATACGATCGGCACCGGACGCGCGCGGCAGGTCCACCGTTATATCGGTCCGGAGAACCGATCACCGCGAGGATTTGACACGGGAGACAAGACAGAGTGTCGAGGGGATTCCGAGTGTCGTTCGGTAAGCCGCAGACAAAAAGCTTGGGACCGAGGGGGTGCTACGCGGCTACCGACACGCGCCCTTGTTCGAGGGGCAGCGCTATGAAGCTCTTGGTCCACCACTGTCGTCCGATCGCTCAGTCATCCCTAAGATGGTCCGTCCGAACCGTCTCGCGACTGACGCCGAACTCGGCGGCCAACTCACGCAAAGTGCTGCTCCCTCCGGTCACTCGGAACGCCCGCTTCTGCTTCGACCCGAGCGAGCGGGCAGACCCGACCGAGGCCTTTAGGAGACGTTAGAGCCGGCCGGGTCTCCTCTCATGGGGATCCAAGTGCTCGCGGCGCTCTGGCTCTAGGGAGCGATCGGCCGGGAGGGACAATGCGGCTGCACGAGCCGGCGGTGGTCGGTGGGTTGCGGGGCAGCTTCACGGAGCGGGGGCTGGAGATGGGGTAAGGGAGCAGGGGAGAGCCTAGTTGCGCAATTTCGTAAATTTCGATATGGAGGTCAGCGCTTGATCACTCTTTTTGGAGAGAGGACAGCTAGTTCAAACATCGAGCGGAGCTCGCAGTAGGCATGGGCGGAGTAGTACTTGACACACAATTGACACGCCCATAGACTCCCCGGCATTGATCAACTGACAACATGATCCTTGTCACGGCCTCGGGATTTGGTCATCTAGGAGCCGCGTGAGAGCCATTCGATATGGCAGCGGGCGCCATGCCTTTGGGGCAAACGAACGGCCGTCTGACGTGGCGGTCGAGGGCCACAGAACAAAGGAGGTTACGGCCATGGTCAAGACAGTAAGCCCGCTAACGATTGTGGATAAGCCGGTGACTCGTCGGCGCGTGCTTCGGAACTCCGTGCTTGGTGGTGGCGCCCTGGCCCTTGCCAGCGCGCTTGATGCTCGTTACACGCTTGCCAAGGATGAGGGGCCAATTAAGATCGGCTGGCTCGGCGACCGGACCGGCGATTTTTCGGTCGTTGGGGTCCAGAAGTACAATGCGGCCACCCTGGCGGTGAAGGAGCTTAACGACAAGGGCGGCCTGCTGGGTCGGCAGCTCGAGCTGGTGGCCGAGGACGCCCAGTCGGACAACCGGCGCTACCAGGAGATGGCGCGCAAGCTGATTCTGCAAGACAAGGTCGATGTGCTCCACGCCGGCTTCACCAGCGCTTCGCGGGAAGCGATCCGGCCGATCGTTAACCAGAACAAGATGCTGTACTTCTATAACAACCAGTACGAAGGGGGCGTCTGCGACTCGTGGGTCTTTCCGACCGGATGCGTTCCGGACCACCAGGTGGTGCCGTTCGTGCCGGCGGTCATCAAAAAATTTGGACCACGCATCTACACGATCGCGGCCGACTACAATTTCGGTCAACTGACGGCCAAATGGTTCCGCAAGGTTGCTGGTGACAATGGCGGCGAGATCATCGGCGAAGAGTTCATTCCGCTCGACGTTTCCCAGTTCAGCACGACGATTACCAACATTCAGAGGGCGGCGCCGGACATCCTGGTCGTCCTCCTGGTGGGGATCAAGCAATCGTCCTTCTACGGGCAGAAGAACTC
>JAABUS010001114.1_pt1 | contig 61438 bp, 18 predicted proteins | sample 5560161 | NCBI WGS metagenome assembly JAABUS01 (sample SAMN10711885, study PRJNA513376) | rock metagenome | isolation source: Antarctica rocks | place: Antarctica: Victoria Land, Trio Nunatak nord | collected 2016-01-04
AGATGCACGCCTATGAGATGCACGCCTATGAGATGCACGCCTATGAGATGCACGCCTATGAGATGCACGCCTATGAGATGCACGCCTATGAGATGCACGTCTCTAAGATATATATGAATAAGAATCATGCCTACGAGTGATACATGATAGGAAGAGATGCATCTCAGCGACAGAGAAGTGGATAGATAGAATAGTAGGCTTGATGCCGATTCTGGTTTTCCGATCTGCCTGGCGACGTTCTGGTGTGCGGGAAACCAGAATTTTCAGATTTTGGGAAAAGACCCTAACTGTCACTACACCCCACGGTAAAAGTGTGTGATAGCGGATAAGCGCGAACCTTGAATGCCCAAAAGAGAGTTAGGTAAGGCTCTCGACTCGGGAATGGTCCAATATAAGCGTCAGTTTAGGAGGCAGATTAAACGCGCCTGGTGAGCAGGGGTGATACGGCACCCGACCCTAATAATATATCACCCAGCTCGCTCTCCTTATCACCCTCCATTCACCTAAAACCCTATATTCGAATAAAGAGCTGCGTGCGCGCGCTCTCGCATAGCCTGGTTGAGTTAGCTGCCAGAGATAGCTGCTGAGGAGCATAAAGGGGAGCGATCCCCCCCGGTTTCCGTCTTTAATTCTTACTCTTTCATAGGATTGGTGTGTGACAGCGTAAAGCAAGCGTGACGAAAGGGAGACGACGGCTCCTATCCGGAGCCTTGATAGTATTTCCTCGGGAGAGGTATAAGACTCATTACTACCGAGCTCAGGAGCAAGGCTGCGCCTCTTTTAAATACACAGGCTCCAGCCTAGCGTGAACCCGTTGTCTACCCGTCGATACCCTTGCTGCTATTGCTACTCTATATCCCCTCTATGATTGAGACTCCTCTAGCCTTACAATTAGATCTCTATTTTACCTCGCAATAGTCCTTCATAGATATCTCCTGTCTCTTCGACATCTACTCCTTCTCACCTAGTAATGCAATCTACCTGGTAATGCAACACGCTAGTATATCTAGTGCAGAAGTAAGGGTTATAAGGCCCAACCCTAAGAATTATGCGCTAAATCACTAGCGTGTTGCATTACTAGGTAGATTGCATTACTAGGTGAGAAGGAGTACACGATGAGGTCCCGCTGGCGTTTCCTCAGCTTTCCTCAACTCTGGCGTTCGCCTGGCTCAGTCTTACATAGACTAGCTGATCGTTTTCTAAACCTTGGATTGTCTGATATATATATGTTTATAAAATATTGTTCAAAGCGGCCGAATGGTGTAACGGTTATCACGTATCCTTAACAGACTTTGGTAACCCATCTATAGTCGCGTAGCGGATAAGGTTCGGGGTTCGATTCCCTGTTCAGTCAAAATATTTTGTTCCCGCACGAATACCTTCATAATGTCCAAATACTCTATAAATTGTATGGTTTCGATATTGCCACGTTTGGAAACTATATGATGGTGTCAAGCTCGATTTGAGGTTTGCTACGAAGACAGACACGGGGGTGACAAGAGTCGTGGCCATCCCTTACCTCAAAACAAAAATCCGCTCTTTTGACTTGTACTTACAATAATCTTGTCCTCAACCAATTTTTTATTTCTATAATTTTAGCTCTGAAGAGTATTTACAAGAACTTTCAAGTGAGGTTTAAAATAAGAAAAATTGTAGAGAGATAGAAAAGTTATCCTTATTCAAAGTCAAAAAGGTGAGAGGTGGCCACGACTTTTGTCACCCTCGTGACAGGTTTTGCTTGCTCTTCGCGTCCGCTGCGGCGCGAGTACGGCTGAAAGCTGACGATATGTCCAACACGCGGCCGGAGGTAGAATTGAGTGGTTCAAATGCAGCGAATGGCATTGATCGGTCGTCAACCTTGAGAAATCGTTCAGACATCTGTTCCCAGACCCTTGCTTTGAGGTGGCCCCCCACAGCTCTCCTTAGTCAACACTTCTGCTCCAGCTACACTCTCGCCCAAAACCCTTTCGCATCTCATCAACTGGTATAAGAATACTAGATTGGGCTGGAGGACGTAGACTGGCTTGCGAAAGGCAAGCAAAATCGAGGGTAGGGAGCTCGGGAAGTAGATGAGAGAATGAGAAGTAACAAGCAGCTTGATTGTACTTGATGTAGCGCGTGGGATTTCAATCACCTTAGAATTTTGCTATTATTCTATGTACTCATGGCGCTCCCTGATACCGTGCCTGAACCTGGCCATGCTATCGACAGAGTAGGGTTTTAACTGGAAAATGTTACGCGATTTCAGGAATGGGTTTTGAGCTACGCCTTGCCAATTTCCCCTAACCGGAGCTATGAAACGCAGTCTATTGTTAAATATTCAACCGCAGACAAGTCGCTTCTTATCCCGCAATCTAGTTTTCCCCTAGCAGGTCTTTGAAAAAAAATTATCTTCCTATTTCTAAAGCAGCTCCTTTACATTGGCCATTGGCATCGAAGACTAATTGATAGGAGTCTGAAGGCATGACTTAGCCACATAGGAAGCCAATTTTCGAGAGAGTATCCAGCCTGCAGTCTGAGGCAGGTGGGTGATGACTCAAGTCTTCTTGGATCTACCACGATTTGGTGACGACTCCAAAGTCGCAATTCGTTTTGACTCGGTATTATCTTTCAGTTGAGCCAAGTCCTTGTTCATCTGGAGTAATAAATTTCGATGCTTCTTGTATCGCATGCTTTCGTCCACTGGAATCATGTATGTGCGTATTTTCTGGCATTTAGCGGCGGTGCAATCCACTATCTGTTTTGCATAATAGACTTCTGTTCCCTTAAGCCAACATGGTGACAAGTCGATTCCTTTTCTGCCGCAAGAACTACACATGGTATGGACCTTCAAGCCCTCGCGCTTCTCCAGATACTGAGGCATGAGCCTGCGATATCTTTTGATCTTGTCGACCCTCGTTTGCCGACCTTTGGGAGTTTGCCATCGATGATTCTGGGATGCGGATAGAACACTCTGGAAAGCAAGTAGCTGATCTTCGGTCGAAAGGCCGCCATGGGTTCTCAAGAAGTCCCGAACTTGATTGTCTGACAATGAGGGTACATCGGCTTTGATCGGAATGAATCGCCTTGCCTTCCCATAGTTTTTGCATTTGAGCCGTCTTTCAATATATTTTGGAGGCGTTGTCTTCGTCCATCTTGGCTTATCATCGACAACGACAGGGTCGCCCGATGTTCCGTGATTCGTGTTGCCCATACACGCGATACAAAAGCATTCAACCTCTGACGGCGACTGGAGAACATCATTTTCATTGTCCAGTAGGTGCGAGAAATCCCAAACAGCGGGTTTCCCACTCGAAGCGACAGTATTCTTGGCGGAGGATAGACGCATTACTGCTTCAGCATTCCCACAGGTTTCTCTTTCTTCCACGCCTTCCACGCCTTCCATCTTTTCCCATTCTTTCGTTTCTTTTTCTCCCTTTTCCTCTTTCCTTAGCGCACACGCTAAACCTCGCAATCGTCGTCTTGCCTCGGCCTTCGTCGTAGAGTCTTCGTGCTCTAGCCTCAGGGTCTGCAACCTTTCCAAAGCTCTGATCGATTCGAGTTTCAGGGCTCTGTTCATGCTGAAATGAGCGTGAGGCAAAAATCTGACAATCGGGCGCCAAAGCTGTCGTTCATAAAAATGTTCGAGGAAATTAACACAGGCCAGTCGATACCCGGTTTCAAGTAACCTATCTTGATTAGCCGAAAATCTCTTTCCCCATGCCCTCATCATGTTTTGTGGATGGTAAGCGGATATCAGAAATCTTCTCAGACGGCGTGAGAGTCGATTTGAGTTGGCCCGGATGTTTTCCCATTCCAAATAAATAGTGATCCCTTTACAAGTACCCCATAAGTCGAAATGTTGGAGATTCCCTTGCAAAAGATTTTGAGTGCGTTCGCAGGTTGGAACTCCATACACTATCTCCACAGGAGCAAGCATATTGTTGCGAATTTGAAGCAAATATCTCTCATGGCACGCAAGAATATCGTCGGTGTAATAGAGAAAGGGATCCACTGATTCTCTACGAGAACAATGGTCGAAAAGCACACCTTCCTCGTTGTAACCATTTGCCATAACAAGCTGGGTGCAAGGACTTGTGCCATCAGCACAAACTCCATTGTCTGGCTTGGTGGTCGTAAAGCCTGGATCATGGAGAGGATGCGCGATTTTGGAGCTCTTGACATCACCACCCACACGCACCAGCTCTCCGGGCCTTCTATTGATACCCTTTTGTTGCCAAAGATCGCACTCTGCTTCCTGGAAATGCGTGAAGGCTTGTTCTTGATCAAAGAATCCGTATCGTGCTAAAAAAAAATCTGCAAGCACGATGGGACTGCAAGCATCCACAAGAGACACACTTTTTTGAGATTGCTCATTCACCCTCTTCTCCAGCGCCTCAATCTCTTTACGAAGCTCCTTGTATTCATCAAGTTTGGTTTGAGTGAGATGGTACTTTGGTTCTTTCAGGTAAAGGTCACCGAAAAAGCGATGACAGCGATCGTTTACTTTTTTTGAGGCGGGCCCTCGTAACGAAGCAGTCAGAAAGTTCTTCTCGAACTTGACAGAATCGTCAGCTTTGGGGGGACTTGACTGAGATTCGGGCCTTAATGCCATGTTTCAGTTAGCTTAGGATTAGCAGAAAACATGTCTCTTCGGGGATCTTAGATCATAATTAGAAGCCTTATTCCTGATACTGATTTTGCCGTGAGCGTTCCTTTTAGGATTTACGTCTTCGTAGCTACTTGTAATGGCAACTAATGGCAAGACTGCCTACGATGTTGCTGTACTAACGCGATGTTTTAACTTGATGTGTGGTCTTAAATTTAATTCCGGTAATTTCGCATTTGTTATGCGTTCAAGAACTTTTGCATCTTAAATGGGACCTGTCCCCGTATGTAACAGTTATCATGGTCTTTTCCATTTACCCACTGTGGCTATTTCTACTTCCAGAGATTACTAAATGACTCTCAAGAACCAGGCGGCGTGGATTTCAGCGAAGAAGGTAGTGCCTCTCGAAGTCAGTGGTGCACCATATACAAGCCCTGGCCCCGACCAAATGGTCGTCAAGAACGGAGCAGTGGGCATGAACCCATTTGACTGGGAGCTGCAATACCAAGGTAGCATAAGATGAAGTCATGCATCAGTGTGCTCATTGTCATATCAATACGCACGGTGGGAAGGATTTAATTAACATAGCCGCCAGTCTCATATGGTCCAAACTCTCCCCTTGAGCCCGCATTAACGCGATCAGGCTTGGACCCGTCGCTGCCTACGAGTATTGCTGAATTGCAAAATCGTTGGATATTTGATCCAGCCCTCGAAGCTATATACGTGTAACTATACTTCTTATGTCTTCAATTACTATGTTAGAGTCCGAAGACTCTGAGGGGATTTAGGGCAGTGTGAGAATAGATGTCTGGACCACAGTAAGGGGTGTTGATCGATAGTAAAACTAATCATTAAGGAAGGAAGATACAATTGCTCGTAAGTGAGTCTTAAAAGAGGCGGAGGCGTCACGTGAGGAGCGCGCTACACCTGTTCTAGATATCAAAGCTCTGTGCTTTCCTCCAGTCTTACAAGGCATTAGACAGTAGCTCCCCTATAATTTATAGGTGCGCTATCACCCTGGCATCACCCAGGATCACCCAGGCTCGCGCGAGCGTAAAGCGGCGCTCACCCTACGCTAGAAGGGAGGTGAGGCCGGGGCAGATGTTTGTCACCTTGGCTGTTGTTCAGCACATTTTGCATTCCCACGGCATTTCTGCAAGTTTCCACCTGACCAAACCCATTAAACGCTAGCATTGGGCAAGACGCTTCACCACGTAGACGTAAGGATCGAAGTTTCCAGGCAGCAGGCTTGGCTGAAACGAATGAGGGAAACACCTGGTAAGTGCAGCCGAGGGAGGTGTCCGAAAATGGGCCGTTTGGGTGCGGAAAGGAGGGGGGGAGCAGAAATGGCCCGCTCCTGACATAAGCAGGCTCAGCCCCAGTTCAGGCTTCCTCACCCTCAGCTCGGGGTAAAGCAGCAGCAGCTCAGGTTGGCGACCGTAACTGTAACTGGAAGAATAAAAATCTTGTGTCCGATTACATTAGTAGTATCTTAGAGTGGTTTATCAGAAGTATTTGTTCAACTAATCGCGGGTTAGTAACTAAATTCGTCCCTCACCGCCTCGTCCCTCGGCGGGTGCCACCTAGGTTAATATATCACCTGCATTAATGATTTTCTACCATATTTTATTAAACTACCTAATTAATTATCCATTATTACCACCATGCTTCAATTAAGCTATGAAGAGCGCGAATTACGCGTTATGCAGGCCTACGAAGCCTTTCAAGACGATAAATATATTAATATTGTTTTGTGCGTACGCGAATTTGAATACAGTTGACAAAATTTGCGAAATCGTTTTAACAACATATTTTCGAAATCGACACGCTTTTCTATTTGTAGACGACATACAAATACACAAAAACAAGTAATTGTTAACTACATTATTCGTCTAAATAACATAAACATATTATTGACTATAAATTTTGTTGTTGACGTTGCAAATTGTCTCTTTCTATTCGATACTAATTTTGTAGATTAATATTGATTTCGACGCTTCTACAATAGATATTCTAAGCTTAGAACTTGTTGTCAAACATCTATTGCTATTGTTCGCAAGAACGTCTTATCAAATATAAAGATACTAGAGCTTTACTTTAGTGTCACGATTTCAGGCTAGGCAGGCTTCGTCCTTCGATTACTCTTCGAGTCTTCGCCCCTTAGCTTCGAATATACTACGAATAACGCCTAGCGCCTTAACACTTATAGTATTTATATTTATTTTCTATATATAGTTAGTTTTGCATAGCTAGTATTTTTGTTAATCAACTACATACTAGCTATTAAAGCTCTAACTTTAACATAATATTAATTATCTTTTTAAACACAATCTTGCGAATGATATTCTAAAGATACTTATATTTGCTAGCTTTTTTTCTTCGAAACGTGCTTTAAATATAGAGTTATTAAAGCAACTTTAAATACAAAGCTATTAAAGCAATTTTAAATATAAAGTTACTAAAATAGACGCTTTGCGAAGCATAATTAAGTCGCGACAATAAATATCTTTTAATCAATATATAATTTAACGATGTTTAATTTCGTTAATTCTCTGGTAATTTTGTTAAAAAAAATAAACGACAAATTGTTTTAACTACGACTCAATAAATTTGCTAAAATAAAATTAGTAAATTTGCTAAAATAAAGAAACAACAAATTGTTTCGACTTCAACTTAATAAATTTGCTAAAATAAAATCAATAAATTTGCTAGAATAAAATCAATAAACTTGCTAAAATAAAATTAGTAAATTTGTTAAAACGACAATTACAATGCAATTTTGTTGTTGTCTTCGAATAATACTTTTGTTTTTATATATTAGAAAACTTGCTACGCAACAAAACAATACTTTAAGCAACATTTATTTTCGATATTAAAAATCTTGTCTCGCAAATAATATAAATTATTTAACATTTACATAATTTTAAATATATTAATTTCGAACTTTTATTTTTGTTTACAAACATTTATATTATTTGTATTTTATCTATATTTGCAATATAATTAATAAGAAATTAGCTTTGAAGAACAAAGTTAAATTTAACTCTAATAAAAATCGCAAATTATTTAAGAAATTTTCGATAAATAAAGATTAATTAAATATTAATATTATTTTTTGTTACAATTATTATTCTATAAATTCTTTATTAAATTAAAATAATTTTAGAAACAATTTAGAGTTTAAAGAGTACTTTGATCTACTTAAGTACAATGTATTTGAATTTTTGTTATTTGTTCGATTTAATTTTTACGAAATTATAATTAATAAACTAATTAAATTAAATTTGTTTAACAACATAGATTTGCCAAATATATTAATTCGATCTTTGATGTATTAGTTATTAAATAGTAATTTTGCTTAATTTAGTAACAAACATATTAAGAAAGAAAACAGAAATAAGTTAAATTAACGTTGTATTTTAGTTAATTAACTCAACAATTTTAATAAAAGTTAATAAGAAACGTCTTAACTTCTATAAGAAGCAATTAAAAATAATATAAAAAAATAACTTCGACTACTTTATAAAAATAATGTTACTATTGTTAAGTTTCAAATTAATAAAAAAAAAATTCGATTTTGTTTGTTAGCTAAAAATTTAAATTAATTTTTTGCAAACTTATTTAAGTTAAGCAAAGTTAACAATAAATATTTGCAACAAAACAATATATTGTTTTTAACAAAAGCGCAACAACGTTTTAGCTTAATACAATTTGTTTAAAACTATTGTACGTTAATTGAAACAAGAGTTTTCTTTTTCTTAAAGTAAAAAAATTGTATTTATTAAATCTATTTATATAACTTACAATTTTAACAACAACAACAAATATAATTACTTTTATAAATCTAGCTTACAAGCAAAAAATCGATTTAACAATATTTATTTCGCTTATAATCTTAAATTAAAGCTACGAAACATAAAAAACAATAAATATTTTTTTGAATTTTTTGTCTTTATTGAAGATTTCGAAAAGTTTAAATAATAAATTACTATATTAATTTCTAAGTTTAGCAATTCTTTTTGACGTTTTATTTTTAAAAAAAATTAAACTTAATCTTGCTATTGTTAAAATTATTAACAATGTTTTTAAGAGAATTAAGTATTGTTTGCTTAATAAATTTGTCAATTCTTATTTAACAATAAATAATTTGCTTAAAGATCTAAATGCTTAATAAAACGATTTAAACAAAAAACAACGTAACTTTGTTAAAATTACGTTGTTCAAATTTGCTATAAAAAATATTAAAATCTTTAATTAATATATCAATTGCTTTATATTTATAACAATTAAAGTTTCTATATTAGAAGTTAATAAAATATATTGATTTAACAAAGATTTAAACTATATATTTTAAAGTCGCTATATTACTTTAACAAATTATATTATTTTAAATTAACTTATTAAATTAATTCGTAAAATTAATTTAAAATTTTAACAAATAAAAGAATTTTGTTCGACAATTATTTAAACTTCTATTTATATACGAGCTATTAATAGCATTATTAAGCGCAATAATCGCATTAATATCTTTAAGTTCTTTAAACGTATTAATATAAATATTCGCAATATTAATAACTTTAATACGCGTATCTTTACTCGCAATTAAAAACAAAACATAAAAGTATAACTTTAAACTTTTAAAAACAAAATTAAGTTTTTTAATCTTTGTCAAAAATGTCTAAAGTCAAAATATAAATTATATTATAAAAACGTTTTTTGCAAAAACAAGTTAGCTAAGATTAAAAATAAAGCTTTTGTTAAATTTAAAACTTATAATGTTAGCAACTTCAAACTAGCAATATTTAGAGAAAATAGTTTCTCTAATATCTTAGATAACAACTTAGATAACTTTAGCAAATCAAAAAACTAAATATTTTTAACAAAAATTATAGTTTAAAACAAAAATTAACGTTTGTAAAGAAAACAATAAAGAAGCTTAAAATTTTGTTTAATTTACAAAATAAAGTTTTATTTATTAAAGTTAAACTTAATTTTAACGCTATTAACAACAAATTTTTTAACAATTAATAACTAGATTTTTACGTCAAGATTTGCTTAAATTAAACTTATTTGTTTTTTAATAAACATTATATTAAGACAATGCTATTTATTAATATCGAAGTCTTTAATAGAGTCTTTGTTAATAAAAAGTTTGTTAAGCTTTATAAACTTTCTATTATGTTGCTTTAAAATTTTATCAAATTGCGTTTAATTAATAACAAATTTGTCTCTAATATTATTTATGTCGCTTAAATTATTGTTAATCTTAATAAACATATTAATATTTTATAATGTTTAATAATTAAATTGAAATTTGAAACAATTTGCAATTATTTTCGATATACTTTAGATTAAGAAGCATAATATACAAATTAAAGACAATATACAATCTCTCAAATTTAATTTTAACTACTATATAGAGCATTGTTTGTTAAATTAACAATTGTTAAAAATCTTTAATAATTGACGCAAGCAATTAAAATATTTGTTTTTAAAATCTTTTAATAAAGTCGACGTTTGTTAAATAAATATCTTTACATTCTTAAAGTTTATTAACAAAGAAAGCTACAAAACAATTGTTATATCATTTAAGCATTTTGCTATACTAAATTAATTAAAAAAAAACAATAAATATTTAGCTTACATTATAGACAACAATATTACAATAAATGTTGCAACTATTATTCTTAATAATTATAATAAATTTTATGCGAAATTTAAGCAAGATTCTTCTAGTCTAAAGCAACTAAAAAAGCAAATTTATTTAAAATTTAAATACTAAATCAAGCTCTTTAATTTATAAAAAGTTAACAAATTATTGTCGAATAAAAGCATTAATTATACTATTAATTTTGTTTTAAAAGCAATTTCTTCGATTAAGAAAATCTATAATATTTTTTATTAAAAAGAAAAGATTATTAAAGTCTATTTAAATAATATAAAAAGCAAAAATTAAATTCGTAACAATATTTTACAATATATTGTTTCTATCTTTATAGTTAAGAAGTCTAATAAAGATTTGCGCGTTTGTGTAAACTATAAAAATTTTAACGTTTTAATAATTAAGAATTGCAATACTCTATTATTAATTCGAGAAATCTTGCAACAATTATATAAGATTAAGTATTACAACAAGTTTAATATTATTGCAATCTTTAATAAAATTCGAATATATTTCAATAATAAATATAAAACAATCTTTATTATTTATTACGACTTGTTTAAGTATATTATAATATTTTTTAAATTGTGTAATATCTTAGTTACGTTTTAGTCTTTTATTAATAAAACTCTTAGTTTCTATTTGAACAATTTCTATATTATTTATATAAATAATATCTTAATTTACAATAATATCGAAACAAAATATAAAAATTATATAAATAAAGTTCTTGTTAAACTTTATAACGCAAATCTTTATTTAAATATTAACAAATTTTTTTTTGTTAAACAAATTAAATATCTAAATCTAATTATTATTATTGAAGAAATTCAAATAAATTTTAAGAAAATTAAATGTATTTTTGAATAAAAAGCTTCTATTTGCGTACGCAATATATAGATCTTCTTAGACTTTGTCAACTTCTATTAACAATTTATTTATAACTATTTAAATTTAATTAGATCTTTGTTAACGCTTAGTAAACTTAAAAACAAAAATCTTAATTTTTTATAATAATTTAATAATTTTAAAGATCTTGCGTTTTAAGTTTTTAAGAAAATCTTTAGTAATTAATTTATTCTATATTATTTTAATTTTAATTTAGAAATTTAAATTAAAAGCAATATCTTCGATTTCGTAATTATTGTTGTACTATTATAAATAAATTTAAATAAATTGCTTTATTTAATAATTTATATATTTAAAATTATGTTGTTCGCAAAGTGCAATTACAAAATCTATAACAAAAAAATATTAATTATTGTTCGCGCTTTTAAAAAGTAATATTTAGAGTATATTAATATATTTGTCGAATAATTTACTAAGATTATTATTAATTATTGCAATTTAAAGCATTTTATAATTATTAAGCAACTCAATTGTTATTAAGTTTATTAAACTAAGTTTTTGTTTAAATTTAATTTTAAAATTATTTATCGATTAGACGTACTAAACGCGAAGCTAAACAATTTAATTAAACAATCGCAAGATTTGTTTTTTAACAACAATAATTTTTGCAATTAGTTTTAACGATAAACAATTCTTAAGCAATACAACTTAAAACTAAATATAATTAAAGCTATTATTATAATCTTGCTATTATTAAGTGTTATTTACAATTTAATAACAAAGTTAATTTGTTTGTTTCGAAACTTTATTAAGTTTAAACTAATTGCTAACAAGAGAATTGCAAAAGCTTACAAAAAATTTACTTAAATTTCGTTAATAATTAACAAAGATATAAAATTATTTACGCTTTTATTGTTTGCAATATTTGCATTACTTTAACAAAACAAACTTTACTTTGCTAAATCTCTTTTCTTAATTTTGTTATTTATTATTGTTGCATTTATAATTTCTTAATCTATAGTTTCGTTGTTTTTAGCTATTGATTTTGTTTTTCTTTTTAATATATTTACTTTGTTTATAACTTATTTATTTATACTTGCAATTTCTTTTATAATTTAATTCTTATCTACTATTGCAATCAATTTAACAAAAAAGAAGAAATCTAAAACAAAACTTAATTTCGAAATTTTTGTTCGACAAATATTAAAGATATATTTATATAATAAAAAGATAAAACAAATTATCTAAATTAAAAAAGCTAATAAACAAAAAATTTTAACTATTTTTCGCAAGACAATTAAGTTAGAATTTAAGAATTGCACAATAATTAAATATTTAATAACTAATATTAAGTATTTATTTATTTAAAACAAAATATATATGTTTTAAAATACAAATAATATTCTTCGAATTAAAGCAATCAAATCTTAGCATAAATTATTAAGCGTTAAGCACTTAAATCGAATAATTATTTTCGAGAAAATACAATATTATTACTATTAATCTATATTGTATTTAAACGTCAAAAAATACGTTAAAAGCTATTTGATTTGCAAATATATCAAGTTATATCGCAAATATAAGTACAATCTATTAAAGTTTTTATCTATATTAGATTGTTATTAACAAAATATATTTTGCGACTTTATTATTTCTTTGCTATTATATTGTTATAAAGAAAAAATCTTTCAATATATTTCAATAATAATTAATAAATTATTTAAAAATAAGAAGTTTATATTTATAGATTCTTTAAAAGTTAAAATTATAATTTAAATCTTTATCGATTTTGTCTAACGCATTAAGAGCTTTCTAGCTACTATTGTTTTTAACAAAGATACTTAATTTATTGCTTACTTTTAACAATGTCTTTGCAAAAAATTAAGAATTAAATCTAAATTGTCAATTGCGTTTTATTTAGAAATTGATAATTAAATTAAAAATGTTAATATTGCTTTTAAGTAATATCTTCGAACATATATACAATACAATTAAATTAATTAAATTAATTATTTTGCTATTGTTAAATTTGTCGCAAACAATTACACTAGCAAATCTATTAATTTATTATTTTTCTTTGTTATTAAAAGCTATCTATTACAATTAGATCTAAAACTATTTACATTTTTTTTTAATAATATTACGTTCGAAGCTTGTTGTAACATAAAGAACGTCAACAAAGCTATCAAAAAAATTAAGATTTTGCAAAATTTTCTTTGTTAAAAGCTTATCTAAATTTAAGTTAAACAAATAGAATTTACTAATTGCGTTGCAATCTCGAAGTTCAAAATTGATAATTAAGTTATATTTAATATTCGAAATATTAAAACAACTTAATTATGCAAGTCTTTGAAGTATAAAAATGCAAATTTCTATAAAATTATTTGAGCAATTAACAATTACGTTTACGAATTAGAATTGCTCGAATTAATAAAAATTTATTTAATATTTTATTTATAACTTCTATATCTTGACAAAAGCAAACTTTTATCAAATTAACAAATTAAGCTCTTGTCGTTCGTTAATGCTATTAACAATATTAACAACAATTTCGAATACTATATTAAAGACATCGAAACATTACAATACAATATGCGCAAAAATAACAATAATATAAATTTAAGTCTAATCGCTATTAATTATAGACGCAAAATGCTATAATATTAAATTCTCTTTATAGACTACATAAATTACAACAATAAATCTAGATAACTAAACTATTTTATAATTAACAATTACTTTAACTTTGTTGTTAACTTCTATTATTAATATTTAGACGCAACAAAATCTTATTAAACATTTAAGACGTCTTCTAATTAAAAATCTAATAAATAAAATAGTTTGCATTTATATGTTTCTCTACTTTTCTATTATTGTCGTCTAAATATTATTTAATATATATCTATAGTTTTTGTTGTTATATCTAGAATCGATCTTAAAAACACATTGTTAATATATTACTATTGTTAGAAGTTACTTGTTATGCATTTGCAATCAAAATCAAATTCGATATGCTATTTTGTCTTCTACTATACTTAACAAGAATCTTGAAAACGCATTATTAATATATTATTATTGTCGAAAGTTAGTCGATATATATTTGCGATTTTTGTTGTCGCTTTTATAGTGCCTCTTCTAGATATTTTATAATTGTCTCTTCTAAAAATTCTTTAAATCAAAATTGACTTAACATTTCTAAATATACGCACGATTGCGTATAAATTACTATTAAAACATTTTTATATTATTTTCTTTCTTTGTGTTGCAAATTTAGATAAACGTATTTAAACATAGCCAAAATTTGACAAATTTCGACTTTTCGACGTTGTTATCTCTTTTGTTGTTGTCGACTCTCTCTTAGATTACATAATTGATCGATTTTCTAAATCTTCTTAAATATAATTGATTTCTCGATTTTTGCGTCACGTAATCTAGATTCTCTCTTAAAATTAAAGTTAATAATCTTTTGTATTTTCTTTAATTTTTCTACATTTAATGTTTTCTTAAAATTTATTTACTTTCTTTTCTTCTTCTTGATCTTGTTGTTGTTCGACAAATCGCTCGAAACTCGATTTTTGTTGCTTAAAAATTGTTCGACATTTTATTTTAAGTATTACGTCGTATCTAACAAACGTGCTCGATACTAATCAAAGATAGTTAAAAGTTAACTAGAATACTATTTGCAACATATATGCTCTTTGTTTGACATATTATTGTTTTTTGCACATTTTGTTTCAAAATTTTCGATTTTTTTTTTTTATTTAACAAATTTATTCTTTTGTTCGACGCGTATCAAAAATTTTAGTTTTAATTGTCGAACAATACTTAATACGTATTCGACATTAATCGAAGCTTGTACTTAACAAGCATCTAAGATTAACTAAAGTTAATTAAAAATACTAATTAAAAGACTAAATATTGCTTTGCTAAAGCTCGCAAGTAGAAGAAAAAAATAGTGTTACAATTTTAGATTAGATAGACTTTGCTCTTCGATTATTCTTCGAGTCTTCGTCTTTTAGTCTCGAATATACTACAAATAACGTCTAGCATCTTGACATCTATAATACTTATATTTATTTTTTGTATATAGTTAGTTTTGCATAGCTAGTATTCTCGTCAATCAACTATATACTAGTTATCAAAGCTCTAATCCTAACATTTAGAAAGCTAAAGAGCATAATAAACAAAAAGAGTATACAAATTAAAAATTACTAAAATATAAACAAAACAAACTTTTGTATAGATTGCGAAAGAGTATACATTGTTGTTACTAGAAGTTTTAGAGACGTATTGCAAATAGCAAATTTTAAAAATTGCGATTATATTATTGTCGCAAAGATTGCTAGTACTATTAACAAGTCTATTTTGTCTATAATTATTACTAAGAGAGTAAATATTTTAGTTAAATAGATTGCGAACAATATTGACAACAATACGTTGTTTAATACTAGCATGTCAAGGACTAGACTTGGAATCTCTATCAAAGAGGTATCTAGATTAGTAACTAGGTGGAACTCAAATCTATACTAGATTTAATATATAGAACGAAAGACAAGAGAGAAAAGAGAAAAATAAGACAACGTTAACTATATAAGATTGCAAACTTTATATCTAGCAAGAATTGACTTAGATCTAGTCTAGTCTGACCCAAATCTAGTCAAGGTCGAGCTCAAAAGATTAAGCGAGATTGAAACGAAGAATTATTCAATCAACGAACGTAGCTGGCGAACTGCTGACCTAACATTATAACATAGCAATACTAGATACTCTAATAATAATTTTGCTATTAATTGACTTTATTATTTTATTAGATATACTTGCAACAAGCGCAAAGAACAATAAATTCTCTTAATTATTAATAGCTTTAAATCTTATATAACTCTAGAGTTTCTTAATCTAGCAATTAACAATAATATTGTTCTCTTTAGACTAATCGCGTCGGGTCGAGTTATCGAGTTTGAATCAAGTATTCGATCCAAATTAAGTCGAATCGATTCCAAAAGTTAAAATCGAATTGTTGATTCAATTCCTAATGTTGAAATCGACAATTCGAGTTAAGTTACAAACTTAAAATCGAAAATTAACTTAAAAAATCGATTCGAATTGTTAAGACTTAGTATTAGTATAAAAAAATTCTAAAATAAATAGTAGAAACTAGAAAGTTATGTTTTGTTTTATAATCTTTTAATAGTAAATTATCTAGTAATGTATTAAGATAATACATATAAACTATTTAAAATTAAAATTCAAAAAATTAATTTAATTGTATTTTAAAAGAAATTCGAACTCTTAATACAATACAAATATTAAATAAATTAATATTATTTATAGCTAGCTTAATATTAACATTGCAACGCATTTCTAAATTTGACAACAACTATTAACAATTATATTTGCTCTAATTACTAAGCTATTAAGACTTGTTATTTAAGCTTGTTCTATCTAACTATATATAAAGAAATAATACTTAAACAATAGTAAAATTATTAAAGTATTAATTATATACTCTTAGTGCGTTATTAAGAATTAAAGTCTTTAAATTAAGTAAAATCAAATAAAGTTATATATAAGTTGCAATTTTAATATTTATTTTAATTATAATTTTATAATGCAAAAGAATAACAAAATAGAGTATATAATATAGTAATATATTAAGATAATGCATTATAATTGTTCTTATAATAGTAGACTCTCTAGACTATATATATAAAGCTATTAGTTTAAGATCTCAATAATCTTGTTTGCTTTACTATTATTTTAAATAATCTAATTCAAGTTATTCTTTATTTTGTTATTATTTTTGTTGTTGTTATTTTTATCAATTTTATTGCTATTGTCTTTATTGTTTTCGCTCTTATTATTTTCTTTATTATTTTTATTATTTGTTGCTAGATAGTAGTTATAATTTATTTTTTTATATTATTTTAAGTCTTGTATTAAGTCTCTTGCTTATAATTATTCTCTTTAATTACATTATCGAGATTCTTTATTTTAAAAATAATAGAATTTAAAATATCTCTCTTCTTTGCATTGTTTAAGATTGCAGATTCTTTAACAAAAATATTAAACAATTTTATAGAATTGTTATTATTAGTTCTTTTTAAATTATTTAAACTATTATAATAAATAATTTGTTATTAAATAATTTTTACAATCGATTTTATATAGATTAAAAAACTCTTATTAATATTAAGTTTATTGTTAACGCTTAACTATAATATTATTTAGCTTAAATATAGAGCACAAGTAATGTATTTAAATAATATATATTTTCTTAAAAAATAATCTTATTGTTATATTTGTATTCTTAAGCAACTTTTGTGTCTTTTTAATAATTTTAAGTTAATTTGCTTTCTTAATTGCAATTTTTTTTTTGCTTTTTGTCTAAACTTATTCTTAAAGTATTTTGTTATAAAGTTGTTAACATTGTATACTTTATTGCATTATTTAGATACATTATTATAAAGATCTTAATTAATTTAATATTTCTTAATCTTATTTTTAATATTTTTCTTTATATATTTACAATTCGATGTAAAGACTTGCTTTTAAACAATTGTTTTACGCAATTTCTCAAATCGAATTAAGATAGTTTTGCAATTATTGTATTGTTTTCGATACAATTTCTTTTTATTATTATTTTATTCTTGTATACAATTGCGATTTGCAATACTTTTTAAATTAATTAATAGCGTTTCTATTATTTGTGCGTATATTTAGTTTATTTTACGAGTAATATATAGAAATAATGCAATTATATAGCAACTTAGAAATTTCTTACAATATCTAATAGAGTGCGACAGAATTTAAAGAGTAGAAAATTTAAAAAGATTAACAAAATTGTAAATAATATATTAACAAGTAATTTTATTAAAACGAAATAAAAAATATATATATTTAAGTTAGAGTTAATATTTACTTGTTAATACTTATTTTGAATTTTTGTTAACACAAAATTATTATTTCTTTACATTAATATATATCTAATTTTGTTAATATATTACGCAAGTTTGTATTTGTTAATTGCTTTGTTGTTTATATTATATATTCTTATTGTTAATTACTAATTTAAGTCTCTTTTTTTATGCAATTTTTTAACGCGTTTGCACTAGTTAAAATTATCAAAACTATTATTTATTTTACTATAACTTCTTTGAATTTCGACTCAAATTTAATATATTTTTTTTATATTTATATAAATCTCTTTTTAATATTGTTAAGTTTATTATCTTCTTCAATAACTCGCGTAAAGCAAATAGATAATATATACAAATAATGCAAAATGTTTTGTCTAAAATTAATATACTTAATTTGCTAACTTGTTAATCGACTCTAAAGTTTTTTCGCAATAGACTAGTTTCTCAATTTAAACGTAATAAAATAAGCAAAGACAAAAAAAGTCTCGGAAAAAAAAAGTATTAAAGAAAAGAATATTTGAGATACTAATATAATTAAGATAATACAAACAAATAATGTACTTTTAACTAATATACTAATGTTTTGCAATAATATGCACAAAAGTAAAAGCTCAATATTGTTGCTCTTTGTAAAATTCGAAAATATTAAAAATTAATCGATTTTTTTATTTTTTGACTTCCATTTTAGCGTCTAATTCGTAAGCTTCTTTATACTAAAATCGATTATTGTATTTAAAGCTCTACTTTAGCAATACTTCAAAAAGCAACAAAGACGTTTATAATTATTCTTTTTTTTAATGAATATATTATCTCTTTGTTAACAAGATTATAACTAATATCTTGTATATTATAAATTCGAATTTTGCAATTATTTACGCGAAGCGTTAAATACTTCAACTAAGAAATTTGCTTTTCGTTAAAATTTTTATAAAACAATTCGATCTTCTAAGCTAAAAATTCTAAAACAATATTATATTCTTCTTTTTAAGCAAATATAATATATTGTTCTTCTTAAACAATTATAATTGTTTTTTGCATTAATTAAAATTCAAATCTTTAAGATTTTACTATTAATAGATATTTTTTAACAATTTAATTTATTAAATGTATTATCTCTTTGCATTACTTCTAATAGTATTTAATAATTTCTATAATTATTAAAGATTTTTTTTTTAAAAGTTAATTTATCTATAAATAAATCTAATCTAAAACAATCTTAAAATCTAGCGTAAAAAAATTTTCTTCTCTATTTATTGCTTAATTGTTATTTTTTTCTTTACAATATATATTTTACAATTCGAAAACAATTTTTTTTGCGTCTAGATCTATAGTACGATTAAAATACTTAATTATTAGAATTTGCTCAATTGTTTACAAACTTATTTAAGATCGATTTTATCAATATACTCTTCAAACAAAACTAAAAGTTTGTTTAATATCTATTAATAATACTAGATATAAAAGCATATTTTAAGTTATTTGCGTTAGCTTTAAAAAGTTCAATATATTATTTTGTTACAAGCTTATTAAAGCTATACTAGTAATTCAAGTTCTATATCTTTGGGACAAATCTACTATTATGTTCGATATACTTAAGGAGCAAGCATTCTAAGCATAATATTTAATATATTCGACAAACAAGTATTGCAAACAATTATATTTGTTATATTTAAAAAGCAAACAAAACAAGCAATTAATATTTTCTTAATATATAGAAAACAAGATACAACTTTCTTATAAATTGTGTTTAACTTATTATAGATTTTTACTTATTGTTACTTTGATTTATCGAATCTCTTTTAAGATTTATTAAATATAGAAATTGTTTATAGTTGCAAACTCTTATTATTAAGTAATTGCTTATATTGTCTAAAGATATTTACAAATCTTTTTAATAATATAATTTATTTTAATATTTTTAAAGAAAGTATTAACGTAATACTTTAAATACTTTAAGAATATCTATATTAAATTAACGCATCTTTATTTTAAATATTAGCTTATTAGTATTACGTCAATTATTAGTTATAAAAGACAACAAGATTAAAATTAACAAATTTAATATCTATTATAAAGATTGTATTAATTTAGAGAACTAGCTTATACAAATAAATATCTATTTTATCTTCTATTTTGTTTCAACAAACTAGAAGACGATTTTTGTATCGACATTTTTTAGAAAAAAAGTCTAGTATTAACTTAAGTCATTTTTACAAAAATACTTGAAAAACAATAACAAAATTTTTTGTACAATATTTATAAACTTCAATAATTTTAAAAAAGAGCTTCGAAGAATTTTTAAAATATTAAACAAAAAACAAATTGCAAAAAAAGTAATTTAGTATTTAACTTAACAAATCTTTGCAATAGATTACGTTGCTAAGTTTTAAAAGTATATCAATTTAATCAAATAAAATAATATTGTACTTATAATAATATTTCGATAAAATCTTAAAAACAATTTAAAGAACAAAATTATATATAACAATAAAATTCTTAGCAATATGTTTAATTTTATCGAAGTAGTTATCGATCTTAACAACAAATTATATAAAAGAACTATAAAAAAAAGATACAATTAATTTCGAAAAAAAGCAAAAATCTTTTTTAAATTAACAATTAAATATGAATAGAGAGAATCTTGTTTTAATTAGAAGTATAGTAATCTTAACTATTGTAAATTTGTATCTATAAAACTAGATTTTATTTAACAATATAAAGAGAAGAATTTTAAAGAAAAGCAAAATAATAAATTTTAAAAAACGTGCTATTTATATAATAAATCGAATTACTTTGTAAGAGATTGTTGATTACAAAACTTAATAAATTGCTAGCAAATTAATACTATATTAAAAGAGATACTTAATAGTTAAGACAATATTAAAAAGCAAATTAATACAAAAACAAACATTCTTAAAATTAAATCGAACAACAATTATTATTTGATAGAAAATCTAGATTAATTATAGAAAGTTCTAGATAAAATATTATTAAATAAGATATTTGTATCTACACAAGAAGTTAATTAAATACTTAATAAAATTATAAGAGCAAAACAATTAAAAATATTATACTTTTACTTAACAATAAATTTTAATAACAAATATAATTAGAAGAATTTTTATAAATACTTGGACAATATTACAAAATATTTCGAAACTTTAGTTAGTTTATTAAAGAAATAACAAATAAATTAAATTGTAAATAAATGCAAAGAAGCGCTAAAAAGCAACGCTACTATAAAAAAAGAAATTTCTAATAAAATCGAATAACAATTAAGTAGTATAAATTTATTTCAAAAAAAAATAAAGAAAGCAAAGAAATATACAACACTTAATTAAATAAAATATTATAACAACTTATACTAAGCTTATCTAGAAAACAAAGAAAAAGCTAATTAATTTTTTAGAAAGTTAAAATTATTAATTTAATATAAAATGAAAGCTTAGCGCAAGTAGATATTTAAAGTAGAAATTGCAACACAAAAGCAAAAAAAAGTTTAAATTCTTTAATAAAGAATATATTAAAGAAATGCAATATATTAGTTTAACAATAGCAACTAAACTTAATAGTATACGCACAATATTTTATTATATTAATTAAGATTAATAATTGTTAATTTATTGCAATAGTTAATTTTAATATAATAGATAATTTTATAATCAAAACTCTTATTAAGAGAAAAAAATACTTTACTTATATAATGCCATAGCGCCCCCAACGCATTAGCGCCTCAAGATATAGCACGATACGTGATCTCGAATGCCTATGGAAGTCTTAAATAGCACGACACCCCTTTCTAGTTAAATAGCGAGAAATAGACTCGCACGTTATAACAAGTATTAGATAGAAAGAAAGCTTGTTTCTCGTTGTTCTTTAACGATTAGTTCTACTACTATCTACTCTATATAATTAAAACATAGTAATACAAGTCTATTATATTTTACGTCTTTTATATTTTAGTGCGTTAGTAAAAAGCAAACGCATTCGCATTTTATAGTTTTAATTGTTTTATCTTTCGAAGAGAAAGACTTAAGACGTAATAGCATTATATTGAACTATAATAGCTTAAGTTACAATAACTATTTAATTACTAAATTAGAGTTTAAAGAATTTGATGTTTTTCGAAGCAACAATTGCTTATAGAACGTCGATAAAGATAATCAACGCTAACGTAACAACAATAAAGAGAATAGTTTAGCTACAATTAGAACTTCGACTTTATATTAATAGATAAAAATCTTAATAACAAAGATTTAAGATTTGCGAAATACTTAGTAGACTTAAACTTTAATAATTGAAATAACGAATTTCTAAATTTCTTAGTTTGTTATTGCATTGTTATTGATAATTTCAGTCTTTAAAGCTTAAAAAACTAAAATCGTACAAAAGTTAAAGCATAAATAAACATATTACTTAATTTCGAAAGATCGACATTAATATAATGCAATTTTTGACGTATTTTATTACGAATAAGAACAAAATTCTCTATTATATATTATTTTTAAAAAACGATATTGCTATCTAATAATATTTAAGAACAAACAATAACGCTAAGTTAAAAAGCAAAATCTTTAAAGAATTTAAAGAGTTTTTATTAAATTTAATAATTAATTTTGCTAATTATCGTCTTCTTGTTTACAAAAAATAGAAGATTGCTAAATAAAAATTAGATTAAAAAATAATTGTCTTTAAGAAATATTTAGATAAGTTAAAGATTTACTTAGTATTGCTTTTAAAAAAGTATAAAATTTATATATTTTTGACTAAGCTTAAGTTGAATTTGAAAGTAAAGATATTAAATATTAATAATATATTAAATACTCGCGATAAGCTTTTAGCTATAATTATTATATAAAAACAAATATTAAATTGCATTCGTAAAATAGATATAAGCAACTTTAAAAATTAACAAATTACAAAAGATTCTAATGTCTCTTTAGATAAATTTTACTAAAATTGTCGCTTAAACAATATTGACAAATTTATTAAAAGTAAGAAGTTATATACTTTCAAGAATTTGTCGACGTTGCGCAAACAAATTTACAAAATTAGTAATACAAATTATTTAAAAAATATTAAATACTTTAAATGCTATAAGAAGAAGTATTACAAATTAAATTATTTTAATAAATACAAATAAGATAAATCTATTGTTGCTACTATTATTATAATAAATACAAAAAAAGATTAAGCTTTGTTAACGTCTTGCAAACAAAATAAAAAAAAAAAAAAAAAATAATAAATTCGATTTTAGTAAAAGATTAAACTTGATTTTTTAATAACAAACACCAAGTTATAGATCTAGTCGACTCGAAAACTAAGATAAATTTTATTAATTATATCTATATAGTACAATAGAAACTGCAATTCACATTTGCTATCTTATTGATATTAGATTTTTTTAATAACAATAATTGTTTTTGTTACAACGTCTATAAGTTGATCTACTACTTAATTAACTTATAGAATTAACATCAAAAATGCACTATCTTGTTTTACTCGATAAAATATATAAGTCTTAATTTTATATTAAATATATTAATGTTGTTCAAGCAAGACATATTAATTAATTCGAAAACGCAAAGCTAGCAATTCAAAATCTTAAATAAAAAATTAAAAATAATTAATCTTAAGTAGTTTGTTTTAGATCTTGCTAAGTATAGCATAATTTATACAATTGTTTGCGTTAACATTACGAAGACGCTAGACAAAAAATTAGTAAAGTTTAAGATCTTTAAGAAATTAAGAGATCTAAAAGATGTCTATAATAATAAATTAACTAAAATTCTATTAGAATTAAAAAAAGAAAATTACGCTATTAAATTTTAGAACAATAAAGAGTTATTGTTTATGTTTCTTTATAATTTTTTACAAAATAAACTAACAATATTTTGACAATATCTCGATAATATGTTAGCAAAAGATTGAATTAAGTATTTAGTTTTGTTTGCAAATATTTCTATTCTATTTGTATTAAAATTGAACAATAGATTATATTTATACGTCGACTATAAAGATCTAAATGCAATTACTATTAAAAATTGTTATTTATTATCTCTAATTATAAAAACGCTAGATCGTCTATGCAAAGCAAAGCGCTTTATTGTTTTAGACTTGAAGAACGTCTACTATTGCATTTGTATTAAACGCAATAATAAATAGAAGACAACGTTTTATATACGCTATAAACATTTCAAATACTAAATTATGTTGTTTAAATTAGCAAATACATTCGCAATCTTTTAGATTTATATTAATAAGATGTTGCGAGAGTTGATCGATGTAACTTGCGTAATCTATATAGATAATATATTTATATATAGCAATAATTTGACAAAGCATTGACGTTATATTAAATAAATATTAAAACGTCTTCGCGAATATTTGCTATATATTAATTTAAAGAAGTGTAAATTTAATACTATTAAAATTAAATTTCTAAACTTTATTGTGTTCTTAAAAAATATATAAATAGACTTAGAAAAAATCAAAACAATTAAGAAATAGTTTAAATCAAAAACTTATTGCAAGCTCTAAATATTTTTGAACTTTGTAAACTTTTATAGACGCTTTATATATTGCTATTCGAAAAAAGTTATCTTTCTTATTAATTTGTTAAAAAAAAGTAAAAATAACAAGAAATTTAACTTTTTTGTTTGATTAAATAAAGTAGAGTAGACGTTTTGTTAACTTTGCAACATCTTTATGTTAACTTTACTACTTTACTACTACAATTTAGACAAGAAAATTAAAGTAAAGATTGACGTATTTAACTTTGCAATTGCGAGCATTTTAAATTAACAAAATAACAATAGAAATTAACGCTTAATAACGTTTTAATCGCGAAAAATAATTTTAACAAAACAAAATTATAAAATATATAATTAGGAATTGCTAACTATTATAATTGCTTTTAAGCAATAGAGATACTATCTAAAAAGCAATGCTTATTTTATTGAGATATAGTTAAACTACAATAATTTTAAGAGATTTATAAATTAAAAGAAGCTAAACTTAAGACAAGTTTGTTGAACGCTCAAGTTAATTGTTTATAACTTTGAAATCTTTTATTGTTTAAGTAAGAAAAATTTGACAAATAAATTGTTAAAACGTCTTAATTATAAAGAGATCTTGTTGTTAAATATAAAATTGCTATTAATATTGCAAAACAAATTAGTATTGTTGTTTAACAAAGATTTGCTAATGTAAAGCAAGTAGAAGATATTAAATAATTTAACTTTTGTATTTCAAAATAAGTTAATATTGTTGTTTGACGAAAAGTTGTTGACGCAAAGCAAACAAAAGATATTAGATAATTTGACTCTTATATTATAATTAGCAAGAATATCTATTAGTAACGCAAAGATTTCGCAATTATAAAGTAGAAAAAAAGTTTAAAAAGAACTAGTATCTCTATTTTAATTAATTGAAGTACAAATTGTTATTCTAAGAAAAGTAATTAGAAATATGTTAAAAAAATTGTATAAAAAATCTTAAAAATTAATAAAATTCTTAATAAAGAATCTTTAAACTAAAGATACTTAAGCTAAAAAGATTTAAATTAAGATTAAAAAGTTGTCTTATTGCAAACAAACAATATAAGCTCTAAATTAAAAAATTCTTATTAAATATAACAAATTGCTTTATATTTTAAAGAATATAGTTATTAAAAAAAAGTTAATTCGCAAGAATTATAACGACTCTTTAACAAAATATTTTAAAATTAAGAAAACTTTGAATTTATTTTAGCAAAAGTATTTTTAATTTGTTTGCGTTAAACAAATAAAAGCGTATATTAAAATATATAATATTTGTTAATATATTAAAGTTTCTTGTTATAAGTTGTATAATAAGCTTCGATTTTTATTTGTAATAAAAAGGTTATAAAAGAAAATTATTATAAACTTTGTAATAAGTTTGTTGTCGAACAAACGTTATAAAGTTGTATATAACTTGATTTTTATAATAGTCGATTATTGTACAAAAATAACTAAATATATATTTGTAATTACTAGAATTAATATCGCAAAATTAGCAAAAGTATTTTTCGATAAAATTGTTTTACGTTTTGAAACGCTAGTTAACATAATAAGTAATAGAGAATTTGTTTTTATTAGTATTTTCTAGTTTGTTATATATTTTTATGCACAAATTAAAAAACAATTAAGTATTGTCTTTTATTCTTAAATAGATAATTTAATCGAACAACAAAATTAAATTCTCGAATACTATTTTCGCACTTACGCTAACGTTAAATAGACAAGATAGACAAATCTATTGTTAATAATAGAATTTGTCTACAATAATAGCTATTATATCTTAGTTGAAACTTTGTTGTTCTATTTAATATACAATTATTACTTAGAAATCTACTATAAAGTTAAGAACAACTCTATTGAAAAAAAGATATTATTAACATAAAAACGCGTAAAACAACTTTATAATTTAAGAAAGATTTTAGTAAAACATCTTAAAAACGTTGTTGCGCAATAAACAAAATACTACAATAAAAGATATAAGTTAAAAAGCTTTGTTGTAGAAAAATTAATTATACTTTTAATTAAAAATTTAAAACAAAAAAGATTTAGCAAAAAGATATTGCACAAATATGTTAAATTGTTTAGAATTAAAAACAAAATTAAAACGCAAATTTATTGTTTTACTCTATTTAATATCTATTAAATTTATAATACTTTTTATATTTTATTTTTAAAATTATATTTGTATTGCATTAATAATAAATAAATAAAATAAATATTGCAAGTTTCGAAACTTGTTAACAACAAAATTTAATAAAAGATTGAAAAAATTCTAGACAAAACTAAGTTAAAAAGACAAATATAATATAAGATTAAATAAATAAATTAAGACAAAAAGTATAATTAATAATTAAGAAAAAAGTCTTTAAATAATATCAATAAGTTGCGAAAGAATTTTAAAAAACAAATATATAACAAACGAAAACAAAAAAGATAGCGCAACGCGTATTGCGACAATAACAATTATGTTAACAATAACTTGTTTAATAAAATATTGCGCAATTGTTATTATATTGTTGTCGTATAATTAAATTACGTAGAAAGACTTCTTTATTTTGTTACACAAGATATTAAAAATAATAAAGTTGCTTCTCTTAACATAAATGCTTAAAATATAGCTTAAAAACAAAGTTATTTTATTATTGTTAATTAGTCGACAACGTATTGTAACAATTTAACAAGTTTTTAATATTTTATTAAATTTGTTTTAAAACAACTAAAGAAAGTTTTCGAATCTATTCGAAAATAAGTTGTTAAATTTTTTAAAATTAATTATAGACGAATCTTTAAAGTTGTTCGAAGTATTTATATTATTTCGAGAAAGATAAATTGTAGAAGATTTGCTTCGTATAGTCTTCTTTGTCTTTATTATAGATTTGCTCTTGTTATTTATACGCATCTTTATATTTTTTATTTTTTAAAAAATATAAACGAACAAAGTGCGAGAGAAATTAAAATAAAATTTATTATATTTTTATTTAACAATCTTGTTAACAACTTAAAGTTAATAAAAGATTTTCTCGCAAAGTTATAAGACTTTGCAAAAGAATTCTTCGAATTTGTTTTATTTCAATTAATAACAAACTTAGAGACAATTTGTTTTAACTTTGTTTTCTTTGTCTTTATTAACAACTTGTTCTTGTTTTTGTCTTTATTTTGCTTCAAATTCTAAATACATATTAGTAAAATATTAAAAAGCAAACAAAAATATTTATTTTTAATATTTTTTTAAAAAATAGATTGATTAATTGTTGCGTTTTAGCAAAAATTTTATTTCGAATTATCTTTGTTTTCGCAAGCTTTTGTTCGAGTTTAATTTAACGCTCTTAAACAAGAATTAAATTTCGTTCGAATTAACAAATACGAGATTAAGTTCGATTTATTATTAATAAAATAAACTCTTTATTGCGTTGTCAACTCTTTATTGCGCAAACTATACTTTTTTGCATATGCTTTATATGTTTAATAATTATATTTTCTATCTTAAGCTTCTTGCGATAATTGATAACAAGATTCTTTATATTATTTTAAAAACGTTTAACGAACTAATAAATATTAGCAATTGTTGCATTGTAAGCGCGAACAAAATTTATCGCAATATAGTAATTTAATTTGCGATAAAAAATCTTGCAACAAACATAAACATTTCTTTTTTTATAAATGTATATATGCTTGCTTACGCAAGTTATGCATAAGAGATTATTATAAACTATAATATATTAGTATTGTATACGACAAAATGTTAAAATTGTTTATTCTTTTATTCTCTTGATCTTTTAAAAGATGTAGTTGAAGAGATAAAGAAAAAAGAAGCAAAAGATATATTAATTAAGATTTGCACTATATATATAAGTTTTACGCATTATCGTTTTTGCAATAATTTATTTATAGCGATAAAGCAATTGCAATTAAGAAGAATATAAAAAAAAAAAAAAAAAAAAAAAAAAGAAACAACAATATTTATGTTTATAATTTATTTAGCGTTTGCGCAATGTTAATTTTACTTTAAATTTTGTTTAGAATTCTAATAACAATAAACAATAAAGCAATAACGCATTATAAATTGTTATTGTCGTTATTACGTTATTCTATAAATTGTGTTGAGTTAATATATAAATTTACTTCTATTAAATAGAAGACTCTTTTTCTCTTAATTCTTAAAGAGGTTTAAGAAGATTTTTAACGAGCTTTTGTAGTGTTGGCGCTTAATAGACGCTTTTGTTTTGATTAAATTGATATAGCTTTTTACATTATTAGGAATTAATGCTTTAAGAGAGAAGATAATTGTAATGTTATAGCGTCCTCGACGCGCTAGCGTCTTAGAGTATGGCACGATACGTAATCTTAAGTGCCTATAGAAGTTCTAGATGGCACGACATCTCTTTCTAATTAAATAGCGAGAAACAAGTTCGTATGTTATAGCAAATATTAGATAAAAAGAAAGCTCGTCTCTTGTTGTTCTTTAACAATTAGTTCTATTACTATCTATCCTATATAGTTGGGACATAGTAATACAAGTCTATTATATCTTACGTCTTAGATATCTTAGTGCGCCAGCGAGGAGCAGACGCATTCGCATCTTACAACTTAAAAGAAGCTTAACGTATACAATCTAATAATTGTAAATAAAAACTTATTACTTAATAAGAATAAAAAAATAAATAAAGAAACAAAATTACTATTAATAACTATTTAGCAATATTACAAGAAACTAATTTTTAATATAGTAGAAATAACTATTTATAATATTGTTCTAGAAATATCTTAATTGAAGTAGCACAATCTAGAAATTAATTAAAATATACAAATACTTAGATTTGTGCAATATAATTACGTAATTTATATCTAATTTACGCATTAATAACGTTCGATAATAGATAAAAGATTAAGTTAAAAATCGATTGCAAGCAACAAACTTGTATTTTTGTAAAAAAACAATTTAACAAAGTTTAACTTAACAAGTATTAATAAAGATTAATTAAATTACAAGATTAAAACAAATAAAAAAAATTACAAATTTTTTAAAAATCTTACACTATTTAGTATAACAAAGAAATCGCTAAAGTATATATTATAAATATATAATAATTAAAAGCATCTATTTTAAAAAAAGAAAACAACAAAAATTCTTTTTAAATATTAATTGTAAAATTACAAAATTAAACTTGAACTAAACAAACAATTTATGTTTAAACTTATATATATTTTATTTAAGAAGAAGCTCGAAGTACTTCGCGAATATCTAGCAAAAAACAAAAAAAAAATTTATTAAAAAATTCCAATTATAGACAAGATATTTAATTCTTTTTGTATTAAAAAAAAATAAAATTCTTTATCTATATATTAATTATTAGAAGCTAAATAATATTACAATTAAAAATTAATATTTATTATTTAATATTAGCAAGCTTTAAGATCGACTATTTAAAGTAAAGTACTTTATTAAATTAAATTTACAAGAAGTATACAACTAAATTAGAATAAAAATAAGAAAAAAATAAAAGATAACTTTTTGTATACAATATAAACTATACAAATATATAATAATGTTGTTTAAATTTACAAATATGTTATAGTATTTTCCTTATAGCATTTCTAGTCTAGAAGATTCCTGCCTAAGGAAGCCTTTCGCAGGCGTGCTTTCCTTATGCGCTATGGCGCTAATAATGTATATAGTTATCGTACATAGTCTTCTTAGAGAAGCATCTTTCTATTACCCCATAATTATTACAAAATATCTCAACAATATATTAGAAAATAATTAATAATATATTATAACAATATTTGAATCGATTTGTTATAGCATACTTGAACAATATTATAATTTACTCAAAAATTTTAAAAGAGTATATTAGTTATATCTTTAAAATATTAGAATATTTAAATATAAAAAACTTATATTTTAAGTCAAAGAAATACAAATTTTATCAAAAAAAATTTAACTTTCTTAAATTTGTTGTTAAACAATATAAAGTACGTATAAATTTTAAGAAATTACAAACAATTAAAAAATAAATATTATCAATAAATATTAAAAAAGTACAATTTTTTCTAAATTTTATAAATTACAACAAGAAGTTTATTAAAAACTACTTAGTAAATGCGATATTATTAACAAATTTTACAAAAAAAAATATTATAATTATAAGAACTTGTAAAAAAGAAATTATTTCAAAATTTTAAGCTAGAATATTTAAAGAAGTTAATATTAAAAATATATAATTTGCAATTGTTAAACAAGATTGAAATTAATATATTAAATCTAGCTATTAAGACATACTTCAATTAAAGATATAAAAATATTTAATATTTAATAATATATCTTTTAAGAAAACTCTTATTAATTAAACAAAATTATAACGTTTACAATAAAAAATTATTTGCTATAGTAGTCTTCTTAAAGTTATAAAGAGTATATATAGAAAAATTACTAAAATTTACAATCTTAATAGATTACAAAATTTTTATGTACTTTACTATTATAAAGCAATTAAATAGAAAACAAGTATAATAATTAAAGAGACTTAAATAGTACAAGTTTAAGATATAATATATTTTAGACAAAGATAATAATAAAGCAAATGCATTTAGCAAAAGAAATAATTATATAAAAACAAAAAATTTGTTTAATTACAATATATTTTAGATTAACAAAAACAAATTATTATTAACAAACAAGTACAAACTAAATGTTATACTACAAATACTTCGAAATAATACAAAAGAATTTCTAATAAAGAAAGAAAAACTTTAAATATTTATTAACAAAATTAACAAATATATAAAAGAGCATTATAATAAATTATTGCAAAAGCATCTAAAAGTAACAAAAATTCTTTAACTTTTATATTAATATTGTTAGTTCTTACAAATAAAACAAGTTGTTAAGTAAGATATATATTAAACAATATTTTAATTATTAGCAAAACAAATATAATACGTATACAAACTATAGCGAAATCTAATATTAGAAATTATCTAAATTGTTATAAAATAAAATTATAATAAACTTTATTATTAAGTTGTTTAAGTCGACGAATCTAGCAATTGAAAACAAATATAATTTGATACTAGTAATAGTTAATAAGCTTATTAAGTACTTATATATTATTGTATACAAAGAGAAGTTTAACGCAAAACAACTAAAATATATTATATTAAATTAACTTATATAATATTACAATATATCTAAGAGATTAACTAGTAACAAAGACAAGCTCTTTATATCTAATTATTAAAAGATATTTCTTCTAATATTAAGTACAAGATTACAAATATCTATTGTCTATTATTTAATTACAAATAATTAAATAAAAAGAACAAACTAGAGTTTTAAGCAATATTTAAGATATTATATTAACAATACTTATAGTAATTAAGTATTACTTTTATCTATAATACAACTAGTATTTAATACAAAAATTTCAAATATTACTAAAATAACTTTATTTTTTGTCAATTATAATAAAAAATCAAATCTCTTTAAGAAAGAGTATATATATCTATTTACGCAATTAGTTATCGAAAAAGTAGCGATACTAAAAAAGATATACAACAATATCTTAAAAATACAAAAAAGATTAATTAAATACTAAAATAAAAAACAAAAAATAACATTTCAATTAAAAGAGAGAAATAAAATATATCTTTTTACAAAAAATTTTAAAACAAAAAAATTAAGCAAGAAATTAAATTATATTAAAGTCGAATTATTTTTTGTTAAAAAAATTAAAAGATTAATTAATTACAAACTCGACTTATCTAAAAATATTAAAATATTTTTAGTATTTTATATTTTATTGTTGAAATTAACAAACTTAATTACGTTTTTATAGAATATATTTTATTTTTATTCGCAAAAAAAGAATTAATTCGAAATTAAAAAAACTCTATAACAAAAATATTAAAAGTATCTTATTAAATAAAAAGAATACTTTATTTTAAAAAATATATAAAAATCAAAAAAAAGTTTAATTGTTATCAAAATCTTTTAAAGAAATTTTATTAAAATAAGATATAAAAATAGTATTCTAATTTTAATTAATTAAAAGTTAGAATTGTTTAAACAATATATTAAACAATAATTTAAAAGTCTTTGTAACAAATTTGACAAAATATATTTTATTTATTTTTAAATTGTTAATATTCTTTTATTTTGTTACAATTATTTTTTTCTTCTTATTTTTTAGAAAATTTAGTTGTTTTTTTAGTCGACTTAGCTTTGTACGCGTATTGCGCACTTCTTTTTTTAAGCGCATTTATTTTCTATAGATTTGTTTAATCGATGCAAAAGAAATTGTTAAATTATAATTACAATTAGATCGCATACATTTTATATACTTTTTAGAATTATTATTTATACAATAGATTTTACTAGACATTGTACAATTATAATAAGAATGTATTGCTAAAAATATTAAACTTAAAGTGTTAAAAAAATCTTTCTTTTAAAAGAAGAAATTTTTAGTATTAATTTTTTTTGAAGATATAATAAAGAGATATTGAGTTTTAAGACAAAAACTTTAAAAAAAAGAAATAGTATTATAAGCTTATTAAAGCTATATTAGTAATTTAGATTTTATATCTTTAAAACAAATCTATTATCATATTTGATATATTTGAGAAGCAAATATTTTAAGTATAATATTTAACATATTTGACAAACAAGTATTGCGAACAACTATATTTGTTATATTCGAAAAGCAAACAAAACAAGCAATTAGTATTTTCTTAATATATAAGAAACAAGATACAACTTTCTTATAGATTGTGTTTAATTTATTATAGATTTTTATTTATTGTTACTTTGATTTATCGAATCTCTCTTAAGATTTATTGAATATAAAAATTGTCTATAGTTGCAAACTTTTGTTACCAAGTAATTGCTTGTATTGTTTGAAGATGTCTACAAATCTCTTTAATAGCACAATCTACTTTAATATCTTCGAAGAAAGTACTAGCGTAACATATTTCTTCAATATTCTTAAATCGAATATTTATTTTCTACAATATTAATACAAAGATATCGATTGTTTTTATCTTAAATCGAACAAAATTATTAAAATTGTCGAAGTAAAAATCTTGTAACAATTACAATAAACTATATTAATATTAGTAAAAAATTATATATATTATTATATTGTATTATCTTTTTAACAATAGTTGCTCTTTGCGCTTTTACTCTTAAATTAACAATTAAATTGTAATAATATCGATAATAATTCTTAAATTCTATCTTGTATTTGTTTTCGTAATTAACAATATTGTTATTTTCTCTCTTATTTTATAATTTATAGAGATTAACTTTCTACGTAAAATTTAAAATGTTAACAAGATTGTATAATATATTGTCTAATTCTTTTATTTTTGAATAGTATTTTGCAAGCTTTGTCGAAACTTTATTGCAAGCTTTAAATACAATATCTCTTAAAAAATAAACATTAATTCTTATTATTTTTTCTAGATGTTTAAGATAATTAAACATTACATCGAATATTTAAAATTCTAAATAAATATCTATATTAATTGTTTGCGAAACTATAAGAGTATATTTGTAAAAAAAATTTAGTATATTGCTAACAAGCAAAACTAAGTTTTATTTGCTTTTGTCAAACTTAACTTGTTAAATTTTTAAATCTTAAAAATATTTCTTTATTTAAAGATTAATATAATTGCGTAATTAATATGTTTGACAAAACATAAAATAGATAGAATTTCAACAAATACAAATATCTTATATTAGTTTTTGTAACTTTTTATTAATTTTCTCTTAAAAGACTCTAAATCGAAGCATATATTAAGCTAAATTATTAATAACAACTATAAGAGCGCAAATTTAATAAAATTAATATATATATTATCTCTTTGCATTATTACAAATTTAAATATCTTTTTAATTATACTAGACAAATCTATGCTTCTTGCAACATCTTAAAGTTGTTTATTCTTCAATTGCATAACAATATTATTATTTATTGTTTTTAATTCTATAGTTGAAATAAAATCTTAAGTTACAAAATTAATTATATAAGTTAAACAAGACACAAAATTTTATTGTTTGTTTTATTAAAACTCTCGTTAATTCAAAGTCTTTTTAAGTTTGTTCTTAAATATATTGTTATTACTTGCGTTATTAATAACAACTTCAAAAAGTTTGTCTTTAATTTCGAAAAACTTTAAAATCTTTATAAGCTTCAATATTAATTAACAATTTATATACTTAATATTAAAAAAAGTAAATTTAATAAAATATTCGCGAAATTAAAATATAACGTCTACTCAATATATTAACACTTCTAAATAAATAATTCTTTAAGAACTAAATTATATATTTAAAGTAATAGAGACACGTTAAATACTTCTAAGATTTATTTTGATTTTTTTACAAATTTAATTATATTTTAAGAGAATTATCTTAAATAGTTTAATACAATCTAAAAGTATTAAATTTGAGCAAAGCATTTTTAATAACTTTCAAAAATTAAAATTGTTAATAATTCGAAAAGACAAATTTAAATTTACGAAAATCTTATATAGTTAATTTTCTTAATTATCTTAAATAAAAAATAACAACAAATCGATATAACTCTTCTTCTAATAAATTGTTAGTTATGCATTATTTATATATATTATTAATTGTAACTTATACAACTAAAGATTAAATTAATTGTAATTTGCAATTAAAATTATTTTGGTTTCAAACAAAAAAAGAATAGAAAATATTTCTTTATATTTAATATACTCGAATAATTATAAACAATAAAATAATTCAAAATTTTATAACAACTTTTGCACACAATTTTTGAAATACTATCTACAATTGAAGCTATTTGAATATATTTATTTCAAAACTTAAATTGTGCTTCTATATCAATTTTTTTTGCTTAACGTAAATTGACAAGTTTCGATTAAATTTTGTTTAAAATATTGTTGTTAACAATCGTTTATAATTATTATGCTTAAAATTAAGTATTAATATTTGTACTCTATTTAATGTACTTGTTTCTCTCTCTCAAAACAAACAATAAATAAGTAGTAAATATTTTGTTAAATATTTCGCAAAGATTTCTTTTTTTAATATTAATAGCAAAAGTAAGAAAATCTTAATCAAATTGACTTGCGAATTAATTAAAATATAAACTACTAAATAATAAATTGCGAAAGATAGATTTGCTAAAAAAAAATTTGTTTAAAGATAGCAATTAACTTAAAGCTTTTAAAGAATTCGATATTTTGTAAACAAAAATACAAATATAATATAACAATATTCTTTAACAATTTAAGAAAAAAACTTAAAAATAAAAAAATAATGCAAAAGAATAATGCAAGCAACAATTAATATAAGTAAGTTATTTTAAAATAATACAAACAAAAGTAACTTTTAGATCAAAGCATATTATCTAACATTATAGCAAAAAATTCAAAACTATAATAACATATATCTAAAAATAGAAAACCTTAATATAATAACGTTATATTCGATTTCTTAACAATTCGATTTAATTTCAAATATTAAAATTAAAAATCGAGTTAAATTAAGTCGATTTAATTCTAAAATAATAAAAATCGAATCAAGTTTCGAATCGATTTCTAATATTGAAATTGTCGAGTCGAATTAATTTCAAAAGTTGAAACCAAAATCTAATTCAACAATCAATCTAGTTCTCTTTAAGCTTTCTTCTTATTCTACGCATATTATGCAACTATTAGATATAAGTATCTTTTAAATCTATAAATTATATTACGATCGAGCAATTAATTGTGTTGTTTGTCTCAACAATAATAAATTTAAATGTATAAAGTTCTTTGTTGTCTTTTAAGTATTTCGAGTTAAAACTTTTAAATTAACAACTCTACAATACGTTTTTGCATAAACTAGTATTATATTTTTTAATTTTGTTGTTATTATAAATTTATTAAGAACGAAATTTGTTGTTAAACAAGTTATTAAAGAATTAGCAATTATATTGTTGTTACAAAATTCTAATAAATACTTTATAAAAACATCGCAAAAATCGAAATCTATTAAAAAAGTTATTAATTATATTTGTAATTTTTACAACAAAAAAAGTATCTTTAATATATATTCGAATTTATTGTTTTGCTTGTTAAGAAAAGTAAAGAAGCAAACAAATACTTTGAAGCTTGTTAAAAAGAATTTAAACAAATACTTAATTGCAACAATTGCACGCAAAGAGTATTATTAATAATATAGTATTGTTGTTATTAACAATATTATTAAACTAGTAATAACAAAAATTTGCAAAGCTATAATATCTATATATGCGCAACAAATAGCAAAATTTGTTGTTGTTAAAGCAAAACAAGAAATTCAACAAGTAACAAGAAAGATTGTCGCAAACATCTTAAAGACAACAAAGAAAAAAACTATAAAAACTATATGCGTTGCAAAGAGATCTAAAAAAAAATTAAAATAAAACTAAAAAAGAGATCTTTGTTGCAAGAAAAGCAATTGTTGCTACAAAGAAGCAAGAGTATAAGACAAAAAAGATCGCAAATACTACAAAACAAGTTGCAAAAATAGCAATTACAAAAATTACTATTGTAAAAACTAAAATTATTAAAAATATAAAGACAAATAAGAAGACAATATATAATTAAGAGCTTTATAATGCTATATAAGTTGCGCAAGAGTTGTTTAACAAAAGAAATAACTTTAATGCAAATATATACAACTACTTTAATCTTTATTTATTGTCTATTATATCTTAATATACTAGTTTGTATACAACAACAATTTTATTTGATAATACAAATATTTTGATATTATTTGTAGATATTAATGCAACAACAAAGAATGCTATGCTTAAAAAGATAAAACAACGCTATAAAATATATAAATATTAGATATATTTAATAGTTTTTTCTTCGAATTGTTCTTTAGATTGTTCTTTACTTATTTATAAAGTTTATAGATGCTTAGTTTGAGCAATTTAAATTACGTTTAGACGCGTTTATTATTTCTTAATAATTAATTGTATCAAGAGATTTATTTTTGATCTTAAAGAGTCTCTTCTCTTGCTATCTAAAACTTTACTATTTCTTATTTAAATTATTAACTTTTGATATATAAAATATAGCGTACAATTCTAGCTTTTATTTAACTTCCTAATAGTATAAATCGAGATTAATCTAATAGTGTAATAGCAACATGTAGAAAAATCATCTTAAAATTATTAATGCAGGTAATATATTAATCTAGGTGGCACCCGTTGAGGGACGAGGCGATGAGGGACGAATTTAGTTACTAACCGGCGATTAGCCCCGTACTTTAGTTTACCTATGCCCTGCATAGCTTTTCGGAGCATTTCTTAGCGTCGATACGAAGTACTGCATAGCGCACCATGGATTAGAGTTGTAACCCATTTGGCGTATTCATAATGCTTGCGACTTTCGACACATTAAAATCCCCCACCACATAGTTAAGTCAAAATCGAACTTGTGCATTTTTATAGTTTTTTCAATCAATCAAGTTCTTACTTGATGATCAAGTTTTATAAATTAGTGTGTTCGAACTTTAGACAATTTGATCAAGAAGTTGTGTAGTTATTCAAAATTTTAAAATTTAAGTAGAAAAATTACTTTTATCGTGCACTTGGGTACAAGCTATTTAGAAAATTGAAATCTCAAAACACTTTGTAAAAACACAAATTGATGTTAAGAATTATAACATCAACTGTTGCGAACACTTTTAATATAACAAATAATAGTTTTGCTTGTAATTTGATGGAGATATAGTTGATTGAATTTTGTCTAATCGCAAAAGCTATGTGGGGCGTAGTAGTAGTAGTAGTAGTAGTAGTAGTATATTTATAGATCGACTCGCACTCTAAAGAGCGCATGCGACATCTAACTATAAACAAATATTTAATTTCGCCTAATTACTAAGCTATTTACATTGCAACGTAACTTTATCTACGAAATTTTATTTGTCGAAATCAAAACTTCTAAACGAGACTTCTTGCTTATTTTTCTTTTTTTTTCTTGTGTGCGTAATTGTATATTTACGAAAGCTATTGTTTGCGATAATTTTCGAAGATATGTCTAATAAACAAGTCTATATTTAGAGTAAATATCGCTCTCTATTATATAAAAGCTTTATTATTTGTTGAAAATTAAGTTCTTGCTTTTGTCTTTTAAGAGTTTTAATAAAAAGTAATTTGTAATTATTAAAATATAAAAAGAGATCTCAATAATAAGCAATTAAATAATTAATTATTCTTTAACAACAAACAATAAAGCAATTGTCGCTTCTATAACGAAATAATAGAATATATTTATTGTTATTGCCTTTAAGTAACAAGTCTTTCTCGCAATTTTTGAAAAATTAAGTAGATATTCGATCGACATTCTAACGCATTAAAAATGTTTATAAGAATTGCTATTTGCAACAATTTTCGAAAGTATTTGTCCAAATAGCAACTTGTTGTAAACATCTTATAACTATACTTATAATATACTTTAATTTTTTTATTTTGTTTTCTATTTTTAGTTTCTAGTTCTTTATTTTTTTGCAAACAAAATATAGATAATACTATTAATATAAAAGCTATAAATTGTAAATATATAAATCTACACTTAATAATACTTCTCTACGCGTTAATTGCTATTATACTATAACAATTAACATTTAATTGATAACAATTACTTCTAAAGATTTATTGCGATCTTGCATATTTTTTAGAGAACGATTCTTTTTATTTTTGTCGAAGTTTGTATTGTTGTTTTTAATATTGCAAAACTACTTAAGTAGTTTTGTATTTATTAAGAATAATGTTGTTTTCTTAACAAATATTAAGTTATTTAAAAGCTTTTTTAAGTTACGTCTATTTTATTTATAGTACTTTTGTCGAAATCGTATTTATCTTAAGTATTGCAACAACATATATTATACGTTTTTTACGTCTTCGCATTTGCAAAACTTGTTAACCTTAATTTTAATGCAATAAAGATAGCTTTTTAAATTTATTTTGTCAATTTTAGCTTATACGAATATCGAGACTCTTAATCGCTTTAATTTACGATATTTGATTAAGTTTTTTATGCTAGAATCGAGAGCGAGTTTGTGCGTAACTCGCTTATATTGCGCTTTGTTTTAGTTTACAAATTATTGCACACTTATTTAGACTCTTACTTTTAATTTGGCAATTAAGATAAAAGTCTAAAGCTTTATAAAGATAGCGATCGACGATTTACGTTTTTTAAATCTTTATTTGATTGTTTTCTTAGCTACTATATTAACAATCTTGTTGCCAAATATTTTCTTGTAAGCGAAAATTTAGTGTAAAATAACGTTTCGTCTTAATTGATAATAGAGCTCAATTATACGTTTAAGCATATATTAACTTGTTTAATTTCTAGAGCGACAAGATAATCTAATAGTTGTTTAATTGTTGACAAAGATATATATTGATTGTTTAATGTTGTTTGTCTTCTTAATTAACTTCAATATTATAATAATCTTGTAAAGTTTGTTAAAGTAAACAATAAATTTGTTAACAAAATCTAAGTAAATCTTTCTCGTATATATTATTAAAGATAATTATCTTAAGATTATAGCAATTTCTTATATTGCTAAGAAGTCTATGCGATTATCTATCTCGCTTTTATTTGTATAGAGCGTAATATTATTTAGATTTAAATAAATTACGTTGTAACTAATCTTAACATAATTGTTATTTATAACAATGTAATTTTTGATAAAAATTTATTATAACAAGAAAACGTATGCGCAATGCTATTCGATATTACTAAGTAACTAATTAAAGATTGCCTAATATTAGATTTCTAGCTTGCGAAGAGAGCTTAGTTAACTAAATATGCATTGATTAATTTAAATCTAACTAATGTCTAAGCTAGAGCTCTCGCAAATTGCTATAATTTCTTTGTATACTTAACTAAACACTATTCTTAGTATTAAGTTTGTTAATGCGTATTTTAAAGTTAAATAAGTTAAAAGTAGATAAAGCTTTACGTTTAACGCGAAATTAATCGTAGTTTTAAAGACGTTATTAATTATTTAAGCAATCTTGCGTTAAATAACTCTTATTGTCTAAAAACTCTATTTTTATTCTCTTTAAATCTTTATTTTTTGAAGAGAATATATTATGTAAAGACGCAATAAAGAAAAAGAGATAAAACGATTTCTTAATAAATTGTGTATATATTTTCGAAATCTACGTTTTAAATAAAGTCTAATAAAGTTTAAAAAGCAACGAAACGCTTAATTGCTTTCGCCTTTATTTGATTAAAATAAAAATTTTATTTGAGCTATTTATCAATTGTAATCCTCAAATATTTATAATTCTTCGTAATCTTAATTGTAATTGTTAATAATTTCAAATCGCATTTTAATTCTTTACTCGAATCTCTATTATAAAAGTAAATTAATTAATATTTTTTTAAGTTAAATATCAAGACATATCTCTTTGTCTAATCTAAAGCGCGATCGTAAAGCTATTTAAGCTTTATAACATTCTCTTCTAATAAAGATTTAATAACTAGAATAACGATATTATTTATATAGTTAACAACTATAGCGTCTATGTTTTCGTTGTTTAAAGCGTCAAAAAAATTCAAGTTGTAAAATAGATACAATATTGACAACATTAATAACTTCTAAAATATGCTTATATTTGTGTTTATTTATTTGAAATTGTAATCTAAAAGACAAAGTTAAGTCTTTCTATTTATTATAAAGCTCTTTATTTACTTTAACATTGCATTGTTAATTTTTTGTTTGCGAAAATTATAAAGTAATTAACAATAAAATACGTTGTTAAAAGCATTTAAGACGTTAAATAAAAATAGACTTTCTATTAGCTTTTTCTCTTACTTTACGTAAATCTTTTTTACTAAAATATGTATTGCTATTTTCGACAATATGTTTTTGCGTTCTCTTAAATGCAAATTTAAAAATAAATTATATATTTTTGTCGCTTATAAAAGACGATTAATCTAAATTAATTCTAGAGTCTTGCTAATAATATTAAGTAGAGCGATCGATTAATATATTTTAGAAATATTATATTATTTTTTTTCAAATTTTCTAAAAACAATTATAATCGATTGTCGAAAATATTCTAAATAGTATTTTAGCTATATATTAACTTAAAATAGTTGTTTAAGTAGTAAAATTAAACGCGAGAGCAACGTCGAAAAAACTCTATTGTTGATTTTATTGTTGTTAAACGTCTTATTTTTTAAAACGTCTTTAATAACGTTTTTTAACTTGTAATTTTTAATCTTTTTGAAGTTTATTAATTCAAAATAGTTGTAGTTGTCAATATTTAATAGATTTGCGTTCAAAGATTTAAGAAAAAAGAATTTTGTTAATAACTTTGCTTTGTTTATCTTGTAAATAACAATTTTTTTTTAAATATTTGTAAGAGTTAATGTATAAACTCTATAGAGATTGTCGCAATTCTTTGCTTATTTTGCGAATTTCTAAATTTTATCTATGTTATTGCAAGACTATTTTATTCTTTTCTTGTAAATCGTTTTAAGAGTTAATTTAATAAGTTTTTTCTTTTTATAATTGATTTTTTGTTATTATTATTTGACTTGTTCGATTAAATAAATAAATGCGAATGTGCTCTTTATTTGCTAGTATAGACAACATTGTTTCTAGATATTTAAACATGTTTGCTTGCACTTTTTTATTTATTTTAGTTTCAACTTGCAAACAATGTTGACTCTCGACATTGTTATCTCTATAACATAATCGATAGTTACAACAATAGTTTTCACGACTTTGTTAATTTCGCATTCGATAAATAAATTCTCTAAATTTAAACTTAATTTGTTTAATTTGTTGTCGAATGTCTTGCCAAATATTGTTAAATTTATCTTTTTTCAATATTAAAAATCTTTGATTAAAGAGTTGCCAATTATAAAATTTAGTTTAAGAAAAATAAGAAAGTAATTTAAGTTTTGTTCGACGTCGTTTCTTACAACGCATCGCAATACTTTCTCTAATAAACTTAAAATAATAAAGCAAAAATCAAGAATTTGTAAAATATTATAATAATTTAATATATAGATTATTGTTTTCTAAAATATATGCTAGATAAGCTAGAATTTATTTATAATATTTAGAAGTTTATAATTGCGACTATTTAATCTTATTTTTAGATTATCTTATTGCGAATAATAAATATTAAGATTTCTTATTACAATTTCTTCGAGAAAGTTTTCTATATTAAGATTCTAAAAGCATTTATTTTTTGTTAAAGTTTTACAAAGCTAAATTACAACAAAAATTAAAGTAATGTTTAACTTATTATATATATTGTAAATGCAAACTATATGCTTAAAGTTTAAATCTAAACTATTTAAAACTATTTTAAAAATAAGAAGATTTCTAAAGTAAAAATTAATGTCTATTTAAGATTTGTTAATGCGTTTGTTAATATAGAAACAAACTTGTAACTTCTTGTTGTTAAGATTTGTCTAATTTTTGTAGATTAAATTAAAGAATTAATTATTAAGAAAGTACGTAATAGTTAAGTATTTGTTGTTTTAGAACTTCTAAATTGCGATAATATTATATTTTAATATTAAAGAGTTTCTAAGAAAGACGATTATAATTATGTCTTTACTTCTATAAGCATTGTATTAAATTAAAGTAAGTTGTTCGCTTATTAATTAAATAGTTATTTGAAACAAAAATAATAATCTAAGCTTTCTAATTGAATTAACTATAAATAAGACAATAGTTTTTCAAAAAAAAAGAAAAAGAAAAACTCGTTGATCAAAGATGTCTCTTTAATAAAGAAGAAGAAGTTCTTGACAAAAATAAAACTAAAGAATTTTTCGAAGAATGTCTTTTTTGCTTTTTTGTTGTTGTTGTTATTTACGAAATTAAATTTCTTCGTTTCTTTATTTACAACAACTTCGCTTTTGTTATTATTTACGTTTAACAACGTACAAGTTATCGCATTAATAACTTAATACTTTACAAAATCAAAATTATTGCTTACTTTTTATTGTTTATTTAAAAAAGTATTACAACTCAAATTAAAGTTTTTTGTAACTTTAAATTTCTATACTTTTGTAAAGTTTTTTGTCTTCTTTTTACGAAACATTATTATAAATAATTGCTTCAAATTGCTTTTAAATAAATTCGTAATAATTTTTTTTTTTTTTGTTGTTATCTTCGTTAAAGACTTTATCTATATTAGAAATTGCTTTATAAAAAATTTGTTTAACTTTTTTATTTTGGCGATAAATCTATTCTTTAAAGCTACTATATTTGAATTTTTCTTCAAAATAACAACAACAAATTTTATCTTAAAAAAGTTGTTTATATTTAAAGAGATTAACTATACATTAAAGAACTCGCTATTCTTTTTTAAATCTTCTTTGTTGTTGCTATTTGCTTTTTTCTCTTTCTATATTATTGCAATTAGCTTAGTATTGTTAATTAAACAAAAAAAAGCAATGTTCTTAATAACAAACACAATATTATTAACAAAAGACTTCAATTTAAGCTTTATAACGTAAAGAGCTTTTTAAAGACTTTTCGTTTTGTTTAGTTTTTCTAGCTTATACTTTTTGCGAAAGCAAGTCTCGTTAATTATTTAATGCTTGCTAGTATAGATTGCGCATTTGTTAAACTTGTTGTAATACTTGCTTTTGTTATAGTAATTTGCGCATCTTTTATATCTAAATTTCTTAATAAAACATTAATAAACGTAGTGTTTGTAATTTTAGCAATTAAAATATTGTCGAAGCTTGCAATTGCGTAAATATCGCTCAATAATATAAAGACTTTCTACGTAGTATAACGATTTTAACATAGCTTTATTTGTCAACTCTAAAGAGATAAATTCGACGACAATCGACGTATATTTTTTGTCGATTCTTAACTTTCTCTTAAGTTATTTAACGTAAATTACGTTATTTAAACTTTTAAAGCTCGAAAAAAAGTAATTTGTTACGTAGAGATTGCCTCTAAACGCTTGCTTGTAAACTTTATTATTTTTGTCAAAATATAATTTTTTCGTGCGCATTGTATTTATTATTATTTTATAAATAAATTGATAAATCTTTGTTAAGACGTTAAAGTAATAATATTAATGTATCTTTTTAACTAGAGTTACGATCTTCTACTTATAGCGAATGTAGATTTCTATATTCTCGCTTTTTAATTAATAAACAACGTAAACAAGTATTTACTAATCGTCTCTTTCTTAATAAAGATAATTGAAAAGTATAAAAAGAAAAAGAGAGACGTCGACATTAATTACTTTATTAATCTTTTTACAAATAATCTTGCTAATCTTGTTGCGAAAGACGATTTTAACATTGCTCTTGTTTAATTTTATTAATAGTTATATATCTAACGCGTCGCATTCAAACTCTAAAGCTATTTATTGTTTAAACGAGTTAATAACAAAATTGCTCTAAGCGAGATTCTTTAAAGCACACGCATGTTCGAAGTTTTACTTGTGTAATTATGTTTTTATGTTGTCAAATCTAACGTGCAAGTTCGTTATTATCTTCTTTATTTATAATTGCTCTAGCAACTTGCGCAAAAAATTTAGATACAATTTTATCAAATGTTTGAAAAGAGTAATAGATATCTTTGTCAAGTTCTTTTTGACAATAGTCACGTCGATTTGATGAAAGTCGAAACGAAGTGCGATAATATGCTCGTACGTTTGTTTGGGATCCTTTTTGATCAAAACAAGTTTATGAAAGGCTTCAACAATTATCTTTGCAACTATGAACTTCTAAAGTAAATAATATGGAAGCTTGAGTAATGCGAAATGACTTGTTGTTGTTTAGGCGAAGTGTTATTGTGGTTGTGGTGTGGTATTTCAAAAATTAGTTTTGAGCTAATGTTGTTGTTGTTTTTTTTAAGCTATGTGGGGCGGGGGGAATTGATTTCACCGAAAGTCGCAAGCATTATGAATACGCCAAATCCAGGAAGCTCCTCACCACAGTCCACTGCACTTATTCCCACTCATCGATTTACTTGCTTACAATTCACTTCCGACATCTCTCTTCAATTTCCATGATTTATGACAGGGAATCCTGCTCAGTACGACGAGACGTATCATTGATGAGCACGTAGCGTTATGGCCGAGGTTCTGCCTCGAATCAGAGTAATCGACCCTCAGGCGCGGAATGGAAGCCCGAGGACATCTCCCACCAACTACCTTGCCAGCGGGTCGAAAGATGCAAGAACGACATCGGGCGACACCTCGGAAGGTAATGAATGTGGAGGAATCCGCGCAATGAGCTGCCTGATCTGAGGCACTCGCTGATTACTTATGGTAGCGCGAGGACCTTCAAAGTTGATGAAACCTCTTAGCAGAGTGCCCCCGAACTCTGCGGTGCAATCAAACGGCGAACTTTCCGAGGGCAAGAAAGACCAGCAGTCCGCAATTGACCCATTGTCCCACGTAAGCATACTTTGAGGGCGGCCGCAGCATAACACAGCTTACAGTGTGTGAGAGTAGCACATACTAAATCGGTCGAACACACCAAATCCCCACCTTCAGAAACTGCGACCCGTAACGACCGAGATGTCAAGAGGAACAAATGAGCCCGGAACTTCAACATCCGCCGGGCGAGCCTCGTCGGACCCGGCAGGGCCCGTTGGGCAAGGCACCAAAGACAAGAAGTAAGCCTCTACGCTGTAAACCTGGTGTTAAAGCTTGTAGAGACTGCGACTAAGGGCGATATACGTGAGCTAGAGCTAAACTGATACCAGGAATCGGGTGTCTTTTTTCGGTCGATTTAACAAGAAGAAGGACGTTCCCGCAGAGGTTAACGATGACGAATCAGAAGTGAGTGAAAATAGGACCGAAGGAATGGTCGCCGATGTATTCGCACAACCTATTGGCTTTGTCCCGCGATTTCCTGTACCGCCAAAGTATATTAAAATCCGCTCCCAAGGAAAGAAAGAGAAAGAGTTCGACAGACTTTTCCTAGCGCAAGAACTCAGAGGCAAGACTGGGCTAGAGTTTGCGCAGACAGGGGGCCGGTTGGTCAAGCATGGGGGCTTTAGATCGGGCGATCCGAGAAAAGATGGAAACGCTGTGTGGGCAATGGAGTTTTCGACTGACGGAAGATACCTCGCTACGGGAGGTCAAGACTTTTCGGTGAGAGTCTGGACAGTCCTGGCAACGGCCGAGGACCGCCGTGAGCACGAGAAAGATGAAGATGTAGCAGGGAAGGGTGAAGACAGTGTTCGGTTGAGCGCACCTGTGTTCAAGAGAAGGACGATTCAGGAGTATGGAGGGCACACGGCCAGTATACTGGACTTGTGCTGGAGTAAGGTGGGTTATGCCCGGGGATGCTAGAAAAGTACTGATGCACGTACTGACGCGTATAGAACAATTTCCTGCTCTCATCCTCGATGGACAAGACTGTCAGACTGTGGCACGTCAGCAGAAGCGAATGCTTGTGCTGTTTCAAACACAACGATTTTGTCACTTCTATACAATTTCACCCTAAAGATGATCGATTTTTCTTGGCAGGCTCTTTGGATTCGAAGCTTCGTCTTTGGAGCATTCCTGACAAAAGCGTTGCATTTTGGGTTCAGGTCCCTGACCTGATCACAGCTGTCGCTTTCGCCCCAGATGGGAAGACTGCCATCGCAGGTTGCCTTACCGGCCTTTGCCTCTTCTACGAAACCGAAGGCCTGAAGTATCAAACGCAGATTCATGTCCGCTCCGCTCACGGCAAGAATGCTAAAGGAAGCAAAGTCACTGGAATTGAAACAATCACTTACCCACCCAATGACCCCAACGGCGATGTTAAGCTTCTCATAACTAGCAATGATTCTCGAGTCAGAATATATAATCTCAGAGATAAAGGTCTAGAGATGAAGCTTAAAGGCAACGAAAATACCTGCTCCCAGATCCACGCCTCCTTCAGCGACGATGCCAAATATGTCATCTGTGGCTCCGAAGACCGAAAGGCCTACATCTGGTCCAATAGTACGACCGAGTTCGATAGAGACCGGCGCCCAGTCGAGACATTTGAAGCCCACTCCGCAATCGTAACGACCGCCATCATGGCTCCGATCAAGACCCGACAGCTCCTCAGCGCCTCCGGAGATCCGCTGTACGACCTCTGCAACCCTCCACCCGTAACCCTCATCAGCCGCTCCGAATCCCACTCCTCATCCAAACCCCCCAGTCAAACCGACAACCGACCCTCCGACACCAGCCTCCCTATGACCCCCGACCTTCGCCCCCTCAGCAAACCCGGAGAGTCCCCAGCCTACATCGCTCGCTCCGCGCATCCGGGTGGCAACATCATCGTCACCGCCGACTACATGGGCCACATCTCTGTCTTCCGCCAGGACTGCGCCTACCAGAAACGCCTCCGTAGCAACAACGACGCCTCCTTCTCCCGCAAGATGCTCGGCCGCTCCAACTCCGTCGCAACGCGCAACAGCACTGCCAGCCTCTCCAACACCCACCACCCCTCCACCGACCGCATCATGAGCTGGCGCCAAAGTATCGGCTCCGTGAACGGCAGTTTCGAACACGCAGCTTCCCACGGCCGGAGCATCTCCCCGCGCAAATCCCTGGGTGGGAGTAGTCTCCAGTCTTCGTCGAACAACATCCACGCACTCCGCCACAACAGCAGCCACCCTCTCACCGAAACAACTACCCCCTCCCTAGCCGCCACCTCCCCACCTTCGAGCCCCCACAAAAGCGACGAAAGCTCGAACCCCGCCATCACACAAAACGCGCAGAAAAGCCTTACTGATCAGCATCCGCTAATGCCGCAAGGCGACCGGAGCTACATGTTCGGGAACCGCTCACTGTATAGATCGCAAGCTGAAGCCGCAAGACAGCTGCCGCCGGGGCACCATAACAAGGATCATCTCACCACGACGGCGGAAGGGGATCTCGACAGTAGGGGCACGAGTATGGAGGGGGGAAGTAGTGTGGATGGAGGACAATTGGGTGTGCCGCTGCAGAGAGAGATGTCGACGGTCAGTGCGCTGACTAGCGAGGAAAGTCTGGTGGAGGAGGAGGGATGGGGAGGCGGTGCGGCTAAAGTGGGAGGTGTGGAGGTCAGGTGTAGGAGGTGTGGCGAGGAGAGTTTCAGAGCTAGGAAGGTGGGTGGAGGCGTGAAGATGGAATGTGTGAGGTGTGGTGCGGTGGCTGGCGTCTAAGTTGGGCAATGAGCTGCAGATGGAAGGTGGGGTTGGTTATCACTGGAGGCGTTCTGTGTGAGGTCTACGGATGAGGGATTTGTACATTGTAGGCGTACAGTGTATAAGGTACATGTTACTGAGTACGTGGAGCGGCCGTACTTATGATAGACGAACACGCAGGATATGCTGTGACCATGATGAGATAACAGATGGATGAAATATAGAAAAGAAGTTGGTACGGTCCATCTCGCAGCGTTCTTCTCAGGTATCTTCTCGAAAATGCTCAGGAATGCTCGTGGACGACCTAGATCATCGAATAGCCTTGAAGTGCGCAATTGATTAGACATGACTCGCTCGATACTTCTCTTAATAGAAGTTTGTTCAGACAAGAACCCAAGAATACTGCGGAACATGTGAATATTAGGTGAGAGCAAAACACCTGGGCTTATCCAAGAAGCAAACTCCAGAACACGGAGTTTTGCCTCATTGTGCAGCTTGCACAGACTGTACCTCCCCAATCAAACATCAGCTATACGTCCAGAAGAAGAGACCTTCAAAACAGGCTACCCATGAAGCCACTGCAGCGACGGTGGCCAGGGCGTAGTTCAGGCGCCTGGATATCACAGCTACGATTAGCCCGATGACGAAGGAGAGTATCATGGTCCCAACCAAGAGGCAACAACAGGACGTTTTGTTGAGTTCGAGTCCAATGAGTAAGGCGGTAGGCCCAGCCATTGCGCCCTCGACGGCGGAGACATCCAAGCAAGAGACCAGAACGCTAGGCGAGTAAGGTCCGCTGGAGTGGTTGAACTCTTCGGTCAGGTCGTCGTCCCGCTTTCGAAAAGCAACATTGACACTCGAAGGAGGATTCCGTGCCTCGATATTCCTTAGGGAAAGCTGGGATCCGTCAGCTCTGTATGGGACTCATGGCTAGGTGAAGCAAACCGACGTCAATGTAGCTGATTCGACCGTAACTCTGCGGAGCAAGATCATTTGATGAAACAACCTGGCCGTCCTTGACGTCTCCTCCCTGTATTTGGCCCTCAGTCTCGCGACGAGAGCGTTGATGGTATCACTATCAGACGGTCTGAAAGCATGGCCTTGCATCGAGCGATCTGCCTTTTCGATAACTAAATACTGAATGTTCAACGGTCTGAACGACATCCTCGGAGAGTGACTGGATAGCTGTCTCGCAGAAAAGGTACGCCAGCCCGACCATCGTATGATTCATCGCGGTCCAGAGACATTCAAGTACCGGAGTTCCTCTTAGGAACTGGGTTGCCGCATAGAGCGTTTGTGCACATTTTGCACCCTTTGCCATCGCAGTCGTGCCACTAGCGTTCTCCAGGACTTTCCAAACCAGTCCTCCGTACCGCAATGCTTGTGCAATGACGACTCTACGCGATGTTGAGATATCCACCCACAAAATCGCTCTTCTTGGTTTAAAATGCGTCAATCTGAGTGTTGCGCAGACATCGTCGACGCCAAGACTTGAACATCTGTGCGAACGCAACGTGCGCACACCAACATCGCCATGTTCTTCTCTCTTTCTTGCGCATTCAATCGCTCTCAGATGCCTTCCTGGTCGAGCGAAAAGGGCGATTCTTAAATTTCCTTTTTTCGCAAGAAAGCACGAATCGCAACATTTTCAAGGCGCGATGTTGATGGAGCTTTCTGTCTGACCAAGATCCGTTCCTTCTATCGAGTCATATTCTTTATCATCATCTTGTTGAATCCCCAATCAAACCTTTCTCTGCCTTTTGAATTTTTCGTTTTCTGTATTCGTTTATTGACGTTCCTCGTTCACGACACTCCGGAGAACGAAGGTATTGGCATGGAGTCCTTCGTCCAGGATGTCTCCGCAATCCCGCATGATATACAAGATGACGACTTGAAGATAAACGGCAAACACACTGAATACAACGACTCTGAAACTGGAGAAATCCATGAGAAAGATGTCGTCCGCCAAACAGATCTACGGGATCTTTCATCCGATTCAGAACACGAATTTCTGCCGCAGCCACTTCCTCTGGAATATGAGACACTGTCAATTAATGGTTCGACATCTGGAACTACGAATTCCAATGAACAGGAGCCACTGAGCGATAGTACGGACGATTCACATGGCTCGCCGGACGCACTCACAATCATGGCACACCCCAAGCATCAGTTGATGGCCACTCTGATGCGCGAAGTTTATACGATGTTCGACCCCTAATGGACCGCTAATGTGCGATCTCATACCAACTATCAGTCAGGACGTTCGTCGAGTGGAAGTCAAATCCAATGTTTTCCTTTTGCGAAGGTCGGTAAAAGGCGGATCCAGGAGCGCGAAGATTCGCCGCCTTGCGACGGCAGTTCGAGGGAAGAGAAGAGGCAACGCATAGGATCGCAAGCTCAGGAGCCGGGTCTTGTGTTCGCTTGTCCTTTCAACAAATTTGATCCTGGAAAATACTGTCCAAACCCCACCAGTGCTGCAAAGTTCCGTTCTTGCATTGGTCCTGGGTTTCCGTCGATAGCGCGGCTCAAGCAGCATCTCAAACGGATCCATAGTGCACCAATTCAATGCCAAAGATGTTGGATCACTATGCCGGATCTGCAAGCAATGGCAAGACATGCGAACGAGGAAATGCGGTGTGAACGGACAGACCGTCCTCAGCCCGAGGGTGTAGATCAGGACAAGATGCGTTTGATCACAAGCAGCTGGGGTGCGAATTGGACTCAAATCTACGGAATCTTGTTTCCCGGAGCCCCTGTGCCAAGTCCATTTTATGAACCACCGAATTCACCCCCAGACCGTGGTACAGCGCTATCTCCATCTCCAGCCTCGCAAGAAACCGCCGACTTTGAGTCCTACAGCGGAAGGGTACTACCTGTGCTGGTCGAAGCCAATCTCCAAGCTGTAGTGAGCGCAGAGATGGCCCCAATAGAAGAAAGTTTGAGGACTTTGCTGGTGGATATAGTACGAAGATGTCAATCCACCGTGGCGCAGAATTTTCAACATTTACATGGAGCGAAGCCCAACAGCAACAGCTCGCCGCGGTCTCCTTCATTTGGGAGTGTACCTGTTCAACAGCCACTTCCTCAGCCATCAATCGTCAATCAAACGATGCACCATTACCAGGAACCGCCCTTCCAATCACTTGAGGCCGGCGTGCCGGATTGGGGTTCGCGTTCGGAGAACCATGTTCATGTTGAAGGTTCTCAGCCCCTTTTTTCCGACTCTGGTTACGGGAGTGCAATCAACCATGACCCATGCGATTGCCCATGCCATCTGAACAGTAATTTTGGGGATACATTCCCAAGTCTACACAGTTGCGGATCGTGCGCGCTAAAGCACTTTGACTTTGACCCGGACCCGGTTTTTGGTAACGACGCGCTAAGGGATCATACATAGGTTTGTCTCGAATGGCCCTGGCACGTAAACCACAATTATAGCTTTCGGCTGATAGAGCTGGCTTAACGGGGATACCTTTAGTTGACAGGTATCGACTCTATGAATCATGACAGCCGGCGGATGAAGAGTGCTGCAAAGCGAGGGTCAGGAAGTCGACACCTCGGATATTGCCAGCGGTGGGGTATCGAGGCTGAGGGGGGTAGTTGGCGTTACAAGGCCTCCTTCTACCCCTAAGGACGGCGCTATAACAACTCAAAATAGGCTGCCTAATATGATTGACCATGGAACTGATATATAGATGGTCGTGGTAATGGGGTTACAACGTCCGTTCTTGTTGTTTCTCATAACGGGGATTCCTCGAGCATCTTGCGGGTGGACGAAAGGCCGGAGTGTGCCAAAAATCCTGATACGGCTCGCTCAATATCGACGCCAGAGTCACAGATGCCGAAGGTGCAGTTTCCGGCTAATCTTGATACCGTGGATGTTGTTCTCTTCGGAAAAGAGAGTTCGTAATGGCATAACATACCGGCCATGAACAAGATTTCGACTTGATGAGAATTATGACCTCGGGAGCTGATTTCGCTGCTCGACGGGTAGCCATCTTTGCAGCTGCCAACGCGATACGGATTTGAGAATCTTGATTAAAGGCATGGAAAAAGAGGTAATTCTGGGGGAAAACGCAGAGTAGCAGGATGATGCGCCCACGAGAGGCTCACACAGTACACACGAACAGAGAGATCGCCGTATCAGTAATTCACAGCAGGGGTAAACAAGGCTTCGTGTGCGTATAAAGGGGACGGGTAGCCCGTTTGGCAGGGTCTCGGTCGGCTGCATGGTTCCCCGTCTCAGAAAGTCTGCGCATCAGCTGGGTACTGGACGACTGCCCAGATTGTCTTTGTGGAAGTGATATGCTGTCCGATGCTCACAATGAAAGTATCAAGGGGAAATAAGGTATTCAACTGTACCTGCCGGTAAGCGCTCCCCCTCACCGAAGAGCCTGTGCCTCTTTACAAAGGACAGCCATGTTTGCTAGAAAATTTGTGACCAATTTTGACGCGTCAACGGAGGATGCTCCTTGCTATCAAGCAGCCGTAGCTGACAAAAAGTCTTAGACGCTTGTGAATCCTTTGAAGAAGACGGGTAACATGGACTTCCTTCCGGGAATTTCTGAAAGAATTAAGACCTTTCATGCGTATGGTGTAGCGTCTCAACCAATGTACGTTTGGCAAATATCGCTCTTTGTTCCGATATCAAGTATACAAGCATTCATAAGGGCGGATCATGAAGTGTACCCATCGCAATAGTCACCAGACCACAGAGCAATCACCCAACCACAACATTTCCGATGATGGATTTCCTAGAAACCACCGTCGCTCTCCTCCTGCTGGCCCTAGCGTTCTGGGGCTTCTTCACAGATCCCATAGGGATAGGCACACGGGAAGCGGTGCTGCCTGCATTTCTAGCAGCTTTCGTGTTTCTTCACGCCATTTCCGGACTATTCTGGCTTCAGAGGAACGACGAGGCACAGACTCCAGTCACTAACGCAACCAGCGGACAACAATCAGGTGCAGCCCGCGAAACAACCAACACCCAGGCCCAAGTTGTCCAAGGAGCCGTCGACCAACGACCTAGCAGTGGAGCCACCCCTGAGCAACCATCAGCGATCAGTACAAATCAAGACCAAGCATCAGGCACCACTGAAGCCAGGGATCAGCCCCCAGCTACCGACGCAGTCGTTGATCAACCTTCAGCCACCCGAGCTGTTACCGAGCAAACGTCAGCTGCTGAAGCGATTGAAGGCCAATCTCCAGCCACCGTGGGCATCAGCTCTCAGCTCTCAGCGATGAGTCCAACCAGCGGTGAACGGTCCTCGGGGATCACTGGACCTAGAGATCAACTCTCAGCTTCCGGATCGACGGACGACCGACCTTCAGCCACGGAGGCCATTACCGAGCAATCCCCAACGACTGGTACAAACAGCAGCGAAGAGTTGCCAGATACCACTGGATCCAGAGGTGGACCCAAACCCTCCGAAAACACCATCCGCCGTTTCTCTGACCCCAAAGTCTGTCGCGAGATACTCATGTGCAAAATGTATGACGAGTCACTAGGACCCAACAGCCTCAGCCGGGTGGTATCTAGAGCCATACCAAACCAGCGCCTTGTGCACGCATTTGATATTGACAATGGCTTTACTACATTTGACGACCAATACCGTCGAGACTTCCTGCAGGATGCCACGAAACGGCTTACTAGTGCTACCAAGAACGGCTGGAAGACGATTGCTGACCAAGCCCGTGATCTGGTGTCGGAGTACGTCGGCAAGTTTGCGAGGAAACGCAAACCCAAATGCAAGCTCCAATATGTGGTCCAGGTAGTCGCACTGAAGGTGGTGTTTGAGACGTTTTTCGGCCTCAATAGCGAGAGCCTTGAAGACCATCCTATGGTGCGGATCGCGCAAGGGATCAACGATCTGTGGATCGAATCCAAGTCGTCCCCTGAAAGTCAGGCTGGAGGTGTGAAAAGACTCAAGCTACCACTCAAGGAGCTTCAGCTTGAATGGACTGATCAACGGAAAAATCCACTCAACATTCTGCTCCCCGTCTATGAAACGCTTTGGAGGGTCGTCGCGTTTTGCCTTATTGAGGTTGTGTTCCGACCATCGGCGCAGGCGGAATGGCTTGGGGCTCTCAAAGAATTCCACAAGAAACCTGATGATAAGGGAGCCTTCCAGGCACGGACCAAAGGCGGTGTATCAGTCGAGTTTCTTGTCAAGGAAGCTCTCCGTTTGTACCCACCGACAAAGCGCATCTACCGCCGCTTCGAGATGCGGTCGACAGAGGGCACAGAGACTAAAGAGACTGTAGCAGCGGACATCGAAGCGTGCCATCGACTACCAGAGATTTGGGGCGCTGAAAGCAACAAATACCGACCGGCTAGATGGAACGAGGCCAACAAAGGCATGTTCGACGCCTACATGCCATTCGGTGGACCGCCGTTCACGTGCCCCGCAAGTGGCAGCTTTGGCCCAAGAATGATCGGTGTCTTGGTTGCCGCAATCGCGCCATCCATATCTGCTTCTGACTGGCAGCTGGAATTGGTGGGAGAAGCTTCAGATTGCCAGGGGGTTCTTGACGATGATACAGAACTCAACTCCAAACGGTCCGGGGGCGAACAGTGGGTGCTTATCCCCAAATGCCAGTCGGATTCCGGGTGTGAGAATGATGGATGAAAAGGTGAGCTGGGCACCTTTCGGGGGGATGAGATTGTACACTAGATAGATTTCTTTGCTTTTGCAATTCATACAGCATTGCGGGTTATGCTTCAGTTACTTACGGCCTCTTCTCCAAACAGTACGAGACATTCTTGTTGACTTTCCTTCAATGTTCACTTGAAAAGCACGCTCGTGCCTTTGCAGCCAGGTGATAGACCTTTTTCCTCTTGGTTAGATAGAAAACGCGAAATGATTTGACGCTGAGCAGATAGCTTCACAGATCATCATCCTATTTTGAACCGCAGGCCCACAAGAGAGAATGCACCTGGCTCTGGCTCGTATAGTAGTAGGCTTCCCGAACGTGTGGATGCATTGCAAATCAACTAGAAGAATGCCCATGACCGGACGACAAGGAAAAACCTACGGTAAATCAATTGTTGCTCACTCTGGTGTTTGAAGGTGTTGTCGAGTTCGTCGACTTCCGAAGCCGTGGTGTGGAGGGTTCGTCGAATCGAAATCCCCAGGGCCAAGGAGATCCTAAACTCCTCGAATCCAGACGATGACCCAGATCAGGCTGTCAATTGGACTCATGGTCACACAGGTACAAGGAGGTTGCTTGGCTCTCTTCAATTGAATTATTCAATCGAGTCATCGCCAGATAGTTCGGTCTCTGAGTCATCGGACGGTCGAGTCCCTTCCTCACTGAAAAGATCTCCTCGACTCGACTAGGCGGGATGCTCCCCAAACAAGTTTAACGTCAAGTGGGAGAAAGACCCTCCGACGCTTGCTCCTGTCACCACCTAACTCTCGCAAAACCAATCCGCAGTTGAACAGCGTTGCACAACTTCCCTGGTACACGATCGCATGAGATACGACAAGTCTGGAATTGAGTCATAGTGGTAAGCAAGAGTGGGGTTGGACTCCAGCGCGCTTGCAGCCGACTCGGAGTACCTTAGGCAGCCTCTGCTTACGTGTGTTGTGCTCAATCATGATTGAATGAATAAGTAGGCTGCATCTCCTCAAGCATGGCCTTCTCAATTCTACACCTCAATCCCTCGCAGTAAAACTATCCCTCTCCATTCTCTCCAGGGCACCGAGACCCGTACTTCCTCTCCTTTCCACTCACTGCCCAACCTTTGAGATTGTTGTAATCCCTGATAACCACAACTCCACCGAAGAGGCTTTCGAAATCGTTGCCTTAGCCCTATTCCCCTCTTCAAGATGCCGTGGGGGTTCTCATCTTTCCGCTATGATCCCAGCGACGACTACGCCAATTACCCCTACCGAAACATTCCCTCGAAGCCAAAGGCAAAGCCGACCACGACAGAACCACCTCCACCGTACCGACACTCGTCATCCTCGGACCCATCACCACCTCAGTACAAGGCTACCGATTCATTGGAGCTAGATCCTGGGAATAAGAAGAAGGAAGAGGAGCGAAAATGTATGCGACGCTACGGCGCTCTCCTCACCAGGTAGCTGATAATTCGGAAGCTTGATGATCAGGTCCATTCAGCGTTGGGCATGGGGCTCCGGATCAGGATACAATCTGGGTAGCGGCGGAGAGGAGGACTTTGTGTTTGATGTGCTAGCCTATGGCGTATTTTTTGCCCGGTTTACGAAGTCTTCGCTATTGTCAGTGATGGACCGCTTGATGTCGATGCAAAAGGGTCTTCATATTTGCTTCGACGGTGATCAGAAGTAGCTAACATAGCGTCCAAAAATAAGACGCTTCAGGAAACAGAAGATTTGATCGACAAGTCTTCCTAGGTACAAGTGCTCGTGGATGATGCTGAAAGTCAAATCTCAAGGAGGAAAAAATTGATACATCAGGTAGGGTTGGTTTCGGGGTTAGCCGCGACTACCGCGTCTCGAAGTCTCTCTACGTCATTGTTACCTTGTCTACTATTGATCGAGTTGAAAAAGATTCCCCAGATGGAAGTCATCTTGTGGGGGGAGCTGGACTCCGCATCTTGCTCTTATCTTCGCGTTGTGATCTCACCTGGATTTATATGATGATCGCAACCCACTTCCCTCCTGCGCTGTATCCTGCATTCTCTAACCACCCATGGTTATGACTCCTTTCCGTTCTTACCTTCGGCAACGCTTCACCGCCATTGCTCGCTCACGCTGCCCTTACTCAAGCAGGTCCTACAGCACTCCCACAAGCGCCAGCGTCTCAGCCGTAGACGTTCAATCTGCCCAAGCTTATTGCTCCCAGTTACTTCAGTAGGTCATCGGCTTTCCTCTGATTTCCATGGTTCTCCGAGCGAACGCTGTTCGGCTTACGCCTTTCTAAGAAAGTATGATGCTCCGTCCTCAACCCTCCGCGCCTTCATTCCAACTTCCTCCCTCTCCGCTTACCTCGCTATCCGCGCCTTCAACCTCGAGATTGCCCGCATAGCCGATACAGTCTCAACTCCGCAAGTGGGGCAGCTTCGTTTGCAATTCTGGCGTGACACTGTCAAGTCCGCCTTCGCAGGTACACCGGCTCAGCAGCCTGTTGCGATCCTTCTTGCGCACGTGCTCGACGCTCTCTCTAGCAACTCCTCGGGAAACAGGACGAAGGCGCCTTTATCAAAGGCGTGGTTCATGCGCATCATCGATGCTCGAGCCAAATACCTTGATAATCGTCCTTTCGTATCGTTGACCGAGCTTGAAACTTACGCTGAAAATACATATTCCACGCTTCTCTATCTGACGCTGCAATCCCTTCCTCTGTCATCTCTTACCCTCGATCACCTTGCTTCCCACATCGGCAAAGCAGCTGGCATTGCAGCAATTTTGCGAGGATTGCCATTGATTGCCTTCCCAGCGCCGCCGAAGCAGCATTCCAACAGCCAAGGGCTAAGTCCTGGCGTGCAGGAGATGAGACGAGGCAGTCAAATGGGGAGCGTGATTCTACCACTGGATGTTATGGCTGAGTGCGGGGTTCGAGAGGAGGATCTGTTGAGACAAGGGTCCGAGACGAAAGGGCTGAAAGATGCCGTGTTCAAGGTTGCTACGAGGGCGAGCGATCACCTTATCACTGCTCGATCTATGCTCGAAAACATCAAGAAAGGAGAGGACGTGGGCCATGCCTTCGAACATGAAGGAGAGGACGGCCACGCATATGGCGAGATGGGGAGCGGAAGAGGAAAGGGAGGTCAGAAAGAAGAGGTGGACAAAGCTTTCGGTGTGCTGATGCCAGCTGTCAGCACCGATTTGTGGCTGAGGAGACTTGAGAAGGTGGATTTCGATGTCTTCGACGAAGGGCTGAGAAGGAGGGAGTGGAGACTACCATGGAAGGCTTGGCTAGCTTGGAAAAGAGGAATGTTTTGATTTCCAACCTGAGGACGAAATTCAAGTGAGCCAGAGAACTTTACTGCTTAGGAATTGGGTATACTTTGGCCTGCTTGTTGGGTGCATCTGGCACATCCCACACTTCTTGCATTCTTAGACGTAGACAGTATCAAAAGCCCAAAGTCCTGGACTGTGCATAAGTGCCTGGGAAAACTTCAAGAGCCCTAATCTAATCAGAGCACGTGTTCGCCAAGCCCAGTATGACGCCAAGGGCGCAGCTGCGGCCAACTATGCGTCTCCGTCGTCGGAATGCTCCAACGATGTATAAACATTGGACAGAATGCAAAAGACCCTGCTTCTATGCTTCGTACATGGCTTCAAGGTTCGTTCTCGAGGCATCTCCTCGGCCTAGACCTCCAACTAATCAAACCACAGGGTGATGATAATACCTTTGGTGCCTTCCCTGAGCACCTGCGCGCCCTCGTCAGCCATGCGCTCCCCAAGATCTCAGTTGAAGCGGTGACATATCCGACATACGAAACACGGGGGGTTCTCCATGACTGCGTGTCGAGGTTTCGAGAATGGTACAGCGACCCAAAATGAAGCAGCCAGTTCCATGCTTAACGCTGCTCTTTCCACCACCACAGGCTCCAGAACAAAGTCATCGATCTCGAAGTCTCCGCCTCCACCCCTTCTCCCACTATCGACCCCTCCGTCCGTGTCGTCTTGGTGGGACACTCCATGGGCGGCATAGTCGCAGCCGAGACCCTCCTATCCATCATCTCCGACCCGCCTATCCCTCCCTCCTCGCCAGATAACTCCACATCCCCTCTGCCCTCCACAGCCGCCCATACCGACCCACTCTCCGGCTCCACAAGCCACTTTCCAACACACACATCCCCACTCGAGGCATCCGTGTCCTCAAACTCCTCCTTCATGTTCCCCTACATCCAAGGCCTCCTCGCGTTCGACACGCCCTATCTCGGCATCTCCCCCTCACTCATCGCCCATGGCGCCCAATCCCACATCAAGACCGTCTCCTCCGCCTACTCCAACATCTCCGAGCTAGCAGGCGCCTTCGGCTGGGGCGCCGCGTCCTCGAAAAGCTCTCCTGCTTCCCCGGCACGACTTCCCAAGGCCATCACGGCCGGCCCGGAATCGGCGAAAGATGCGCTGCATTCGGCGAGCGTGTCGTCCAGTGATGCAGCCGCTACTCCCGCGTGGCAGCGATGGGGCAAGTACGCCATGTTCGCCGGCGCAGCTGGGGCAGTCGCGGCGGGAGGCGCAGCAGCCTATCTGAAAAGAGAGTCTATAACGGAAGGCTGGACATGGGTAGGAAGCCACCTCGAATTTGTGGGGTGCCTCGTCCGCGGCGAAGAGCTCAAAACCCGCCTCGAGCGCATCGTCGCTCTGAAAGAAGAAAAAGGCATCGGCTTCGCAGACATGGTGACCGTGCTCGGCGGCGGTGCGCTGGGCACATCGCACAACAGCAGAGAAGCGAAGACGTTTGCTGGAGGGTGGGTCGAGATAAGTCCTGTGGATGGGATGGAGAGGAGCGAGCGGACGTTCTGCACGATCCCGAAGACGGAGCGGAATCGCCGGTGTTTTGAGAAGGCGGTGAATGAGAAGGCGGGTGATGAGACGACGGCGCATATGACGATGTTTTATCCGAGGGAGCATCCGGGGTATTATGCTATGAGTGAGAGGGCGAAGGAGTTGATTGCGGGGTGGGTGGATGAGGCGTGGTATGAGGGGAGTGAGGTGGTGGAGGATGGAGTAGGGACGAGTGGACGAGACGAGGATATGGATGAGGGGGGGAAAGCAGAGGAGGGAGAGGAGGATATGGAGGCTAGTCTTGGGGGCGAGGCGCTGGTGGTTCTGGATGAAGGGAATGTTTGGAGGGATTGAGCGTGGTGGCAGGCCATCCAGAAACACCAAAGCGGCGGAACCCACCCAACTACGGAGAAAGACCCTGATAGAGCGGCATCGGAAGCGGATGGCATTCGATACTACCTCAGGAATGGCTACGACAGGCAACGCTACCAACGAGATTTCAACAACGCCAACATGAATAGCAAACCGGCGAGGACACCATTCTTGGGGAACACGCGGTCTGATGGCGTTATGCATGGAATCCGACCCCTATCCACGCTTTTTAGACTTACTTGTACATATATAGACAATAGATGAAAGCGCGTTCGACCATTCGGCAGTTCAGGGGTTTTCTCAATCCAAGAAGGATCATCTAACCTCCGCCGAGTACTTAAGAGTCAAAGACCTCCATCTTTGGACTAACGCCGTTATGAGATTTCTGAACGAGCAACCTTGGGTGGGTATCTCCAGTGCCTAAGGCAGATGCTTGATGGTAGCACTCTACCGTCTTCGATCATGGGCTGCCAGTGGTCGCTCTGGCAGTCCATTGATACCCCAGCATCTCCTCACCACTTCTTGCTGGTCGATACTTTAGTTTGCAACCGACTCCAAAGCTGTAGAGAAGATTTCTCCCTTTGTATGCACGACCGTGACTATCGGTCCTCGAATTCAGGGCCATCCTGGATGATGAAGGCTTTGACCTCGCACTCCCATCCAGAAGCACTGGACTGAAGTAAGGCTTTGAAACCTCTAGATATTCTATGCTACTCCGTACGCTCTTGTCAAGAACATGATATGCAGCCACTCCCTCTCTCCAAACCCCACCACCCTTTCCAACCTACCCAAACTACTATCCTATCCCTCCATCCACAAAAGTACTATCCTTGCCAATCCACAAAAAGTACCATCCTACCCAGCCCACAAAACCTACTATCCTATCCCCCAACTCCCAATATCCAACCGGCTC
>JAABUS010001115.1_pt1 | contig 61381 bp, 54 predicted proteins | sample 5560161 | NCBI WGS metagenome assembly JAABUS01 (sample SAMN10711885, study PRJNA513376) | rock metagenome | isolation source: Antarctica rocks | place: Antarctica: Victoria Land, Trio Nunatak nord | collected 2016-01-04
TATTAAGGGAGCAATTTATCACTTTCTGCTTAGAGGAGCAGGTGTGGCAAATCTTGCAGTACTTGGAGAGAAAAAGCCTTGGGTCAACGGATTGGACGGATGGGACGTCAAAGAGCTGGACATCGTCGAGCCAACTAAAACAGGAAGTGGAACTGATGCAAGTGACGATTGAATTAACGCGCCAACGGTCCTTGCCACAGCGACTATGAACTGTATATTCTACTCTGGCTGAGCGGATTGGGATCTTGCATAGCGCTGGCGCAAGGGACAAGGCCTTTGCGGCTGCTGACTATTGCAAGTTCTTTCATCTAACTTTCTTTTCCCCGGTTCGGTAAACCGAGACTTATTTGATATCTTTACCTGCACGCTCAGCTTCTGGCTTAGAGAGATTCAATAATCTGGCAAAAACGCCCGTCATGGTCAAGATTGCAGCAACCCTTCGTCGAACTGGGAAGAAGAGATATTATGGCTCCAGTGAGTCCTGTTTTGTTGACATAGGAAGGTGCAGCCAAAGACTCACCTATGAACCTCCTTGACGCATCTACAAACCTTCCATATTCATAGATTGCTACAACTAGCTCGTCTACTACAAATAAAGGGCCCGACTACAGCAACTAAGACTCGAAGAACAAAACCCCACTCCGTCCCCCATGAACTCAAACAAACACGTCTCAAAGCCCAATCTCCACCCACCTCCCCCCCCCCCCCAACGAAGCGCTACCGAACAGAACACACAACGTCTCCAACACTACCCCCATTGTTGGCAGATCACAAGCTACGCGCAAGAACGAAAAGCCCCTTGCCTCCCTCCTCAGCATCCTAAGAACCTTATCCTCCTACTGTTACCATAGTTGGATAATGGGTCTTGGTGTTGTTCGTAATGGGGAAGGCGGGGGCTCCATCTTTCAGACCTGTCTTTGGAGAAGCTGTTGAAGGCGGACTATGGATGTGAGGACATGCTTGGGGGATAGGCGGTGTGGAGGCGGTTCGTTTTCTGGGGGTTCCGTGGGAGGCTGGGAGGCTGGGATATTGTTGTACTGTAGGATGCATACATTTCATCTCCTTACATGAAGTTTCTGTCTCGATGACCATTGCAATCCTATAACACCCATCACAAACGTACCCTTCCCCACCTCCCCTCATTCCCCTTCAAAATCCCCAACCCGATAGCCCGTGATGACCCATCCCTAGTAGCCTGAATCACTTATCATCTCAGCACATGCCTCCAACTAAATCTCCAACATCTTGAACATCGACAACGCCAGCCAGCCTCATACAAGCACGCTCATCATACTGCGTGACCTCTTACAGACATCGTGACTCTAACAACCACTTGCCTTTTTGGGGAAACGCAAGGTTGATCAGGTGATTGAGACTTGGGGGGGGGTTAGGGTGAGTCGGGGTATTAGTTCTGCGGGTAGAGGGATTGGAGAGATGTGGAGAGGGGAGTGGTGTTTTCAAAGCTAGATAGTAAATTCTTTGGTTGGGGGCTTGTACTGTCTCTATATAACTGCAGTATATAAAAGGTATACTGGTAATCGTTTCATTCCTTGCGTACACACACCACTGCTTGTTCCTGTGTTTTGCTCGCTAGTGTTTGTTGAATGGGTTTGGCTATGAGAAAGGGATGGGGGAATTCAGAGGACATTATAGAGGATGGAGCGTTGACGTGCTGCGAGATGATGACAGCGGTTTTCTAATTCTTGCGGAGATGTTTGGGTAGTGAGACCTTTTCGAGCAGGATTACAGTTTAATTCATCCGGATTGTTGCTCGTTGGTGGGATATACAAGGTCTATGGTTTACTTGTCGGTGATGATAGTTTCGGTATATGCTGTTGATGAATCGTTTTGTTTGTACTATGATGGGGAGAGGTATGAAGATGTGACGAATGAGTGGGGTTGTAGTAGTGTGGGTTTGAACTATGATGTGAATGTATAGGGATGTATATAGGGATGCATATATGGGTGTATATATGAATGTATATATGGATGTATGAACGAAGTGTATATGAACGTGGATTTTATGTGTTGTATGCACACGGACCACACCTCCCGAGCGGCTTGCTGTGGATGCTCTGCTTCGAAGCGCATTGTTGCTGAAGGCGGATCAGCGTGAGAGCTATGGCGATGTCGTCGCTGCGTAGGATGCTGTGAACATGATGTAGCCGAAACAGATGGTTCTATGGAGCGAGTGGTCGTCGGTAATTCGAAGTCCGCGGAACATATGTGCTGGCTTATAAGATGCGTAAGATCTTCGAACTGTCCATGTTCTGTTTCCACCCAGAGAGCCTAGCTTTCGTCGAAAGTAGTTCTCTCGTAAGGCTTCCAAACCATGTATGAATCGAATCCATGGATAAAGTTCGTCGACAGAAAAGGTACTCTGCAATCAAGAGACCACCAGTAGTGATGTTAAATTCTCTCTCGTAAGATTCAGAGCCGGACCGTAGAGCCGACTCCCCCAAACTCCAATCCTAAACGCACTTCCCTCCCTCGCATCTCTGGTCCCCCCCAAATGCGGCGGGCCAAACCGCCTACATCCATCAATAATCATGTGCACTACATGCACAATATCTGATAGCGAATAAAGTCCCCGGCTAAAGAAATGGTGGTCCAGTCTTGTCTCGAAAGAGATCCTGCACGTGCGGGCTGTCCAATGACGGGCCGCTTGTGCTGTGGTGTACTCTTGAGGTATCATAGCGTTGGGTTCGGCGAGAAGACGCCGCATGAGGATGTTGCAGTCGGCTTCGAAGAAAGGGCAGAAGTGGCTAGGTATTGTTGGACCGCTGCCAAAACATATGGCGTTGAAAGGAGTGTCAAGCATCATGGTAGAAGGGGTAGCTCCAGTTGGGGAGCTTCGTTTTGACAGCCCCGAAGGGATAGCTTCAGAAAGAGAATCATTTTCTGGTGAAATGTCTTCAGGAATAGAAGAGTCAACCTGCTGATAGAAGACCTCCACGTAAGAATGGGATTCATGAGATAGAGGCAGAGTTCCGCCGAGGAAGTTAGTCTTTTGGCCAGAACATGAAACGACGAGATGAGCTACTTGGCGCAAAATATCAATCATATTGAAGTTTTCTGTTCCGCCCTTCGTCATCCCCAGCGCAATAGCACATGTGCCATACGCCCACGTCTTGGTATGAGCGCTACCGGCAACGGTGGTCTTTGATTGTTTGATTGTTAGGTCCACCTGACGGAGCATCGATGTGATGACAAAGTTGCAATCAGTCGTCTTTATGGGCTGCCGTTGTAATTGATCAAATGTAGGCTGTACGTGACAAGTATACGCTGAGGCATTACTGGCCTTCAGATTGTTAGAGACAACTGGCGACAAGAAGGTCTGTAGGTGGTTCGGATTACTCGACCGAGGAATATAGGATGATCGAGCTAAAGGGCTTGCTATGAGAAAAAAAAGACCAATATAGTGGTGTGAAAAGATCATCTTGATTCTCGGGCCTCGAAGATCTGTGACTTTTAGCAAGAACTGCAAAATTTGTTCTGACGTTTTTGTTTTTGCGCCTTGTTTGGTCATTGGCTTGCGATTTCAGGTTGATTCCCTCGGATGAATTTCACGGGGACCCCTCGGATGGTATTCGCGCAAGTCGCAAGAACATGTCGGATAAGCGTAGACAAGTTGTACCTTGGAAGCGTGCGGCTCAAATCCTAATCAATACCAATACGTGGTGGGGAAGCAAACGAGAGCCAGAAAGATGGCCAGCGTGGACATTCGAAGAATCCGAAGGGGTGCATGATAGATTTACATCGAAAAACGAAACGTAGAATAGCTAGAGCCTAATTTCTCCATCGCTTCATTTACAACTGAGAATAGGTTGTTGCAAGACAAAAGGTTCGACAAACTAAAAGGAGAACTGAGAGCACTGGAAGATGCTATACTCATGCTTGGTGTAATTTGCGACGGTACTGCTCCACTTGAACATTGGACTCCTATGATTCAAGTTTTGAGCATCCTTCATCGGAGGCGAATAACCCGTGAGAGCCAGAGATATTGATCTTGTCGTAGGCGTCCACCATTCAGAGGGCGAATAGTTGTTGGTGGTCTCCTAGATACTGCGTGTTAGCGACAGTTGGGATAACTGAGATACGATTCTTCATCTGATGGGCCGATTGTTTTTGTGAGGAGTATTTTGGAGAAGTCAGCCCTTCAATGACTTCCCTAGGTTCGTCCTGCAGCGATCGCACCTTGAGCTCTAGAATAAGGTCAGCTTTTTCAATGATTCACGTCCCAACCTCTCTAGACCACAATGAGCAGCCTAATCAGCTCTTTCTACTAAGATGCGTTATCACGACTTCCATCAAGAATATCAAATTTCACAATCTCCACTTCTAGGGTATCCGTGTCAAGCAATACCAGCTCTCCCGTTTCCTTGAATTTGGGCACAGCAATTAACCGTACAACCTGGCCCGCAGGACCTCCAATAACTGTGGTCTCGAACCGTGGTTGATTGCCTACAAAGTAGACGTGCGGACACTCCTCGATGACAAACTGGTCTTTCTCTTGAAATGGATAACACCCTGTGCAACCGAACTAGTATTAGCGTCTCAAACTTTTCCTGGACTGTCTTCAAATGATGTATCCAAAGCACTTGCGGCCTAGAGAACTTACATAACGTATCCGGTGCTGTCGGAGCTAAACATCTCCACCGTAGAAGATTCTCCATTATCTCAAGCCGCTCGTCACCTTCTATGTACTTGAAGATGTCATCAACAGGCTGTCCTCCTGTCCCATTCATTCTCCATCCGTCGACATCACCTTCCCATGGATTGGTAACACTATCGAACCACCCCTGCTCATCAGATCCGGGAGTAGCGGCATATGCTCTGCTACGTGGGAACATTGCTGGATGAATAGGCTGCTGTGGTAGGGAGACATTGGCAGGATCGCTTTCCCCGGGAAGGAGTGTGATTGGAATCGAAGGGAGGAGAGTGGCGAGGAACTCATCGAGGTGGGCAGTTGGTGCAGGATTGTAGGCTGATGCATCGTATCCGTATTTCTTGCTGGCCCTTTTGTCTGGGAGCTCGTCTCGAGCATCCAAGGGAGTCCCTTCTGTGATCGAGTTGCCGACGATGAGAAGTCGAGAGATTCTCGCCACATCCTTCTGTATCGAAGGAACACACGCTTCGCCCAATAAGTATTCCATGAGGAGGTCCATTGAAAGTGTATCTGCTACTTCCCCACTGATAGCTAGTCCACTAACCATTGCTACTTTTCCCCCTTCAACTCGCTTGAGGTGCTCATTTGCCTTAATCTTTCGATTACCGTTCACAGCTTGAGCCGAAGTATCATCTCGTTCCCATCTCTGCGGTTGCCGAGGCAGATCTGGCACTTTCAGATCGACGATCTCGAAATCACCATTTGCGTTCTCAGTGCCCATGACAGCTATTATACAGCCTGTCACTAGCATTGAAGTGTGCAGAGGGGTCCCAATGAGACGCAGGCGCCCTGATTCGTCCTCGAGCATAATCTGGTCTTGTCCGGAGGGAGAGACGTATTTCTCTCGGGGAGGAGGAGCAGATATCCAGTGCTGCAGAGCCAATCAGTGGTCATTACACAACATGCCAAGGATGGCTGTAAGCCAAAGCGCTGAGCATAAACATACATCTTTCGAGATGTCATCCAGAATATTAGGTTTCAGAGGCATCTCCATATATACTGTTCCCGCAACCCAACAAAGATCACCTTGCCGTACGTCTAACACGCGATCGACTTGGCGTACAGTTTCACCGGCTATCTAACATAATTAGACTTGACGTAGGTACATTTCCTTTCGATGTGGGGCGGGATATACCTGGAAGTCTTGCCAGGCTTCTTTGGCGATTTCCTCCACCGCAGGCTTGAGCTTCGCCAACCGCAAGAAGTACATATCCACATACTGTTGCTGATAATGCTTCTGGTCCCCTTTGGCGAGTTCGAAGCTGTGTAAAGGGTTATAGTGTGAGGGAATTCGCTCTATGGTGGGGTACTCTTGATCTCTTGGACATGGTGAGCACAAGACCTTCAATTGGAGATCGCAGAGGAGAGCTTACGAAGGAGGCTGCAGTAGATCGTCAACGTCCGCTACCGCCATGATTGAACGTGTGTAAGTTAGATGTGCGAATTGCCTAGGGAGTCTTAGAAGTAAGAGCTTGACGCGCCCTCGGCCCACGCGACAACGCGATCTCTATAATATTAATTGTTCAGATATGTAATGCAATGTAGGCCAACTACCTAGTCGAATAGTTGGTAGGAATATATAGCGTTCAGGCTCAGAGGTATCATGGCGAGAGTGGGAGAAACGTTGCTCGATTGTTTGAATCTTCTACACTCATATCCGGAGTAAATGGCTATGGCTATATAATAGATAATTCCAAACAATAATCTTTTATCGTACAATTCTTGCACTGAGACTTGCAAAAGCATCGGGACTGTGTCGCCCGTTCTGGAAACCCCCTATATCTACACTTTCCTGGCTAACATGTCTGCTTATGCCCACTCCATTGACCGCTAGAGGTCCTGCCCCTACTTGCGAATTGGGTGCGGCAGGGTTGAAAGGGTTTCTGCTCCCAGATAATAGCGCTGCAGGCATTGTGACACTTCGCTGCTGTTGGACTGGCGGACCATTGGAAGATTGTCCAGCCATCAGCGGTTGTGGCGACGAGACGGGCTCGTGCGAGTTTGTGGATAGAGGAGGGGGAGCTAAATGAGGGTAATTATACAAATCCAGTATGCTTGACTTGTCAAAGCGTCCTGTCTGCTGCGGTAGAAGGGGCTGAGGTGGAGGTTGATTGGACACTTGAAACTGCTGTAACTGAGGTTGGCCCGAGTTGATGGGTGGTTGATGTTGGACCATGTAGGGATCTGACTGCTGTTGCCCCTGAAAACCCATAAAATGACCAGGTAGCGGCTGCTGCTGAGTTGGCTGCCCTTGAATGTGAGCTTGAGGTGTTTGGGAAGGGTACTCGCTGGTTGGTGATTGAGTCATGGATGGCGAGTGTAAGAAGGGATTGTATGATGGTATGGCGGTTTGCTGCTGCGCCGTAAATGGATACGAGATGAACGAGTTTGACTGTATTTGCTGCGCATTGTGGAGAAATGGATTGTAGCTGCCCGCTGGCGCCTGGTTCTGTTGTATATATGGATTAGATTGATAGTAATGCTGTGGAGGCTGAGGGACTGGAGGGGTCATAGACTGCTGTAGTCTTGCGTCCTGTATCTGTTGCTGCTGGCTGGGATAGCCTCCTGTGGCATTAGGGAAAAGCGGTTGAGAAACTTGCATGCTCTCAAAGGCACGATCTAGAGAATAGGTAGTCGACTGCGGATTTGACGTTTGGAACGGATTATATGACTGGGGTTGAAATGGGTTTGAAGGACTGAGAACTTGAGACACCTGGTCATTTGGCTCGACTGTGTCCTGGCTATTCGGCTGTCCTTGAAAGGTGCCTTGAGAAAGCGGAGCAGGCTGTGCTGCAGATTGTGATTGTGGTACAGCGCGTGAGGTATTCAGGCCTAGGTTTAACGGCTGGCTAACGGCAACATTTCTGGCTGGTATCGACGTCCGCGACGTTGAAGCGGGCGCACTACCTTCCCCTAGTCTGACAAGGGACTCAATCGCACGTTCAAGATTTCCGCCTAAGCCTTTCAAAATGTTCGTATTTCGCTTCTCGTCCGGGAACCCCATGTCCCTCAATGTAGCCAGCTTTGAATCCATGTTATCTCCAGTTACACCTCCTACGCTTGCGCCAAAGATTCTCGACTGTTTGTTTATACGAATCGGCGATGGAGGCCGACCATAACCGTTGCGACCATTCGGAGATTCTGGGGGGGAGATCTGCGAAGTCCTCGATAATGGAAGAGTCGAGGAGACCGCACGCAAACCAAAGCCGAAACGCCTTGTAGGTTTCGGAGGAAGAGGCGGTGGCTGGTCCTCGGAGCTGCGTGTACTGCCTGTGTCATGGCGTGCCGCAGGGCGGACAGTACCGCTAGAGAAGGCTTGCTGATCGTACTTTTGTCTTATAAATCGCTCCAGGACTGCATCGACTTCATCCACATCTAGAGGAATATGGGGCTTAGCGTTCTGCGGATTGTAGGTGCGGTTTGAATTGATGTTGCCATTGCGCTTCATGCTCTGAGGTCGCTGTCAGTAGTCGCATAGAATCGGCTTCGAATGACTGACATCAACTTGATCATTTGACCAGGTATCCATACTCAGCGACTTGACCTTCGATATGTGAGTGCCGAGTTTGCGATGGAGGGAAGCGCATCGCATGCACAAGAAAATTCCCAGCTAGATTTCAGGTTCGCTATCAGTCACTGAACTCGTGCACCGCTCCCAGCCTACTAGACCCCCGTCCTCCAGAATCAATGATTGCTTACACTCCAGCTGGCCCATCCTAAGGAACATGAGTCAGTTCCATTTTGCTTGCGAACCAGGGACTTCTAGATATACCTGGATTCCTGGCCTGACAGTCCGCACATCTGTCATTTCCAGGTAATTTGATAAGCTCCTGTAGAGCCCTTTCGTTTCGCGCCTGATGGCGCTTGCTCAGGGTAGCAGTCATGTTGTGGTTGGCGGAGCGAAAGCGGCGCCTGCAGGTCGATCGATTGCAATAACAATCCGCGTCAGACAAAGCCAAATACACAAGCAATTAGGACAAAGAGCGTTCAGCAACTATCTTGAGCCTTTGCATGTAACAATAATGAACGATGGTGGAGCTGCAAAATGTTCAGGCAAGCCACTCGAGTGTTCGAAAACATCTTAGCTTCTGATTGCTGATCGCCGCTAAAATGCGAACGAGGTCAACGGGCTACTGTACCCCTTTTCTTTTCTCCATTGACAAATACCGCGGGCATGAGCGGCATCAGCTTATGGGCTAAGCTTAACCATATGATTACATCCGTGAAATCTAAAAAAAGAGACAGAACGCTGGTGGTTTGGCAACCGTATATCAATGATTTGAACGTCAAGGAATCCCTTCAACCCCGGAAACCTTCAGCCCTAAATTTACGGCTCAATGCTGACCTCGGCTTGTTGATGGCAATGGGCGAGGGGAATCACTAAGGTACGCGTGGTGGCGTGGTACGGTAGCGACAAACTCAGAGCATCCTCCGGTCTTACTCTACATTTTTCAGCCATTTAAATAGCCATCTTCAAATAATTCAAGGCCATGGCAAAGCCAAAGCTCACATTGTATGTTGATACAGTCAGCCCATTTGTGTATCTGGCCTTCCATGTGATCAGGGTAAGCAATTGATCCTTAAAGGCCATATCTTTTCAGCAACTCAAGCACTACGAGGTGTTACGAGCATCTCTGTTCCTCTCTTACCTTACCTTGCTCTTCCATACATTCCATTGAAGCCTCCCTATCCGATCACTAGTTCAAGTCACAGTAATTGCACACAATACTGCAAGCCTGCAACGTTTTCTGCAAAGGGATGCCGTTTTGTGGTTTGCTGTCCTGTCTACAAAGCGTCTTCTTCCTCCTGGTTGCTACGAAGCCTTGAGAAAAGGCTAATCGAAACTTCATCTAACAGACATCACCAGTGTTCAAGCAATGCGAAGTTAACTTTATCCCTGTTTTCTTGGGAGGTATCGTAGTGGCTAGTGGAAACACTCCCCCCATAAAGATCAAAAGTAAATAGGGGTTTCCCCGTTTATTAATCTTCATTAGCCGCCTACTAACCAGTACAGAGAAGGGAGAATATGTTGATATTGAGCGCCGTCGTTATGCGCGCTTGTTCAATATACCAATGACGGTAGAACGGCCGCCAGGCTTTCCTGCGCTTAGCTTATCGGTAAGCACCATCAACAGCAGCTTAGGGTCTTGCTTAACAGGAGTTCAGACACAAAGAGCGTTGTGTGCTATAACTCTTCTACATCCAGAGCGACTAGCAGACACCATCGATGCCCTGTTCCATAGCTCGTTCGCGGAGCATAAAGAGATCCATACACCGGACAGCCAGCTTCCAATTTTAACGAAAATCTTTGGGGAGAAGGGTGCAAATGAGATTCTAGCAAAGGCAAGTTGAGACACTCGTATAGAATGATACTGCTGTGAAACTGATAGTTCTAACTCAGAGTAAAACCGATGAGATCAAGAAACTCCTTTCGGCAAATACTGACGAAGCCCTTGCCGAGGGTAGTTTTGGGCTGCCCTGGTACGTTGGTGAGTTTGCGACTACTCCCTCATCGTAAGATCAAAGTCCTCCTGCTGACTCGGGCTTAGCTACCAATGCCAAAGGGGAGAAAGACTGTTTTTTCGGTTTTGGTTGTCTCTCACAAGTTGCTTATCATTTAGGGCTTGAAACCCCTACGCATGGAGGCTGGCGGGCAATGTTGTGAATATAATGAGCTAGGCAAAGCCTGACTTGTCTAGGAGCAGGTGAAAGTCAGTAAACAATGACCAATCGAATAGTCGGGCTGATTCCCGTGATAAGCGGTGGTCTACATATCAGGATTGACTCATTCCATATATCTCTTTTTGCATCCCTTCATGCCGCGTTTTGTCACCCGAGCCGAGTTGTTGCTTATACTTTATTACAGTAAGTAACCGATGTGGCTAGTTGTTGACTTAGACAATCCTGAAGTGAAACGGGTGATTATTCGCAACGGTGTGAGGCTGTTACTTGTTCGTGGTGATTGATGTAAATTTAGCTTATTGCTACCAGCCTAGAGCAATACATCTAGTTCCCAGCGTGCCAGCCACCTTGAGCGGAGGAAATATGGGCGCCCTCCGCCCACCCTACTGATCCCATCAAGTGGGCAATCCCTCCCTAACGGACTCATTTTTCCTTGTCCGGGATAGGGAAATCACTCCCCGACTTACTCTTATACTGGCCACGGATGAAGTCTGAGATCTGCTCGTCCTTTGCTTGCTCAACTGCCGACTCGTTGCTCTGATCTCCCTGGCCCATACCATATTGTTGAACCATGTCTACTCCTTGATAGCGGTAACTTCGTCAGTAACCTTTTGCCAGTCTGGATACCCAATTCGGATTTCAGATACCTTTGTCAAGGTAATCCTCGTTTTTCTCACTCTCTTTACCTCCTCCCGCAGCTGAGTTGATTTTGTCTCCAATACCACCTAGGAAGCCACCACCTTGAGACTGCTGATTTGGTTGGGTCTCCTTGTTGTCTCCCATGCCAACCGCGTTCTTTAGAGAATCCATTATTGGTCCGGCTTTCGTACTGAGCGAGGTTTGGTTCTGAGACTGAATTTCACAGGCGATCAGCAAGTAATACCCCAAAGAAATAGTATTACTAACTTTATGATCTGCTGTTGGGACTTCAAGACTGAGGTTGAAGATATTGAAGTGCCAGAGGTTCGTCTACAAAGGGTGAGTGCCGGGCGGGGAGTGACGTAGATACGGTATCACGGATTCAGGATTTACCATTCACTATTATCAGGATCCGATCCCTACAGGACCATGAAAGCTTTGCATTGGAGCTGTGTGAGCCTATGATAGTCCGTCAATCTACATCATTGGATAAAAAGATGTTGCTCGAGGTAAAGTAAGTACCTTACCTTAGCTAGCAGCAGAGCGCAGGTGCAGAAGAGACCCGAAAATAGTGGGGTGTTTAACCTATGTACTTTACGAAAGTACATAGTGAGTAAGTTTGTGGCCTGTTTCTTTGGGTTAATGCCCAACCCACCAAGAGTATACCTACGATGCCATCGATCCCCATTACTATAATCACCGGCTTCTTAGGATCAGGAAAAACAACGCTGCTACTCAACTTGATCCCTCAGCTACCCAAAGACTATAAGCTCGCGCTACTGAAGAACGAGTTTGGCGACGTAGCAATCGATTCCCAATTGGCTTCATCCTCCGCAATCTCCGGTGTGCAAGAACTCCTCAATGGCTGTATATGTTGCAACCTCGTCGGACAGCTTGGAGATGCATTGGAAACACTCCGTAAGGATGTTGCCCCAAACCGCATCGTCATCGAAACCAGTGGAAGTGCTTTTCCAGCAACGTTGGCGATGGAGGTGAACAGATTGGGCAGAGAGTCAGGACACTATATATTAGATGGTGTCATCGTGGTGATCGACGTAGAAAATTGGAAAGGCTACGATGATACGAGCTATACCGCGAAGCTTCAGGCACGATATACAGATCTAATTGTCTTCAACAAATGGGAGAACGTTAGTGAAAGAATGTACGAAGATTGCCTGGACCGAGTGGGAGACCTGGAATTGCAAAGCCCAAATGTCAAATCTGATAAGGGTCGTGTGGGAAAAGCCGTATTGCTGGGGCTTGATAGTGCTTTGGCGAAAACTATGGCTCAAGAGTCGGACATGCATGTTGAGAAAGAGCATGTCCATGACCATTCGTTAGACCACAAGAACGAAGTCGAGGTACTTTCTGTCACACTGTCATCTGAGACGTCCATGCCACAGGGTGTGGACCTCGAAGCGCTGGAGACTTTCCTACTTTCGGCCCCGAAGGATGAGATCTATCGAATTAAGGCCATAGTCTCAGCCTCGAAACCACCCACATCGTCCGATGGCCACGCAGGGGCAGCTGTGATCTACCAAGGGCAAGTGACTGCTGACTATATTCTCAATTGGGCTTTTGGCCGATGGACTTATTCTCCTATGGGAACGGCTTCTCCCGCTGCTGTGAACGGATCACTGGTTGAAGCACCAGTAGCTGAGAATCGGAAACCAATCCTCCGGATGACAATTATCTTCGCGAAATATGAAGCTGAAAAGTGGAAGAAACGCATAGAGGCCGGAGGGCTTGTTGAGCGGGAGGGCGAAGATGGCGGGACTACGCTCGAAGTTATAAGAATAACGTAATGTAGGTTTCTCTACTCGAGAAGGCCCACGGCCTCTGACCACTCGAATTCTCGGTTCCTACTACGAGCATACCTTCTGCGACTGGTGGAACATAGATCAGTATACGATCCCTAAGTGAAAGTGATTCTCTGTTTAGTCAAGTCCCTGAAAACATTGTCTAGAGCCTGTCTCTTTCTCTTCCTACTGTCGTCATCCTTGTCGTCAGGATTCTTTTCGTCGTCTTCATCGGCCCCGTCCTCTTCAGTTCTTGGGAGCCAAGCTCGGACTACTCCATCTGAGTGTGCAGAGTACATTCCTACGTTTCCTGCACGCCACGCTAGCGAAGTCACTCTGCTCTTAATGGTGCGTTGTCCAGCACTTCCACGGGCTTGCGCGATAGCTGAACCTGGACCACGAAGCCTTTTTAGCAACGTTCCCTCAAAAAGGTCAAACATCAATATCTCCTTTTCATTAGGGTATAGCATGATCTTCGGCTCTCCTGCTACCACATCGCTAGGCGCGAGCATCGGCAACAATGTGGAAAATTGGGTGTTTTTGATGATCGGACCAAAATGCGACAGAGCGTTCGCACCAACGCCAATATCCCAGACACGCACCCGTTCGTCATGGCCAGCGCTGACGAGAAATTTGCCATCTTCCGTCCAGACCACGCCGTTACAGGCACCGATATGCGCTTTTCCTTGCTCCCGATGGCGAGCATTCTTCCCTAGTCCATCTTCTCCACCAATCCCAACGGAGTCTTCTAGATCCAAAACTCCCAGACTACCTGAGCTACGACGAATATCCCAAAGCCTCAGCGTTCCATCGGAGCCACCACTGGCTAGAATATACTCCTCTTGCGGACTCCATGCAACAGAAAGCACGGCGCCTTGATGCCCCGCAAGTGAATGGGCACTTGCGCCAGATCGGAGATCGACTAGACGGACCGCTGCGTGTTGGGTTGCACATGCCACTAGAAGGTGATCCGCAATGGGGGAGAGGGCATGAGAGTAGATGACGGAATTGAGGTCGAAAGAGGCTGAAGGTGTCAGTGTTTCAGTAGCATAGATCTTAAGGGTGTGGTCATAGGACGAAGAGAGAAAGGCAAGGGAGTCAAAGGGGTAAAAGGATAAGTGGGTAACGCCGAAACTATGAGATGACGAGGATCTGGCAAAAGCTCAGCTTAGTTTGTAGTGCATTAGCTGAGTATCATACTTTCGTACAGCTCCTACTGGCCGATGAGTGAAGCGCTTGGACGTATTCTCAGCGCTTTCAAGATCCCAGAGCTTAACTGTCGAATCGGCGCCTCCAGATAACATGTATCTCCCTTCAAATTTATCGATAGTGATGCAATTCAACCCAGCTCTATGTGCCCATACGTCCTCCGTAGCTTGGCCGCCATGACTTTGGCTGGCTACGTTCGTTGTCGCATCAGTGCCATCGAACCTGATGTCGGGCGCTGCCTGTAGCGCGAGCAGAAGCCGATTGGTTTCGGCCTGCTGTAGGGCTTTGGGGCTAACGGTTCCGAGTTCACGGCCCAGGAGATAGGAATTCATGCATGCATGGAGTGAAGCATGGTGAGATGCGAAGCTTAGAACAGAAGTGGTGATGTGCGGAATCGATATTCCGCATTTGTGGGGCTTTATTCGTGCTTAAACCACCATACCTGTGCGACGTTACCTATCTACTTCGTACACGCAGTATGTGGTACCTGTAGTGAATATGGGACGGAGTGCTCCTTCACGGGCCACATCCCGAGCAAGCCAAAGTCGATCAGATGTGAGCTCCTCGAAGCAGAGACATCAGGCTTCAGTTTACGACGCTGTCGCTGGTAGAATTTTCCATACCGTCAAGATATCCCATTGGCTTACTGACCTCACTAGGCCGTGTCTCCTCCACCGGCTTCCTTCCGAAAAAACCCTTCGCGTCCAAGAATAGAGACACTGCGTCTTCCAGCACGTTGCCGATTCCACCAGAGGAAGTTCTCTTCCGCCGCAGACAAGCTCCAGAGCGCTATGAGGAGGATGATTTCTACTGGGCAGATAGACACCTGACCGAGAAGCAAAAGCTCCCTGACTCGGATTTACTCAAAGCCATCCACACCTATGCCTCGGACTTCTATAGCCGAGCAACTGTAGACAGAGGGCAGGTAGACTTCAGCAGTATGGATGGGTCTGCCTTGCTGGCTCTGGGCATACTGCTTGAAGAGGCAGCTGAGCATGTTCTTGGGTCTGCGGGCGACATGGTCTTTGTTGAAGGGAAGCCGAAGAATACTGATGGAGTGCTTCAAGGCTTCTCCAAGGGTCAAAGTATGGTTAAAGTGACTTCTGCGGCTGCACGAAAGTCTGGTGATACTAGGAGGGGGAAGAGGAGGAAGGTTAGGCATCCGTCAGATGATAGTGAATGAATGTATTGATCCATAAGGGTGCGCCTGCTTCTTGGTCGACTCAAAAGCCTTCCAGCGCTGAGGGATTAGGAGAAACACCATGCCGCCAGAGAACGTGCGGAAGGGTCCTCTATCTTTGCATCTGTTAAGATATATATCGTTCACTTCTGGGAGCTGTCTTATTCTAACGTTTGAGAAACGACTTTGTGTCACTAGCGTCATGCCTCAATCGGAGCGTGAGACAATGATCACTATACGTACGAATCCTGTTGTAAAGTACCAGCCCCATCTGGTACGGCAACAAGTTAGGTTGAGTATATTTCGAATTCAGAATTCCGTAACCATCTTCCGATTCAGGTAGCTTGCACATGTCCTGAATTCTAAGTGGTGCCACCACTGTAATTATTCTAATTACTCTCTATAAAGACACACGGGTAAGTGATTTCCTCTTCGCAAGTTTCATTGTTCTTTCCGCAGCCATATTCCAACTCATTGTTTCAACCGTGGTGCACTCAAGAAGTCAATAATATCCGATTCGATTGTGCAAACTAAACATGGTACGGCCTTGACTATGGCGAGCCCCTGAAGTGGTTTCGGGCACAATAGAACTGGGCAAGAATACACCCCTGTCTTCATCGCGGTTTGCCAGTCGCTTTCAGAAAAGAACACAGATTCTTCATTCGATCGCACGCTTCACATGTTACATCGGGTTTCTGAGTATACTCAAAATCAAATCATTATTCATATCACAAGAACAATTTGCTAGCTGCTATACATATTTTCTTAGATATCGCTGACTTCAGAACTGGGTCGATCCAAATCAAAAGCTCGTTTCAGCTCAATTGCGGAAGCCTCCCGTGCTCGAGGGGGTATCCAGTAAAGGGTAGCCATGCCTTCAATCACAAAGACCGTGTGGCATGATATCTTGCTCACCTTTGCTCTGCGCTGTCTTACATCAGTCTCGTGAGTAGTTCCCTCAAAACCTCATTTTCCTGTCGTGCTGCCCTCAAAGAATCATGCGCTAATCCCAGGTGCCGCTCCCTCAGCGCCGCAACGTTATCCAGGTTCTCTGCCGCCGACTCTACAGTTTCCTGTTCCCGAATTCTCTCCAGATCAGCATCTAATATGGCCCGTTGCTCCCTGAACCTGCGTAGCACCAGTGCCTCCTGTGCATATTCATCTCCCATGAGTCTTGTCAGGCTAGCGTCTAATCTGGCCCGGCTATCCCGCAATTCCTGTGTAATGGTCTCTATCCCACTCGCTTCCCCTATTGTGTCGTCCACACGCCCGGTCTCCATCTCGGCTCTCTGCTGTTCAGCCTTTGCCCGTATTTCCTTCGCATGCTCTATGGATTCTCTTGCGTTTTGCTTTCCCTCTTTTGGACCCTCGACAAGTCGCCGTCTAGATTCTTGGATGATCCAGTCCATCAACCGAATAACCCGGCCTACGGTCGCCGGATTCTTCGCTAATCCTTCCTTTTCAAAGAATTCTTGACGGCACACTGGGCAGCGGTTTTCCCGTGAATTTTTCAAAGAGCAAAATAGCTTCCATGCACAAGCACTGCCTAGTACATGGGTGCAAGGGAGAGCCATCGGTACTTCGGGCTTCGTAGTGAAGACATCCACCTCATGGCCAAGACCATTAGTGATAAACTTATCTAAGCATATTGGGCAAGCTGTGTCTCGTGTAGCCAGTTCCTTGATTGAACGACGCGGGAGGTTGTACAAGAATTTGATCGCTTCTGGGGTGGGTATTGCGTCTGGGTCTTGATTTGGTGTCTGCAATGCTATGCCTGCTATTAGATATCCAGTCGAAGCCTTTGTGCCCAATGAAGGTCTCGCGACTGCAATGTCTGACATTTTAAGTTTTTCTCGTTTGCTATCAAGGTATTAGCGATACTGAGAGACCGAGTCGGTGACTTCGATTAATGTTTAAAATTCTCAAGATTCTCCTGAGCTTTGTTGATGGTGGGAGTGTTGTCTTTCCTACTGAACTGAAATCGTGCGGTGGATGTCTTTTGGAAAATTGTCGTTTCGAACAGTATATGAGTTGAAGACTGGCGATCGGTCATGAAAGATTAAGACGCAGAAGAAAGGAATTCTTATGAACAATGCATGGTGGGCCTGTTCTTGTCTTTCATCTTATCAACGGCTTTGTCAAGACGAGGGTTTCAACAGTGAGTGCCAATCATATGAGAGAAATCTACTCAATGCTATCAACGGCTTTTTTAGGACGAGGGTTTCAACGGTGAGTGCCAATCATATGAGAGAAACCTACTCAAGGCTAAACTTTCTCCACAAAGCTGCGGAAATTTCTGGAGTAAGACGATACAGTGTACCTACCGACAGCAAGCCTATCAAGATTCAGCAAACTTCAACTCGCATATCCGCCGCCATCCTCTAGTCGATGTCGCATATCCCAGCCGAGCAAGATCTCGTGAGCACACATCACGGACTTCTAGACTTCTAGACTGAACTCAGTGACTGCTCTTGAAATGAAGGTTGAAGTGTGCAATGAATAATTGGTTTGCGTCGAATTACAAACTCATCCTGATCCGCATGACCACCCTAAGACTCTTTACCTCTTGATAAAATAGGGGCTGGCTAAATACGAGCTTTTTAGCACGGTCTTCTACTCATTGGTGGAATAGGAAATGGAAAATCTAACTTGAGAATCATTAGGGTCACCCGAGAAAATGTTCAAACAGACACATGTGAGATACTGATGATTTGAAGGTATTAATAATGACGTTCACTCTTCATTGATATAGAAGAGACTGATATTACGAACATGGAACACTAAGCTCAGCACCCGCCAATAGACATTGGAATTGCCTTAGCTCTCTCTGGTTGGGAAAATCCGACAAAGGTCCGAAACTGACACTATCCATCTACTATCCCATTTGCAATTCGAAAACTAACAGACTCTCTAGAAGAAGAAGTAGCAGAGATGAAGGAACTTACTTCATCTCTCCAACAGACCTCTACGTGTTCCTACTGTCGCCGGCCTCTCCCAAATGCTCTTCAATCTCGCCTACTGGCAGATTTTGTGGCTCTTCTGTTGGACGAAGCACTAGGTTCCTCAGAGGTCTGAAATAGGTTTAGGCATCTTGCATCTCGGCTGATGCACTTTTCTGCACAAGGTCAGAAACTCCGATGCGAAAAACTTTTACTTGTAACTTCTGCTATCAAGCTAACTCAACCACAGTCTCATTCGAACGCACAAAACTTGGAATTGGACTAGAAATTCGTTGATTTGCAGTTCATGGTAGATTTCAAAGAGAGAAAGAAGAGAGAGCGCCCACCTTACTGCTTCGAGCCCACTCTTATGGCTTAGGACTCTGTCCACTCTAATTCAATGTGTCTTCTGATCCCCCATGCGCCTGCGCATCCTCTCCTGATGTTTCTTCAGTGGCTTCAACGTCAGGTAAGTAAATCCGCTGATTTTGGTATCTATACCACCCAACATCTTCTTCGGCACCCACATGTCCAATACTTTCCGCCGATACTTCCCGTTCGGTCTCTGGCTCTCCGTATGTCTCCGATTCCCGCTGTTCCTGGTAGTTGCGATACGCCCGCAGTCTCTCAAGCCGTGCCCAAATGAAGTCTCTTGTTTCCTCGTCTTCTGGCTTGAGCTTCTTGTGTATCGCACATAGCTCTAAGAACCCCAGGCGACACTCGAGCCCGGCTTCGGTATCGATGCTCGGCAACTTCCCGAAGAGTATGCGGTTGCAATATGGGCAATTTTCGTTCCGATTCAACCAGTGGGATGCACATGCATCCCCAAAGACGTGATTACAGCTCAACCTAAGCGGTATCTCAAGCTTCCGTCCATCATGAGATATAGCGCTAGGTGTGTATCCATCCGTCTCGAAATCCTCTCTACAAATCGCGCAGGTGCGACTATCTTTATCTAGATTGCTAAGCCGGCACATTGGGAGGTTGTTCAGATACTCGACAACAGGTGGGAGCCGGAGTTTCATCTCGTTTTTCACCTTCTCGATATCCTCGGCCTTGATGAAGTTGATTGGTTGTTCGTCTCTAATGTCTTGTGCGTAGGGTCTTGAATTGGTCTCTGCCATAGTGACGTTGTTAGTCGGGCCTTGACTGTGATTGACGGTTCCGGTAAGATCTCGTGCAGGAAGAAGTATGCCAAAGGGAGAGAAGGAGGGAAAAGATATTAGTGGATGTTTCGACAAGTCACCGCTTAATTGTCTCTTTACAATGGCCCTGTCTCAGCCTGGAGCTGGACTGAATAAAGAATCGTTTCAACAAAGAGAATTTACTCGAATAGAGCTGTTACTGTCAAGACCACTAAGCCACGCTATAGACAATGGAAGATGATGACAAACCAGTCTCCTGAGCTCCGAATCTATCTCGAGTCTACACATCAGGGTGCCTGTCGAAACACGTGAAAACAGTCTCCATTCGACAGAATGGGCTAAACTCTTCTGTCGTTGCCAGATCTTCTGCCTAATCAATTCTTGACCGCCAGAAAGTCTCCGAAGAGTATCGTCGTCTCAGACTCGCATTCACCGTCCTGCATAAGGAGACTGCGGAGGCCCAAGTAGGAGAACAACTCCCCCTATTCTAATAGCTGCACTGACAGCAAATGTGTCAGGCACGGACCAACATTAACACCAGATATCTGAGTGCAAATATGAAGGTACAGGATGATCCAGCTGACAATAATGTGCTTCCATGACACTACCGGAATAACATCGGCCCCGAGAATCAACACAATGTATGCAGGTGGACGCGATCTATAAGGTCGTATTACTTCAAGTCTCGATTCCTTTCCAAACTCATACCGGACTTCCAACCAGTACTAATAGTCCAAGAAGGTTCCATAGAAGATTGAAAAATAGCATACCTTCAACCATGGCTTGCCACCGCACCCTTAGTAAGGCTTGTCTGGACATTTTGAGAGCAGGACTACAAGATTTGGGTGCCAGAGGATATACGGATGTTGATTTCACAACGTTCCCGGAAGCTGTTCCTGCTGACCCCTACTGGCCCCATCCACCGTCGGTCGTGTTCTTACAAGGATTGCCAATAGTCAGCCTAGAAGACCTTCCCCGGGACATCACCACATGCATCATTTGCCATGTGCCATACGACATTCGACATCCGAACGAGCATCCAGTTGCTCTACCCTGGTATGTACTTTTGGAATCTCTTCCTCGTCTTTTGAACCCTTGTTTTGATTTCTTGAATGTTTCGGGAGCACATCGAGATTCTATTTCCCTTTCTTTCTCCTGACGCGTTCTGAAACTCAGGTACATACCCATCAAGGCAATGCTGATTAAATTTTAGTTCGCACATCATTGGCAGTAGGTGCATATCTCAATGGCTCAACCCCATCACAGGCCAAAACAATACCACTTGTCCCGAATGCGGACAGGAGTTCTTCCCAAAAAGTCACAAGATCAACTCAGACGCCGGCCTCTTGGAACTATTGTCAATGGTCGAATGGGTCACCCAGCTTACTTCGCTCAACGACGATGAAAAGCGCTCATTAAAAGTGCTACAGGATGAAGTAGGGGGACATGTCTCCAATGCAGAGGAAACCCGTAACAACACTGAGGAGCTTTTTGCGACCATGATCATAAACGCCAACGACCCTGATCGCGAGCATGTGCGTGGGGAATATTCTCGGGGCTACTATTTTCGATGTGTTGAAAATCATGAGGATGAGGATGGCTGGGCATATGAATTATATGAGGAGGAAAGGGAGGGCTATCGGGAAAACATGCTTGGCTTAAATCACCAAGTCCCGCCAATATTGATTGAGGATAACGAAGATGCGGAGATGGCTCTTGATGCCCGGCAGCACCTTATGGATGCCTTCCTCGTCGGCAGCAGAAACTTTCCAGTGGTAATCGACGATGGTGAGGCCACGGATTTGAACGAGCGAGCCCGCCCCAACCAGCAGAGAATCAGCAGGAGCTTGAACGCCGGCGATCAGAACTCTCCAATCGAGATTTACGATAGCGAAGATGAGGCTCAGCGGGCGGCTGATGCTGCCCGAGTCGACATGGCTCGGCTTATGTACGATTAGATGTACAACAACAAGAACCAATGTAACATGGCTCTGCAGAGCGGAGGACCAGAATGGCCTGGATGTTGTGACGGAGATTGTTTCAGAGGAGTGGATGGTAGACGGGTTTCCGAAAGAGTAGCCCCTTTTCGGCATCCTGGGTGTTATGGGTCTCGCAACATATTTATCTTACAGTTCCGCAGCGAGGACTCCATTAGTCATAATGATATTCCACTTGCACAATTCCAATGTACACTTACTTCTAGTTACATTCGCCACTCAAACTGTTCATCGTAATGGGATATTCCTTCTAAGTCTGTAACCACGCTTGTACCTTATGCGATGAGTATTGTTTCCGCCGTAGTCAAATATTACTTTCTTCTCATGAGCCATCTTGGTATGTCAGCATTGAATGTTCAACATTCGTAAGAGTGAGGATGTGCAAGTTTGTTTCGCCAGATTTCAACAATGGCCTTGTTCCCACTATCTCAACTCCCCAATTTTTACTCTCTTTGTTCGGATCGAGTGCTAGTAGGGATTTCATTGACCTCTTTCTTTAAGCGGTAAGGTACTGTCCGCGAACTCTGAGTCTTGACCGGAACAAACGGTTCTCTTATTATCCGGGACACTGTCACTGTCCGGGCTCGAAAATGACGAAAGCATTGTTGAAGCCCTTATGTGCGTTCCTGCTAATAGGTCTTTCTTGCCCCGGTTTCTGTTTCTCACCCAACGCTCACTTTTGATCTTTCCCCGACGTCCCAACAATCGAAGCTTCAACGAACTTTCAGACCTCAAATCAGATATCCTCGCACTGGTCAGCTTACCCAAGCCAAGAACACAATCCATCATGTCTTCCAGCGCTGAAAACAATCCCTGGACGAGCGAGACTTCTCAGAGAAAGGACTCGATAAATGGCAGTGACCCTGTGTCAAGCACCACCAACCAGGGAGACGGCTCGAAACATGACGACTCTTCACCAAGTCCTGAGCCCACTGGGAATGGGCCACGTCACACCACAGATGCTACGAGCGACAAGGGATTGATCCCTGTCTCCATGGAAGAGGAACGCGGGAGATTGGGAGAACCGTACATGGTCAACGAAGATCGAGAATTCTGTAAGCTCTTCTTCGAAACAAAAAACTGAGGGGGAAATAGCTAAATAGAGTAAAGCAGGCGCAGGGAAGGAGAACCCAAAGAAAGACGGAAAGGAAGAGACAGAGGAGATACGTAACAGAAAGCTCCGAGAAAAGTCGGAGCGAGAGAGGGAGCATTCTTTTATACGCTCTCTTATCACGATCGTACTACTATGACCCCATGTTCTTGAGATGGGATATTTATATCGGATCCATAATTGCATAGTCCGCGCAGAAACATCCAGATTAGCTTTCCCAGAAACAGTCTTGATTCATATAAATATGCACTCTGTGAAAGTCTAGATCAGCAACGCATGACATATACAGCTCACTAGTAATACCTTACGTAGACATAAGCATTGGATAGTCAACGAATTGCTTTAGGATGCATTACGATAATAGATGACCGCCCGTGCCGCCGAAAAAAAATCAAAACCATTCTGAGTAATCTAGCGGATACGTTACCCTAATCTAATCTGATCTGATCTAACCTTGCTGACTTGGCTTCACTTGACTTCACATCAGACATTCTATATAATATTCCTCTTTCATCTAGACTGACTGTCTTTGCTAGTACGCAAATCACCGCGATGGGCAAGTATGCAGATTCAGAGGAATGGGCCGACGTTGTCCCCATTGAGCAAAACGACGGTGGTCCCAATCCACTTGCTGCCATCGCATATACAGAAAGCTATAGCGAGGCAATGGCTTACTTACGGGCTGTCATGGCAAAGGATGAGAAGTCCGAGAGGGTTCTTGAGCTTACGGAAGATATTATTGGCATGAATCCTGCCCATTACACTGTCTGGTTCGTGCCTGCAAGGGAACTGAAGTGTTGGCCGACGAACGCTCATATCGGGGTCGCAGGTTATACAGAGCGAGTGTCCTCTTCTCGCTCAATGCAGATTTGGTTGAAGAGCTTCAATGGCTCGATGACGTCTCCCTCAAACACCTCAAAAATTATCAGATCTGGTAACACCCCTCTTTGCTCCCCCAATTCGAATCCTTAGCTGAACCTTCCACCTTAAGGCACCACCGCCAAGTAATCGTTTCCCACCTCCCCTCTCTCCCACCCAACGAAATTTCCTTCCTCGCCCAAATGTTCGCCAAAGACGCGAAAAATTATCACGTCTGGTCCTACCGGCAGTGGCTTGTGCGCCACTTCTCCCTTTGGGATTCCGAGCTTCCCTACTTAGAAAAGCTGTTGCAGGAGGATGTCAGAAATAACAGCGCTTGGAACCATCGATGGTTTGTGGTTTTCGGGCGGTATGACACTCCCAACACCGGTAATGACAGAGCCGCTACGGAACAGGACTTGGATCCTGAAATTATTGAGAGGGAAATTGAGTACACAAAGTCATCAATACTCCTAGCGCCGCAGAACCAATCGCCTTGGAATTACCTAAGAGGTGTATTGAAGAGACAAGGGAGAGGCCTTGGAGATTTAAAGGGGTTCGCTCAGCAATTTGCGGATTTGGATAAGGAGGACGAGGTAAGGAGTAGCCATGCGCTGGACTTCTTGGCGGATTTATATGCGGAGCAAAAGGAGCAGCAGCAGGCTGGGAAGGCGTTGGAGCTGTTGGCAAGGCGGTATGATCCTATAAGGAAAAATTACTGGAATTATAGGAGGGGATTATTAGGGTTGGGTGAGGTGGCAGTTTAATTGCATGAATAGGTGGGAGCGTGGGCGTTTGTTCGAATGGCATATTGGAGAGATACCCAGAATGGAGTGAAGGTGCTTGGTTTATGATTCTCAAGTCGGCAATATATACAATTATTGAAGCCCTCTCCCTAAATCCAACGATGCTATACATCTATACTGCAACTCATCTGAGCCGTCTGGAATGTTCAAGATCATGAGTCGAATTCCCTAGCCACCTGCATGATTGTCGCCATATCCGGCAAATGCTCTCCCGCCGCACCCTCACACGTCCTCATCATCTCATCCATATTCACCACCTCAGCACCCTTTACATGTCCGGCCGGCGGCGCAGTCAAAGTACTCGGCACGCTCTTGCTCTTCGTCGCTACCTTCTCCACACTCCCGTACTTGTGCCTATACTCCACCAGCATCTCCAACGAAACATTTGATCCTCCACACAAGACAATCACAACCTTGCTTTCCTTGGTTAATCCCGGCAAAAGCTTTTTCAACCTTCCGTCGTAACAGACAGCTACACTGACGCCACACGCAAGCTCTACCATCAGCCGTTCATCGTCGGCCAGGCGCCAGCATCCCATTGCTGCTTCGGCGTCGCTTAATACGACGCTTTTTACGCCTTCCCTTTGCGCCAGCTCATAAGTCTTATGCGAGGTTTGTTTTGCCGCCAAACTCGTCGCAACGCTCGTTATCTCGTCTAACGTCGCCAGCTGCCCCTCCTGGAGTGACGTAGCCAGGGAATCGGCTCCTTTGGTCTCCACCGCCAGAACGTTCATCCCTGTCCACCGTTGCTTCTCCAACCCGAGCATCACCCCGTTGAACAGTCCCCCGCCGCCAACGCTGCAGACCATCGCATCCGGTCTCCCGTCCGGTATCTGTCGCGCTACTTCCTCGACGATGGTGCTGTTCCCCGCCCATATGTCCGCATGATCGAAAGGTGGCACGTACACCCCATTGGGATCATTCTTCAATATCTGCTCTCTCAGATATCCATCGGCCTCTTTCCAAGTAGCCCCATGCTGGATTACGTCCGTTGCGCCCGCCGCGCGGATCTTGGCGATCATGAACGGTTTCGTACTAAGAGGGACAACGACAGTGGCAGGACGATTGAGAGAGACTGCAGCGGCGACGCAGGCAAGCCCGGCATTACCACCGGAAGAGGAGTAAAAATGGGTTAGGTGCGGTGTGGGGTGGTTTAGGAGAGACTGGCGAATCAGATTGCCGATGCCTCTAAGAAGAAATCAATACTTGGGCTGAATGGAAAGAAGAAGAGAGAACGACGTACCGAGACTTAAAAGAGCCCGAGGGCTGCAGGTTCTCGAGCTTGAGGAAGATACGGCTGTGTGATAGATTAATAGTTTGTCAAACCGGATAGGATAACAAAGCCCACCAGCCTGCAGCTTTGGAAAGAGCTGCTGACTCCGCGAGGGGAGTCTCAATCCAAGGCTTCTGATCATTGAACTCCTCCATGCTGCCCATGATCAGGGATATCTGGCTATAGCAGTTAGAAATAAGTTAGAGATAAAGTTGAGTTCACGAAGCAATGACAATCACGGAGCGAGGGTGACAGGACTTGGGCAAGAGGAAGGATGGACGAGGCAATATCTTAAAGACATATTTCCCGACATTCTGCCTTGGTTCTATTAGTCGACTATTGATTTTTTGACGAGTACGCCCTGCGAGACTTTGAGTCCGTTAGGTTCCGTAACTTTACTCCGTACAGTACCTTGGTTGGAGCGCTTCAAGTCGGCTAGAATCGGCTAGTATTCTGAGACAACTGGCTGGCGTCTGCCTTGGAAGAACCCTTTTTCGACGTCAAGCGCTTTTCCTTCTCCATTTCCTATTCATGGCCACATATTATGTAGAACAGATTCAAAATCGAACTTGACTTGCAAACAGTTCCAGCGATTCCGAAGTCCTCTGACTCCTGTCCACACGAAGTTTTGATACTTGCATCAGCATGATACTTGCATCAGCATGATACTTGCATCAGCATGATACTCGCATCAGCATTGCACTTCTGGCATTATGCTCGACGTCGACGATGGCTACCTTCTTTTCCAGTGTGCTCATGAAATACGAGGTAAACATTGGCGAAAATCTGATCTGTTTTAGCAAATCAGAACAGCCCTGCCGAAGCTACTGTGGCTCTTGGGAAACGGCTAAATGTGGTCCATAAATGCTTTCGAGGCATCTGAGAATGAAGCTAACCATTGGATGCTGTCGGTTTAGAAAGTTCCCAAGCATTATTCCGCAAAGAAACGAAAGGTCTCGTTCGCTTGTAGAGTGCGCAGTCGAGCGCTGGATATCACACAGTGTCGTCAGCTGGTCCGGCGTCGTGATTAGTTCCATGCCTATAGGGAATAGACGGATACTTCTGTATGGCCTAGTTGCCTCGACACGACGTATTGAAAGCGAATAGTCAGTTAGACTTTTGGACAGCGTTGTACCTGGAAAGGAGAAGAGCAGCGGCAGCAAAGACCTCATTTTCCATTGACCGTCCAAAAGCAACTATACCACGAAATAGCGGGGCTGACTTCTAATCGTTATAAGAAAGCTCAAGGTAAAGTTCACAAAGCCAGAAGCAGATTTCTCCTCGGATGTTCCAGCACAATTGACAACCCCAAGGTAATGGTTTAAGCGTCGTATAAGCTTCTATCTGTCTAGGAAAGAACGAATAAATACTCGATCTCTTTGTGGATTGTAAGCCATTGCAACTAGTAATAGCACACGTCTATTGATACTAGCTAGTCCGATTTCTTATGCACTTATTCCGGTGCCAAAAGTTACTTCTCGAATTTCTAGGTAATAGTCTGGTCTTTTAAGCCTGGAAGAGCTCCTCTGCCTACTTCTGTCAAAAGGTGTGACTCCATCACATAATTCAATACTTGGGAACTTCATGATTAAGGTGGTCTAATAGTTGAATACCGGTCTGTGCTGACTTGCAGAAGAATCCGCTGTTGTTCGAAAAACGATGATATTCTGAGAGCAGCCTTTGCAGATGGACACTGTAGAATCTCAGGAATTCGAATGAACCTCTCATACGTTCTAGACTAAGTATATGAAATAACCAGTCATGCTTTCACAGTGTCCGAGTCTTGTGTGAAACGTATTTCATGATAGTTTGTAATTGTCTAAATCAACGTCGTCTTCCCCAGTCTTAGCTTCTTTTGCATCTGTCAAACCTATCTAATCACTCACGGCAGTTACAGTCATGGTAAGACAAACTTCGGTAGGCCGGCCCAAATTAATGAAGTCCTACTAACTATCAAGTCCTCCAGGCACCGAAGACCCTCCCACCTTTGGCAAAGCAGAATCTCATTTTGACGTATCTTCAGTCATCCTGCACAGTACATAACATTAAAGAGCTCGAGAAGGCGCTTCCGTCTGTCGCCTCGATCAATGGAATGCAGGTTAAAGACTACCTTCAAGCGCTTGGTGACGAAGGGAAAATTCATGTTGAGAAAATCGGTAGTGGCAATTGGTACTGGAGCTTCTTAAGTGAGGAGACCAAACTTCGCGGTGACACTCTCGGAAAGCTTCGCGAGGAGAAAGAAAAGACCGATGCAGCCGTGCAGGAGCTTGACTCCAAGGTAAGAGAAGCTAGCGAGAAGCGAGAAGGCGAGGATGGGGGAAGGAGAGAATTAGTCAGTATGCATACAGCGCTGCAGGAGGAGGTGAGATTACTGAAAGAGGAGTTGGAGCAATACAAGGATGGGGATCCTGGAGAAGTGGTCAAGAGGAGTGAGGAGGTGAACGGGTTGAGGGAGAAAGCGGAGAGGTGGACAGATAATATAGGCCTATTGGAAGGGTGGTTATTGCGGATGTTAGGGGGAGACAGGGTGGCATTGGAAGATATGAAGAGAGGTTTGTATGAGGAGGAATACGTGGAGGGCGAAGGCCTGAAAGAGCTATAGGTTAAAGCAAGAGGCGATGAACTTGATGGACAAAGGAGCTAGACCACCACCTTTCAATGTTGATGTACTGATATGGTGTTGAATGGATAATAGATCCCGCGATCCGAACATATAGGGCCGTGCCTTCTTTATATCTGACAACCCACCACCGTCGTCTTCCTGCTGAAAAGGAAGACGAGATTCATTGACAGCAAATTGAACCCATCAAGCTGTGTCTTAAAACTTTGTGAAGCGCACGAAGGTAACGGAATGGCCACTATATCAGCATGTCCTCCAGAGGTCCTTCTCCGCATCCTTGCATTCGCAGACAGCTTTTCGACGGTCGCAGCTTTTCTTCGGACCTCACGTTACTTCTGCGACTTGTGGCCATCTAACCTCACCTGCCTTTCCACCAAGGTCCTGCCTCATCTAGTCAAGAGCTCTAACGATGCGCTGTTATTGGTTGAAGCACAGGAACGTGTGGCCTTGAACGGAGTTGGACATCACGAACGACAGAAGAATACTTACGTGTATGCCTTGCGGCAGATTGCTAGATTGGAAGACAATGAGCGAAGCATGCTTGCCGCTCGCCATACGTACGAAAAGGTCATCCGCAATAATTTCGGACGCCAGAGTGTACCGAAAATCTCCATGAATTGGCATTACCGCAGCTTCAATGGCTTCAGATACACTCTGTTTGTGCGAGCATACTATCGCATCTGGACCTTCGCCCTTGAAGATAGCACCCCACAGTCTACAACATCAATCATTCGGAATAATCCGGAGCGTGATGGCATTGCATTGATAGTCGGCTGGGCCAATAACCAGTATCAGCCACCGCCCATAATGATATGCGCTTCACCAGATCATAAGGTGTCCGCTACGGGATGGAATTTTGCCATGGATCAACTTCTAGATCGTCCTGGATCACGACAACGCGATATACTGATAATCGAGACGCCATCTTCCTTGATGTCTTACTTCGAGAGCCGGCTCCTTGTATGATCACCTCTAGCTTTATCAGCCCATGGAATCGCCATAGATGATTTCCTTGACCTTGCTCATCGTGTCAATATAATTTCAAGGTCGGAGTCAGTTCATATCAAGTAAGGGGATAAGATTTACAATTGCTGACAACGCTCTCCAGTGCACCAAAATCTTGATATTGCACGAAAGTCGTTACGGCATGGTAGATAGAGAAATCCATTGTTCTGGGCAGTGTTCGTGGAATGTTTTGGCTGTCTGGTAAGTGATATGTGACTAGGTCTCGCAGCTAATAAATCCTACTAACGTGTCCCGCGTTCCAGGGAATCTCAAATTCAGTTCACTCTAGTTCACACATGTTCCCAGTTCGTTATGTTTCCATGTTAAGTGGTTGTTTGTTATGGCTGATGGTATGATGGAGTGCCCTTAGTTTGGATAGCAATCTAAAAAATACGTTGATTTCCAAAACAATGGATCAACACCCGAAATCGACTAAATAACAAAGCCAGTTGTAGAACCTAAGGCCTTTCACCTAACCTATTCATCATACTTACCGTCACTAATCGAAACTCGAGTTAGATCAATTTCGCCTAGTCTATTGTCAATAAAGCTATTGTCAAGATTCCGTGCCGAGTATTTTGTTTCCAATCTTACCATTGTTCAGAAAACGTCGTCCATTTTCTTTGTCTCAAGACTGTTATTGTATCACGCGTGCTTCATGCCATTCCTCTCTTTCCGTATCGTTCCCTACATTCTCGAAACGGGCATTTCTAGATTCTAAAATACCATCATCAGAAATTAACACAACTATCTCTATGCCCGCTTCAAACAAAGAGCACCTCCGTACCGACAACTACACTCATCAACTACTGACTCGAATGGCGCACTTTGACAGCATCGAGGGCACCATGAATGACGGTATCGGAAGCCTTCGAAGCAAACTCTCGGACGAAGCAATCGTGGACCTGGAGGAGTATATTAACACTGAGTCTATCTATGATAAGGAAGAAAACCTTGAGAGGACCGTGATTTTGGAGTCCACAGATCAAGGGTTCACAGTGGTGCCTTATACGCTGCACTGCGAGCCCGTGTACGGCTCGCAAGGCTCGCAGAGTAGTTCAGAAGACGGCACATGCTCCTCATCACGGGGCTCAACAGCTACAAGCGGCACGCAATCCCCATCGCAGGCTTCAGCAGCACCAGGCTGCGAAATGATAAATGGAAACCCATTCGACGACGTCAATGTCTTGGACCCAAGCGATTCCGATCGTGTCCAAGACTCAGATCACACTCCCCATCCCACCCCGTTCAAGATCGAATCCCAGTGCCCAGAAGCCCCGACGCACCACGCCAGTCACATCCCCCGACACACCATCTACGGCATCAGCGGTGCTCATCCGGCTGCAGGAGCCTATAGGGCCTATAGTCCTCCCTTGACAAGCGGAATCCCCTTTCTCCCCAGCAGCCAGGACGGCTATCCATCTCCTAGGCTTGGACCTTTGGAAGAGGAAGCAGAGGGTGAGGCGAGCATAGATTTCTTATTGGATGGTCCGACGCAGTACAAACAGGAAGATGCAGAAATCGCTGATTATGGAAGTGGGCTGGGCACGATATCGGAGGAAGCGGGTCAGGTTGGGGAAATTGTGAGAGGGGATGAGGAGGAGTTGAGGGATTTGTACGAGTCGATCTTTGGACGGGACGGCGAAGATGTGTTTGAGGCACCTTGAGCTGATGACGAACCCATTTGACGACAGATTGGATGATGCAAGAAATGATCGAGCACCCACAACCCGCCTCCAACGCCCAGAAACCGCCCATGCAAGCTCCTCACACCTCTCCCACCTGCCACCAAACCCCGCTCTCAACAAACACACTCCGACCATCCGCACCATCCGCACCCACCCCAACGAAGAAACCATCCCTAGAAACCTAGCCAATATGACCGACGAGGAATGGCTCCGCTCACGCCGGCAATTTCTCAACCTGGATTTCCAGTACCGTATTGGCAGGGATGAGGACGGGGAAAAGTGTTTGTAATCGTTGCGGGGGAGGGGGATGTTGAGTGAGGCGGTGGGGGGGGGGTTGGTGATGTGATTCCGATAACCACCACAAAAAGAATTGGAAATTTTAGTTGAACATTCAATTTGCATCATCCCTTTTCATCCCCCAAACTATCAGCAAACAAAATCAAGCATCATCTCTTCGACTTTGAACTAGTGTGATGATAACAGCCAAAAAGACTTCCTCGACAGTAAGAAACAGGTAAAAAAAAAATCCATAGGGGCACCAAAAGCTAAATAATCAAATCAAACCACGACAGACAAGATCCGTCTCGTGTATTCTAGGTACGTCTCTACCACGATTCTATCATCTCGTATCTTATGTGTACGACTTGTCTTCCAACAACATCTCTGCCATGTCACAGTTAAGAAAACCTCCATTGTCAAATGCAAGCATCCCACAAGTCTGTTCTCATTTTAAAAAAAAAAAAAATCATGTTTAGGTTCCACTAATCCTGAAAAGGCGCACTTAGATGCTCCTACGCTCTAGCTAGAACCCATCTTCGTAGTTAGATTTTTTTTTCTTTTCTTTCAAAAGTTTCTTATATAATGCGTATTACATATACTGTATATCCAAACCCACCACACCACCCCTCCAGCCACACTCCCACACACTCCTGGATTTCAGTCAATACTCCTCCTCGTCATCGGCATCATATTCCTCATCATCCGCCTTCGCCAACCACTCTGTCTGCTGGCCCGACAGGCGTTGCGTAGGACTGCAGCACGCTTCGGTGGCGCCGCCGGTGGAGGTTGTGGTGGGGTTTTGCATTGTCGTGGTTTTGGGTGTTTGGGTTGGGGTTTGGTTTTAGGGGTGAGGGGTGGTTTAGGTTTTGTATATGGGGAAGTTGGTTTGTGGAGATTAGAAGGAATGGGGAGAAGGGGAGGTGGGAAATGGGGGTTTTAAAGGGGAAGGGAAGGAGAGTGCTGGAATAAAAATGGGGTTTGAAAAATGAGCGATGCTTGTCTAGGCAGGGTGTATTGTTAATTGGGAGACGGGTTTTGTCTTTGTTCATGTTTCGTGCTGCGGTTTGGGGGGTTGACAAAGAGTTATTCAGCGGAGGGGGACGAACGATCGCATCTTACAGTGGGACATACTGTAGGTTCACCGCACATGAGGAAAAATTTCGGCTTTGCACTACGTTATAGGTAGCGCGGTTTTCAGGATATCGTTACTCTTGTAGAGAATACCACATCTCCAGAGAAGTCTTGGATTGTTACAAAGGAAAAAGGCGGGTTAGAACTTTCAACCCAAGCAAGAAGCCATCTCGTCCGGCCGCAATCCTGATTGCGATTGAGCCATGGAAACAACGGACAGCCATGTCCAGCATCTCGGAAACAGTCAACAAATCATCGACAACATTGTTGAAACGCAGGTTTAATGAGCGCGCTTCACATGATGCTCTCTCACTGTTGCAGGAACTGTTCAACGATTAAGAGAGATCGTAATCCGATAGTGGTTCTAATGAGGATGTCAAGAGTCAATGAAATGATTGATGTTTGTTCTTCTTGAATATGTAGAATCTGAGGATGGGAAGCCATTGAACAGGGGAAATACCGGTGTGCAAAGGGGGATTTTCGCAGATCGAAATACGGCATTTGACCCCCAACACCCTGTAGAAGGCCATTTTGCAGTAATTTCCGCACTGTCTCGGATACCTCGACGAGTTAAGTCGGATTTTCTTTATGAGTGTTTCGGACATGTTTCAACAACAAGCCTAATCATACCCGAACGTAATGCGGTCGCTGTTCCCTGTCTCGCATACCCCAATGGTTCGAACCCACCTTTCTTTCTGCATCGTCAGACGTACGTCTCACTTTCGTTTCCCTTTCTTGTTAGCCATGTTCCATGAACGACTCAATAAGAGAACATGGCCGCTCGAAGACTTTGCAAAACACCAGATGATGCTAATTTATCTGCGTAACGGCTCACATGTCTCCGCACGAACGCTTTCAACAGCTAGGTTTCTGTCACCAGACAGTAGTATAAACCCTTCCAAGTACGGATCGGCTTTGTCCTTACTACGGATGATGGTTTTGAGGTTTACGCAGACAGCTTTCCGTTGCGGGAATAGTCTCCCTTTGGTAGCCAGGTGAGACGGATGGTTATAGGAATCTTGAAGACAGAATCGAAGGTCATGATGGTGTTGCGGGATCTGCATTGTTTCCTAATTCTCCGGTAGCCTGGACAGAGCAGGATCTCGGCTCCAATAAACAGGCGTCCGGATGGATTGAGATTACATAGCAGTTTCCACATGATGAAGGACAATCGCTTGAGTAGCAAGAGGAGATACAAGTAGTAGCCCATTGCCAATTAGTAAATCATAGCTTTCCTCCATTCTATGATAAGAGCACAAGAAGACCATGTACAACCTTCGTTAGCTCCCACGGTGTCTTAATATGATGTAGAGGATAATTCAAGGGAGGCATTGGACAAGATTTTCGCATTTATCAAGTATTATATATACTGAATAATAGTAAGCGTGCTTCGCACCTCTTCTATGGTCAATAAGCTTACATTTCATCATCAAACCTAGCATCAAACATGCTTTTTCACCTCACCGTCCTCGTCATCTTTCTGATCCATCATATCAGACGGGTTCGGATTTCGGCGTTCGGTCCGCTGTGCGGTTCCTCCAGCTTCTTCCCCGTTTTCTTAGTGCTCTTGGTACACCTAAGGGGAGGGGGACTTCACTTCGGCTTCTCAGAAACGTTTTCCTCTCTCTCTGTAGGATGACGTGAGGAAGCGAGCAGCTGGGTCCTTGGCGTCTTCAGTGGCCCTCTATCCGAGGAAGGCTCATCCGAGTATGCGTTGAGGGAATGACTGCGTCGGCCTCCGCAGAAAGGGAGGACGGAGGATGAACCTCCTGAGGGTTTTCATTCCTCTTTCCTGTTCTGGGTTGTCTGTGGTAGGGATATTTTCCTCACTTGGGTCGGACTCAGTCACACACCATGTCGTCCTCTGAGTCTTCCTTCACAGGCTGGAAAGCGATGTGGGAGACTTTTCGGGCGTGTACGGCTTTGTTCGGTCTCAGGCCCGAGAAGTGGCCGGGCGCGTGCTGAATGAAGATGACGGTTGTCTCATCTTCATTTGGATGAGGCACCAGCACAGGAGATTCCCCTAGTGGAATATATCCGACCTGGAGATTCATGTCATATTTCGTTCCCCAAAAGTACAGTGCCGCTCCAACTTGGTCGACATGGAAGTAGTCTTCATTATCTAAGCCGAATGCCGCGTTGTCCAGCGACTTGAAAACGACTTGTAATTCCTCGACTCTTGGTCGAGCCAAGTCAGGGTCCATGGCTTCCATGGAGAGGATGACTGCGTGAAATCCGCAAAGCAAGCCATTTCCAGGGGTCGGAATTATCTGGTGCCCGTTGGGGAAGACCTCCAAGTATCTCTCAAGGGCAGCGGAATTGACCTTCGAGTTCTCACTGGCGAATTGGTTGTGATGCGATGAAGGCTCATCTTCCTCTGCCGCCGACTCATCCGAGGAGTCCCAGAACTGGCTCTGAGAATCTTCCTGCTCCTCATCTACCAAAGACTCACCGTAGGAACCCCACTGCCGGCCTTGGGAAGGTATGCCGAACCCCCCGAATCCATGTGAAATGGTCTGGTTGGCAATCGGATTCTGCTCACCAACGGTAAAAGTAGAGAAACAATTGCCAAATTTGCAATTAGGGCAGATTTCCAATGGCAGATCTATAAATCCTCCTTCAACCATGCCGTTACAGCCGATAAAAGCGACTGAGCATGGGATGGTCTTCTTCGCTGTGTGGCCACAGCCGAAGTGAGTGTCGCATATAATACACATGGCTGTTGTTTGTGATGTTCGAGAAGGTTTGGTGGTGAAGTTTTGCGAATCGTGATCGAGAAGGCGTTGAATATACGAATCGAGTCTCAAGCTGTGTTCGTGCAAGATATTTGGGATCTAGAGAGAATGAAACAAGCTGAAGCATTTGAGCTTGAGTGGGATTGGATTCAACAAAGCCTACTGCACAACATAGGCTGGAATACAATATCATTGTAATGTTCTTTATCTACTTGAAGAGACAGAAAAGTTGAAAACTTCTTTGACCTTCTAACGACATTGGCTTTTGACAGTCATCCACTATTAGAGATAATGGCAATGAAAGGCAACAAGGGTTAGATGTGAAAGAGAGTGACACGTAAGTGTAAATTGCCAATCTATGTCTAGTAAGTCGTGCCATAGACTATTAGCTTTATGAATAGACTCGTAGCTCTGCACTCACCTACCGGTGACAAACGATCCCCACGCGTTGGTACTGTACTATTGATTTGGGGCCTAAATCGTTAACGTAGATACAGTAATATCCGAGAGCACTGATATAAATGTAAATCTGTCTATACGACGCTAATGCAGAAGCCAAGGGGTATATCCGAGTGAAGCGCCTGTTCGCCCTGTTACGCCAGTCCAGATCCCTTTATATTTTACTATACCGACAGATGCGTGATTGAATCTGTACCTCACTTTTTATATACCGGTAGATGCTCGTTACTCACAACACGTTCGGCCTGCGCTGATGAAGTGCTCGGTTCGCTAGGACCGTAGTACTGATATGGATGATCGTCTTCGAGCACGGGAGCCGTAGGCTCTCCACAATGGTTTTGCGGAATGCCCGGCTCGGGCGTTGCATCTTCAGGGGCATCATCTGGTGAACTGGCAGACATCTGTAGACGCTGTCGCTCTAGTTCTTGCTTATCATCTTGAGGTCCGGCAATCGAGGACATAAGACCGCTAGCTTGATATGCATGGCGATGCCAACGGACATTGCTTGGGGTCACAGTTGCAAACGATGGTGCTGAAGCGCCATCATATTCTGGTGCACTTAGTTGTGAAAGTCCTGTTCTCGTGACATAATTGTCATCGTCGAAGGCTGCTGGAGCTGAAGGTTGAATGAAGTATGCGGAAGACGAAGGCTCGTCACTATTAGGTGGTGCGCTTGGCAGAAGCCGCTCTTCGGCTCTCTTCAGCCGAGTCTTTTCATCTAACTCGTCTTCAATCGTTGGAGGTGGGATCATCACTAGACGGGAGTAAGCTGTAACATTTACAGCATCTTGCACTCCCTCTACAGTCGGTTGGGAGCAATTCTCTGGCCGGTCGCTGCCAATAGCAGAGTTCTCTCGGCGTACTCCAGCGGCAAGCTCTTCGTTTCTATTGACCTCGATATTCCAAGGTGTAACCTTCTGCCCAACGTTGGGATCTTGGACATTCTCTTTCTGCCTTAGGCGTTTTCTATTACTGTCCTTCGTCCCCACAATCACCTCGAATACACTCGAGACAACACCTTTCTCCCTTCTCATCTGACTTGTATCTAATGAACAAAAGCCGGAGGTGGCGGAGCTCGTGATACCGTCCACGCCATTAATCGTGGGGTCGCCTTGACCGTGACTGGGAACTACGTTCACCATGCCTAGTCGTGGAAGGAACCGGTCTTGATTGATTGGCTTACCACGCAAGTCAATGACAACCTCAAGGTAGTAACTAAAGCTGATCATAGCCCCAGGGGTCGAGGATATAGTGGGAAAGACATGCTCCGGAACTTGTATGGATGTTTTGAGTATGGCTGTGAGAGAACGAGGATCTATAATAAGTGGTGTGAATGTCTGGTTCAGATCCTGTCGGAAAAGCTTGCTCGAGCCTGCTGATGATAGAGAAAGTCCTCCCAAACCAGTCAAAGACTTGGGGTAGTATTCATATTCCTGTTTCTGGCCTCTGATGGACGGACCGAGAGGAATCGTGGGAGAAGTATCGACACGCCCTTGGCGAAATAGCGTAACGATGATACCTTGCATGGCTTTGACGGGCTTTGTGTGATCAATTGAGATCTTCAGCGGCAATATATCACCAGGAAGACACCCGGCATATGAGGGTTCTATCATTGCGGTAATTGTCCCACTCCCGTCAGACTTGGTACTGTCTCGTCGGTGGACCCCGCCAGTTCCTCCGCTACAAGGGGGTGATCCGGTCAGACTGCTCGAAGTACCACTGCTCCTGCCACCCACAGAGCCTTGTTCACTCAAAGCAGGGCTTCTTAGGGGCTCATCTGTCACTTGAGAAGTTACAAATTCATTGTTTGTTGTGTATCCATGTTGTTGAGGAATTAGTACGTTGACACCCTTTACGTTCCGTTTAGAGATGCCAATCTTCTTCGTACCGAGTTTCGATTTCGATTTTCTCGACACCGGTTCCAGGGAGATAATTCGAGGCTTCGGCTGCGGCAATGGCGCTATGTCAATAGTCTCGACAAGAGCAAGTTTACGATCACACCTCACGGTCGGTGAAATGGTGGTTGGCCGTGTCAACGTTGATGTAAGAAGATACGATATTGTGCCCCGTTCGAACTAAGTAATTTATCAGTCTAGCCCATAGTGACTTGGGAATCGAAAAGACTTACGTCGATACTGCTCGGTAGTCCTTGGGATGGGAGATCCAGCTCGAAGTGAAATATATATTTGCCAACGTCCAATCGACCTTCACCACAGAGCGCGATCTCGTTTTCGAAGAGCGATGCGAAACCATTGCCAAAATATTCAGAACCCCGCTTGCCCGTGCCTCTGCTTGTATCCGAGCGCCTTCCTTCGTTGGAAATGCTTTCACCTGGAATTTTCGCGTTCTGAAAGACTTTGACGAATCCATGGAGGCAAATGGTCAAGTGGGTAACGCGTAATGCCCGTATCACGTTCACGACGACGGAGCCTTTGACCGCATCTCCAGGCGAGTATTGGCGGTGAGATTCGAGTGGTTCGATGTAGTATTCGGAAAGGTTACGCTTTTTCGGGGCATAAGAGGCTTTGAATTTGGCGAAGAGTGAGGGCGCTTTCGGTGCAGAAAGGGCCGCGTCTATGGAATTCTCTGTGGATCGTCCCATTATCGACCCACTTCAGACCCGACCATATGGCTGGCGCTCAGCCCGGCCTTGAGGCCAAGGCGATTCACGAGGTACAGTGATGATTCTAACAGAATCGATCAGGTTAGTAAAGTGGCCTGAGGATAGCAGCAATTGATAGAGGGCACACCGCGCGGAGAGCTCATGACTGTCTTCGCAGCGTACCATCATGAATGACGTCGCATTGCAGAAAATTGTAATTCTTGATCCCGCAGGTATCAATTGTAAGTAACAGCAAGACCCATGCAGGCAAATAGACACAACGATATGGATGAGAGATGAAGCTTACTGAATTGTAACACCATTCGAAACGCAACACAAACAACACCAGTTGGATGCCTGATACCTTAGCGGCGCTCTTCTGGGCGGTGACGCTGCCAAGGGCCTTAACGATCCCTAGCGAAAGCCAAGCAAAATTGCTTGTGTTGAATGGCATACAAATATTTTAAAGTTCTTGCCCCTAAGGTGCATATAATTTTAAAAGCAGTCCTCTATGGGACGGTCTTCTGTTTCTATCAGGGACACAATTCTCTTGCGATTATGTGTGCTTGATGAAAAGAGGACGAGAGTACCTCCGTACGAGTACAAGCATTCCGATCTCGCTTCGTTAGCGTATCCGCGGGCCTGTCCGGCCAGCCCTGCCATCAACTGCCAAGTGCCAACCCTCAGCCAGAGATGAGCTATCATTCTACATAGCTCGGTCGTAACGGCCTCCTCATCAGACTTATTTAGCTGCAATTCGACCTCGTTAACTTACATCAACAAAATCAAGTATTGTGGTACCGTCACAGATGTTGGGGCCGAAGATACGTGGGCGAATCGTTTGTGCATCCAACTCGCAAGGCAAACGAGCTTTTAGGCGGCGGAAGAGGGCATCTTCCCTCAGTTGGAGACAGAGTGATCCTCATGAGCTCAGTGCATATTCGGAGCAGCGGGCATAAGATTTGTTACATGTTTTCATTGCAAGTATTGACGCATACGTACGGAGGTACTGTGTGGTGCTCCGACGTGCTTGCGGCGCATACTCCATGCTTACTGATAAACGATTAATGGTAAGAAAACACAATCAATTCATTTTACGTTGTGTTTTTGTTTTTGTTCATGTTCAGATATTTGGTATTATTGTTCTTCCCATTCATTGCTACTAGATTTTCATTTCCCACTGCATCGCCCTAAGCCTGGAGCTTTGCGCTATATACTACCAGTGAAATTCAACGATATTACTGCCATTTCTATTGGACTAGCAGTAGTAGTGTCGCCGGAGTTTTCCCTTTGAAGAGTCATTTCATATATGGATTGGAATTGTGGCTCGATAAAATTGCGTTCGAGTGCTGTTACTAATAAACATAGAATGCGACAGTAAGGAAGCATTCTCTTGATTAATGTTATATATACATAAGACACTTCAGAGTGCTGGGATTCGCTGTCCGAATATCATTTCATTGTTCAGGAGTACGAACGTGTAGTAAAATCCTGTCCAACGCGCACCATTAACGAGTTCACCTATCCATTACTTTGCGACTTTAAAATATCACGGCGATACATTGAATTGCTGACAGCCAAACAGCGCCATTGCTTCAGTGTTCACCTTGGAGATTGGGTTGGAACCAGTTGATGTCTAGAGAATAGCTTGCCTTCGAGGCCGCTTTGGCGAACGAAACTCCATTGTAAATTGAACCCCAAGATAGTACTGAGCTCTCAAGCAGACCCAGCGCAATTGTATCCTTCCCTGCCGACGTGAGTAGTAAAAATTCGACGCTCTCAGATTTGATGTCCAAAGGCTTCAATGTTGTGTTTCAGCTCTCCTAATGTCATCCTATTGCCGTGTACTAGCCCAATTTCCACCTTATGGAATGATACCTAGAACGAATCTGATTCCTCATTGCTGCGAGCTCTTTGAAGGAGCTAGTACAATGCTAATGCGCCTGAAATAAGGCAATAGCTCGAGAGTATAGTATTGGTTATTCAAACAGCTTGTGTTGTGTTTCAAGTCTCCTATTGTCGTTCCATTGTCGTTTGCTAGTGCTGTTTTGGCCTATTGACCAGAACATAGCATAATTGAGAAAGACCAGCCACTCTGTGATGCTATTGTAGATGGTTCGGTAGGTTGTTGTCATCCGTTTTAGCGTGAGAGAATGTAGTACAAATACCTTAAAGATTCCTCCTGTATTCCTTCTTCTTCGTCCGTTCTTCTAAGCTTGCTCAAGCATCTACACCATAACTTACTCAGCTTTTCAGCTTACCCTCTACCTTTCGTCTAACTCTCCTCTTGCAGCTGGTCTGCCTCTTTTAAACAGCACTATTTACCTAGGTTTTCAATCTTCCCTCTACCCTTTCCTTTCAACCCTCTTTCGCAGCTGGTCTGCCTTTCACAAACATATCTACTTTTATCCCAAACGCATCATGTCTTACCGCGGCTATCAGCCATCGCAGCTCCCATCGGAGCTCATGTTCAGGGATGCGCAGATCGAGATGCAGGTAGCCCAAGTCGATCGCCTGGAGAACCGCATCAAGGAGCTAGAAGCGGATAACAAGAATGCCAACGCCGAGTTGGACGAGAACCATGAGCTTATCGTGGAACAATCCACTTGCACCCAAGACCTAATCGACAAGCTTGACGCGGTGGAAGACAAATTTCGAGGCATAGAAGCGCGCGAAAAAGCGCTCAGGAAGGATTTCGATGAGATGTATGAGACGGCAAACAAGATGATCGCCGATCGGGATGGCAGGATTGCCACTTTGACAATGGGTTAGTCTGCCAGTATTCTTTACTTATGATTGCATTACTGATAAGGGCTCTAGAGCTTGCGCGAGTTCCCCGTCCTGCCACTCCACCGCCACACCCACCTTTCTCTCCTCTCACTCCACCACCTCGCATTCGTGCCGCACCTACCAAGGTGCAGAAGAAACGCGCTCCTAGAGCGGCGTTGATTGCAAACGTGCCGGAGCTACGACGCTCGGGGCGGACTAGCAGGTTCCGCGGAAGTTACAAGATCTAGGTTTGGGCGAGAGAGGTGGAGAGCTGGATATGTGGAGATGATTGTTTTTTTCCCTTTTCGTCTTCCCTGGTAGTCGCTGCCAGCCCGCCTACTGTTCCATTCACCTAGCTAGAGACTCGATGCTTTGGTCAAAGACATATTGCTGCTCTGTACCCTATCTGTTCGATAAATCCTTGAAGACATGACATGTCGTCTCACTCGTCTGAGTGAGTTTACGGCCAGAAGTTAATCCGAACCCGGGTAGTTGCTGGGATCCACCTCATGCTACAGTACTCATGTTTGACAAAACCCTCGCCGGTCCTACCGTACTCGCCACTATATTTACCGACATACGTATTACCACGGAATTCTATATAGAGGTGGACTTGATACTAACGTGGTACGCCGGGAGATTGCGAGGTTGAGTCGGTGTTACACTATGGTTGGAAGAACATACGAGGTGTAGAGTGTATTGAGCAATATTCTAACTCCAGAGAACCGATTCACAAAACTATCTTGGAGAATCTGCAATTCTATTCTCATCCTTCGCCAAAGCTAATAGCAGCCATCAGCTTTCCGACTTGCAAGCCTGCAGATACCGGCCCAGCGCCATCATCGGAAAATAGTGTGCATACAACTCATACCCCAAATAAAAGTACCTTGGGAACCCAGTACCGGTGTATTGCGTCTCCGGCCAAGAGGCCCCACTTCCATCTTTCATGGTCTGTGACATTAATAAATACGCAACGCTCATCCTCACAGCTCCATCACTCGGTGGAAGATAAGCCAGTAGCGCCATCAGACCCCAAGCTGTCTGCGATGCCGTAGACTCCCCCCGCCCAGCCAGCGTTGGATCTTTGTACGTGTCCAGCTTTTCGCCGAAGCCCCCCTCGGTGTTTTGGACGGATTTGAGCCACCGAATCGCGGGTTCGACTAAGGCTTGTGTACGCGCATGGTCTTTCGAGAAGTATGCCAGGCCGCAGAGCACGTTGCTGGTCCCGTATATGTAATTTGAGCCCCATCGTCCGTACCAAGCGCCATCTGGCTCTTGAATTGACGCGAGGTAGATGAGGGCGTGATCACACGCCAGACCGACTCGCTCCAGGAGCGCCTGAGCAACCTTAACTTTGCGTAAGGTATTGCGCAAGAGACCCAAAGCTTCCAGGATTCTGCCTGTTACGTCGGCCGTTGATGGGTCTAAGAGAGAATCCATGTCCGAGAATGGTATCTTGTTCAGAAAAAGCTTGTTATTCTCCACATCGAATGCGGCCCAACCGCCATCGCGGTTCTGCATGCCAAGAACCCACTCAACTGCCATTATCACACTTGGTGATGACGCAGACATGGGATCTTGTTTGATCAATGCTATAATTGCGGCAGCAGTATCATCCACATCAGGGTACCAGGCGTTGAAGTACTCAAAGCTGAAACCACCGGGACTCAATCTGGGCCGGTATATCCTCCAGTCGCCCTCGTGTCCAAGCAGCTGACGAGCTTTGATCCAATCGACTGCTCGACTTAGAAGCTCATCGGTAGTGGGTGTGCCAGCGTCGCAAAGTCCAATGGTCATGAGAACGGTATCCCATACTGGCGAGACGCATGCTTGGACTCGTTTCCCTGCTTTGTCCTGCCACGTAAAGCGCTCTACAGCTTCCAAGCCGCGAAGTATGGGACTGTCGTTCAGGTCGTAACCTTCCAACTTCAAAGCGAGGAGGCCAACATGCATCGGTGGAAAAATCCCCGCCCAGTCTCCCGACGCCTCTTGATGCTCCAAAATCCAGTCCACGCATCGTCGTCGAGCGTAGCCTCGCAAAGGAAAAGACCGAAGGCCACCCAACTGGTACAGAAGTTTGTCAATTGCCGTAAAAGCCAGTGCAACGCTATCCGTCCTCCATAGATCCCAGAACGGTTTCGCGTACGGCACGGCCTTTTCGACTGGATCGAACCACAGCTCGTCTAGAAAGTCGTTGGAAGCAGCCTTTCTATTCGGCAATTCGAATATGGGCCGGTGATGGCTTATGATGAGCAGAGGAATAATGGTGCTGCGTGCCCAAGACGAGAAGCTGTAGATGTTGATTGGGGCCCAGGACGGCATGAAGATGAGCTCTGGAATTAGCTCTGGTACTGCATTCCACGGAAACAAGCCGAAAGTTGCGAGATAAATACGAGTAAAGATTCGGACTTTGGACACGCCGCCAACTGAAACCACAAAGGCGCATGCTCGACGCATCGAGGATATTTCCGAAGGGATGCCGAGTATTTTCAAAGCGAGGTAAGCTTCCACGGTGGTTGAGACATCGCCAGGATAGTCTGGTGCAATGCCCCAAGATCCGTCTGTGTTCTGATCCGAGAGGAACCACTGGCATAGGGCGTCTCTGTCAAGGCTCATCTCAAGACCGAGAGCCTGCCGCAGGAATACGTATTCGGCGGTGATGGTTGCGTTGGAGCGGAGTTCGCCACACCAGTGGCCATCATCGTGGACGCTCTCGAACGAATGGTTCACAGCAAGATCAAGAGCCTTGCCTACGAGTGATGTAAACGGCTCATTGCCCGTCAGTGCAGGGGTCGAGACCCTTTCGTCCTCCATAAAGTCTTGGATCCCAATCACCGGCGTCTTCTCGTTTGTGTCTGGGGTTATGGAATCGAGATTTGGAGACAATTGAGATCTGGGAGAACTGAGATTTGAGGAGAGGTTGTTCAGGCTGCTGTCGTTGTTCATGGTTTAAGATTGCCGTAGGTAGGTAGGTTGCTGGGCTGATTAGTTGACACGATCTGGACTCAAGTTTCCAATCTTTGTGACAACGTCATCAAAGCACTTGAGAGGCTTCTGAGGTCGCACAGATGTAGAAAGATGTTGTTGTACCACGATGTTACAGTGTCGTGAGTCTCACCTCGACCACCTACGCGACGTAGATACTCGGCTTTCTGCTTCACTGCAGCGATCTCACTGATTTGGCACGGTAAAATCTGAGTATTACATCCATTGAACGGCAAACAATCGAGACCTTATTAATGCTAACGACAACATTCTGCATACTTTACTTTACTTTACAGGCTTTGCTCGCGAACTTAATGTGAGTGTAGATAACATCGATTGCGATCAAGAATCATCGAAACCTCAATAAAACGAACCCTCACATAATCCACTTACGGCCTCACTCGTGCACTTAAGCCAGTCAAGAGTACTGTAAGCAAGACCTTCGTGCAACAAGGTACGACAAGTGCCTCACATAGCGCGTACGTTCATGCAAGCTACAGCGGCATTATTCATCCATTATTCTGACCGGCTCTTCAACTTCACTTTCTTACATGTTAAGGTAACCTACTTACACTTACCACGTGCACTGCCCTCTTTTGATAGAGAGTAGCTATTCTCAGCATCTACTTCTCACTCTCAAGCCTTCATCTTCTTCTACTCCAAGCCACGAACGGCCCACCTTCACTTGCATCAAGCAGTACCTTATCCTTGTAGCAGAATGGAAGTATTCTCAGGGTCTAGCATCTTCATGAATGCAATCTCGAACTGGGGCATCATCACTATCTTTGTGACTATACTTATGTGCTTCCTACATTCATGGATGGTGATGAGCACCGTACCACACTCTGTGCCCTGGGCTGGAGTGCGCAGAGAAATGTTTTCGAAGACCAGAGCTTGCGTCCGTGAGTTCACGGCCGGTTTGCAAACACTGAAGGCTGGCTACGAGCAGGTATGTGAGACCTCTAAATATGCAAAATCTGACAGGTCCTTCTGCAGTTTAATAGGAAAGCCCTACCATTCGTGATACCAGATGCTGGATTCCACCCCCATGTCTTAATACCTCAAGAGCATATAGGCTGGATGATTGATCAGCCCGAAAATGTGCTATCAGCTCGGATGACGCAAGTCGGGAGGTTTGGACTCCGCTACCTGTGCCCCACGCTGGACTTCAACCACGATATGTTCATGATGGAGGCTGTCCGGAAAGACCTTACGCGGAATCTCGGTAGGCTTCAATCTGCCATGGTGCAGGACATATCTCATACCATCGACAATGCAATGGGCTTAGATGACGGATCCTGGAACGAAATATGCATCGCGAAGGTCATGGAAGCCGTTGTGTTCAAATCCATTAATCGTACTATTGTTGGGACCCCTCTATGCCACGATCAGGAGTATCTCAATTACTCGGCATCTTTTGCGACTTGGTTGGGTGCCGGCTCGATTATTGTGGGGCAGTATATGCCGTGGATGATGAGACCTCTCTTTGGGTATCTTGGCGCTTTGCCGGTCTATTATTGCATGCAGAAGTCTCTCAAATTTCTCGTGCCCTTGGTTCGGGATCGTATGGAACACATTAAGCGAAAGAGAGCTGATGCCTCGTTTGAATTTGATGAGCCAAAGGATCTCGTGACATGGATGGTCATTGCGGTGTTGGACAACCCCGAAACCAAGGATAGTCCACCAGGACCACTTGCGACGCGATTGTTATTATTCACCCTGGGTGCAATGCACACCACAATCATGACCGCGACAAACACTATGCTTGACCTCGTGAGCTCCAATACTGATTCCAGGTTCTGGGAAATGCTTCGCGAAGAAGCTGCTTCTGTCTTTCAAATTGAAGACGACTGGGCGGATGCGGCCTCGCTACCCAAACTCTCGCTTGCAGACAGTACTATCCGAGAGAGCCTCCGGAAGAATCCTATGCTCACGCGGGTCATTCTCCGGGAGGTGATGCCGAGAGACGGCGTTACGTTGCCCAGTGGACACCATCTTCCCAAGGGTGCATGGGTTGGCGCAGCCACAGTCGGCTTGCAGCATGATAATAGATTTTATCTCAAGCCGGAGGAGTACGACCCTTTCCGTTTTGCTAGGAAGCAGGCGGATGCCGTCGACGAGGGTCATTTGGAGAAGCTGTCTGACAAGGCTTCGATTTATCGCAAAAACCAAGGTCTTGCGACCACGAGCGATATTTATCTTGCTTTCGGTCATGGGCGTCATGCTTGGTAAGTACCAACAATACGTGCATGTTCACTCTTTGGGTGTCAAAGTGCTGACGAGTGGAAGTCCTGGACGCTGGCTCGTCGCTCATCTGCTCAAATTAGTGCTCGCCTACATTACCTTAAACTACGATATTCAGCACATGCAGCAGCGTCCACTGAATCGCATCTTCGGAGACAGTATCATTCCATCGCGGACCGCTACGATGATGGTGCGTAGGAGGAAGCAGATGCAGTGAGTAATATGAACTGACCTTGGCTCGCCCAATGCTCGAGCGAGTTCAGGAGATCGGTGGCCTTGTAAATAGGGCTTGTGTAACCCTCACTTGATGTTCGACAACATACTCCTACCTAGGAGGGAAGGAAGCACCAAGTATTTAATCCATCATATATTTATCAAAGGAACGGGGGAGACTTTTCTTTTTTTTAGTACATGTACCATACTACCGAACAGCCCTACATACATAGCTGAACCACCCAAAATTACACTTCATTCAATTGCACTTCTTCTACCTAGGGTAGAGCCTCCACCCCCAAAGGCTACAAAAACTCTCTCGACGCGGCTTGCAAGACCCCATCAAAGATCCTACTAAAGTCGCTCCTGAAAGATCACCATCTACCACTAGCCCTCGACCTGCAAGCCATAGACTAGATCTGCAGCTTCCCCAACCCCAAAAATCTATCCAAAATTGGAGCACACATGACATTTAGATAGATAGTTGAATCCGACCGGAAATTTTCCAAAAAGCCATCATAGCTTCCAGAACGGGGGATCAGCTACATACAGCAAAGTTCGCTACAGATCTTTCCTTTTGAAGCTACGTAGTTACGCTTCTCTTTTCTGAGGTATTTTGTTTCGCTCGCAGATCGTTGGATGTAGAGGTTCGGCATTGAAAGATTTTCGTGGGTGTGCGTGCGCCCTTTTTCAGTCAGAGAAGGTTCGTTTGGGGAGGAGGGAGGGAGCATCGAGTCAACTGGAACATATCTTGCAAAAGGACTGAAAATCGAGGTGGATGATCAGTGCAGCCTCCAAGTGACAAGGCAATCTGGTTTCAGACAGACACGTGTCCCGCGGGCTGTTTTCTTATAACGTTGTGTATGAAAAGTGAATTTTGCTCTTTAAGTGTTTTGTTCTAGACTTGGTTTAGATAACCTCGTAAAAGGTGCTGCGTTTTTGAATAGCTATCTAATCTACCTGGGGAAACCAAATCTTTGCAATTTCAAAGATAGATATTCCAACTGCAAATTTTGACCGGAAGCAATCGGTTTCGATGGTTGGCCCATCATTAGCCCTCCGCAGCATACGCTGCTTTTAGCGTTTTTGATTATCCAGATTGCCAATCGCTCAGTTCCACTTGATCTGATCGAAGCGCTAAGCGTTGGACAGGTGGGCCCTCTTTGTAACAAGCAACAAGGGAACCGGCAAGCGTGCCAGATGGAGCTCAAGGAGACTGTGGGCTGGACTCAGTGTTTTTGGCGTGAAGTACTCTCGTTGCGTATAAATGCATGAAGCCAGGGGTTTCATCCGCATTACCCACATGTCTTTATAAGAGTTGCGACATCTGTGACATCTGGGGTTAGAAGTGCGGCAGGAAAGCTGTAAAGATAGCTGGAGAAGAACATTCCTGGAATTTGCTCGAGTCGTGTCTAGGCATTCGTTCATCCTTTTGGACGTATAGTGGAATTCTGCTTGGGCAAACCATCCAATGGACCGGCGTTCAACATCCCCATTTCTTTCCGAAAATGTTGTGCTAGTGACGCTGTTGGTTGCGATGCTGACGGTCTCAACAATGATGTTTGTGGGGAATGTCGGTTGGGGATGTCGGATACGGGGAGTGTCAGGCTTGTTTCTTATAATGCCTGCGAAGTAAAGAATCATAAAAGGATGAGGCGGCCCTCATTCTCAGGCCCCTATCCTTGGCCGAACGTATGATTAGAAGACGGATCTGAGCCTGGGGAAGACTTTCATATGAAAAGCCTGCATTACGATCACGTCATGTGCGCTTGAATAGCAGAGTGGTCCATTTCAAGTCATCAGATTGAGTTGGTCTTCCTATAACTCAGGGTGACCGCGCTGAGTATGCGTCCGATAGACTGCGCGTAGCTGAGACTAGCTGCCGACTCATTATGCTGGCCCCACCCTATGTCGAGAAGGCGCTCAGGACCGCTTCTGTCACCACCTGCGCTGCTGATGCCCTGTCAGTCACCCGCTCGGACAAAGCAGCATGTGCTTCGCGCAATAATGCAAGAAGCGGAATTCTATAGGTGTACTGGTAGAATAGCCACGACGCAAGAGGCAGCAAAAGTAGTTCAATACAAGCAGGAAATGAAAGAAAAGCGAGAAGGGGTGGAAGCGAGCTGATTGGGTGGGCCCATAGAGAATACAATTGTTGAAATTTCTATGTGACGTGAGGTCTACCGGAGAGATTTGTGTTTTTGGGTCTATGAGCCGGAAGTTTGGTGTATGCTCAATGTGTTAGAAGCGGGAGGAAAATGTTCGAGCGAAGATAAATCTCAGTACTATCTTCGGTTACATCACGATCCAAGAACAATGTACCGCGCTAAGACGGAGCACAAACATCACATGTATGCTTCAGTGCGAAGGATTGTCCGTGTCTCAATATTTCACGTCACATATTAATTAAGAGAACTACGACAGCATTCATACATCGTCTCCTCCAGCATTAGATTCTTTGCTCATCCGCGCATTCGCTCATTTTCCACTTCGGAACAGCAACTTCTACTCAAAGCAAGAGGCTGAAAGCCCCGGCGGCAACGAGGACTGCCGCGATACCGCCCTCAGCGGCAAAGCGGATGGAACTCGCTCCCCCAGTAAATGGCACCACGCTCGTGCTAGGAGAAGTACTAGTGCTGGTGGTCTGAGCAGTAGCAGCCGGTACGGTTGAGTTGCTTGGATTAGCGTAGAGCGGTGGCGCAGGGGATGAAGTAGCAGCCTTCGGAGGGGTTGTCGAGATGGAGACCAGAGTGGGTGTTGTAGCGGCAGGAGTAGAGCTCGCTGTGCCAGGAGCGACGGTATTTCCTGCTTGAAAGCCGCTGGGAAGGGTAATGCCATTGTTTCTGGCGCAGGTAGCGGGATCGTCCCCCTATTGGCGCATGATAGTCAGCGTGATGCGATTGGATGGCGAGGAAGGATGGATAATGTTAGAAAAGCAGAAGAGGGTCTGATGAAAGGGTAATGCTGTGAAGTAGCAACTAATATTGAGGGTGAGAGAGGTGAGACATACCTCAGGACAACAGTAGCCTTTGGTCAAGCAAAAACTCCCTCCGGGGCAGCCATCTAATAGCAGCATATGCATTAGCACCCAACTTCCCCGGCAACTGAGTGACAAGGGCATTGGTCTTTCCGTAGAGTCCAAGCCGTCAGAAGGATGCACTTACAGCCCTCGGCACAGCAGGTATCACCACGGCTTAGCTGGAGACAATCTACTTCGCCGCAAGGGGCCGGGCAATTGACCACGGTGCCACCACTGGTAGGGATGAACGCATCGCCCCCTTGGCGAGCTTGCAGGGCGTTTGGGAACTGGCCCAGGTACGATTTGGCAAGGACGGTGCCAGTCAGTGTCGCGAAAAGGAGGAAATGCATTTTTGATACAGTGAGTGGGACGGCGAAGTGTACTGCAACGGAAGGGGTGATGGACTAAACGAGAGTAATATACAGTATCAATGCGAGTCGATTGCGAAAGTATGAACGATGTGAGCACGACCAGGCGAAGATGAAAAGAGTTCAGAACATTTGGCGTAAGCGAAAAGGGAGTCCTTTTATATATCAGATGAGAACTTCTCTTGTTCTCCTGAGCGGCTATAGTTTTCAGCTGCCAAGCGGCCAGGCTGACTCTCGAACCTCGCCAAGTCCAAAGGCTTGCAGTGGCTTGTCCAACCAGTACACAAATCTAGTAGTTGCAGATGACGGTACCATCCCAGTAGCATAGTGTCACTGGAGGCACGCGAGGTTTTCCTGGTATTATTATTGAGCTGAACTGCGCTGTCGTATCGCCATTCAGGCAGGACCAGCCACTTCCCATCCTCCTGGACGACCACCGACTGGAGCCTCTACGAATCGGCGATTATGGCGCATAAGCCAAACCCTAGTCGGCTGAATACGAGGATCCGAAACGCGCGCCAAGCGCACTAGACCGGTTTGCACTTAGACATATCATAAGTGGACTAGAGTATCTGTAGTCCTGCGCAGACCATCATAGGCTGTGATATTCACAGGCACTCCAGACTCCAGACTCATTAATATTATTTGTGGCTTGAGCTGTTCATCTTACGCTCTCGAAGAGCGGTATGCGTAGGCTACATGTAGTTCCTCAGCAGTGGAGAAGAGAACGCACCTACTGTACTAGGGTCGGGCACGAGCCCTACATCCGCCAACGGAGGAGTTGTTTTTAATGATATTTGGGACTCCTGCATCTGCACTCGAAAATCTCGCCGAGGACATGGATAGGTTTGCGGGTCCGGCGAGGATTGCTCGAGGAACTTGATAAATGCGGTCGAGTTCGAACGTCCTTCGCCATATCGCTGAGGGTTAAGATATGGTTCTCGAATGTCACGCCCTGCCCGAGAGCCAAATCCTCATCGTATTGATGGTTCTCAGCCAGAGACAGAGATGACATCTGCAACAAAGTTTTCGACCGCGAAGTGTTGAAATAGTTGAAATAGATGGAATGGTTTGGGATCATCTTCGCTAGCGATCTTCCCGCTTGGCATTGCACATTGTACGACCGAGCTCGTTGATGTAGTGGACTGAACAATAGGGAACTTGTGTCGTTGAGTGGGTGGAGGGTGTTGTAGACTTCGTCAAATGCTCCTTGCTGTACGCTCGGGAATTCGTTCCAAGGCCGTAGCACTGTAGGGCAATGATTACCCTTTGAACAGGTCGTAGATGTTTAACAAACTTGAGGACTTGTCTGTCTGGACGGTAATGGATTTAGAAAGACGGTGGCATGATCGCGGTAGTTCTTCGGGGGCTATACAACTCATTTGTTTCTCGTCCTCTTCAGCACGGTGGCGTTCCTACTCTGCGCGGCCCTCAGCCTGCTGCGGAGCCTACCAACAAATGTTTAAATCGAGGAAACCAGTAAAAAGATAACGAATTGAATATAAAGTTGTCGAAATGTCGAAGTATGAAAGATTAAACTAGGAAATAAAAAAAATTGCATTTCTTATCTAGATTTCACATCTGTAGCCGATAAGTAAATCTGCTGTACTCTACATCTACTTGACAAGACCTTTGTCTATCAATCTCGGGTATGAAGCGATAAGACCATATTCGCAAGTAAAAATCGGTTTGATAGGAAAGAGCTCTTCGTGCAATTGATTTCGTGAGCGTCGAATATTCCATTCCGAAAATTCGAAATTCATGATTAACCGCCGTACTAGTCCAGATCCGGACCTCGGACATCATCCCAATCATCGCCATCCAACACCACCACCTGTCACCTCATGAACATGAAACACCTTCGAAGGCTTTGCCCAAAACACCCCACGTAACCACAAGCATCACTCAAATATATAAATGTATCTCCCACCTTCTCCTCGACCGTTTCATCTCTCAACCCCCCCCGAATTCCCCTCCACAATCTCTCATCACCGCAATGATCCACTTCACAACCATCAACTTAGCCCTCCGACCTCTCACGACCTCAATCTCCCGTCCCCGTACTGCCTGGCGCACCCTGAGATCAAAGATTCGGATTAGACCTTCGAGACGTGCTGCTTATGCGAGGCTTGAAGGCGAAGAGCAGATCCCGCTACTTAACTGAGGGTTATGATGATTTGACATGGAGATGCTTCCACTACCAAAAAGAACCACAAAGTACATGCCGGTCATGGCCCGTCCTGAAGAAGTTTACGGCAGGCTCGAAACTGTGGTCCATGTCACCTTATCCGACTTGATTCGGTTCATCAATCGTTAAAGGGTGGAGCGGGACGACGCGCATACTTTATGTGCAGGTGTGAAGGCGTCTGATTTGGGATTTTCCTGATACCGTTTCAGACGGCCTTTCTCACTACTATTTGTAGCATCTGAGAAGTGGAATCGACTTAACAGTACTGACCGGTAATTTTCAAAACGATTCGACGGCTCTGCCTAGAATGGGTAATAACATAGCTATCATGCAAATTTCCGGAAGACATCATGTCCAAGGATCTCCACCACACCACTCTCTTTCTCATCGATGTACAAAAAGGCTTCAATGATCCAAATCCACTGAGGCTCTGGCCGATCTCCCCGTGGTCACCTTCGCTCCAGTCGTTGGGCTTCAGAAAGAAGACTTCTAGAATGGCAACGAACAGGAAGCAAATGGTCGGTGAATCTGGGCTGCGCGCCAATTAGCGATCCAGGCGGCTTTGGTCAGCGTGGAGCTCGCGAAGGCAGCAATGCCGAGGGCGGTCAGTGGACCGATGGGTCTGACCCAGATGGTCATATGAGGTTGTTGGCCATGCTATGCTGCAGCTTGTTGCGACCATTGTGATTATTGCTGCCGTTGTCGTTGCGGGGGTCGAGGTGGTGGTGAAGCGCTATGGGAATGGCAGGTGAGTGAATGAGGCAAGAGGTGTTGTGCAAGAACGACAGCCTGGAAGCCACAAGCTTGAATACTTCTTGGTGAGCTTGTACGGAACTCTAGTCTAAACAATCCCCCAGTTTCACACCTTCCCATTCCCGCTTATCATCTGAGACCTCGCTGAGATACCTATGTGCAACATCAACTATCCCACATCTGAGCAGTGAAATCACCTCCTTCCAGCTTCTCATGAGCTCATCACTCTGTTCCTTTCTTTAGTCCTCAGCCTTGCCACCAAAACCGTTCTCCCAGTCGATCTTAATGAGCAAGACGCCATCGGCATCTGGCTCAGTCATAGCCGCAACAATACAATAGCTCTTACCAAAATTACTACAGAAGCGATAGCGGTATGCGGGAGCAGTGTGAGCTTCGATAACCACCGCATAAATTCCCTCACCTCTCGGTATCCTTATTAACAACCCATCCTCCCCGTTGCCTTTCACCGTCGTCGTGTTCAGTCTTCTGACCATCAACTCTAGCATTACCCGAAGATTCCGGAATCGTTTGCCCAACTGCCACCCGCTCTTCTCCCTGATAACGTCGGCTCCATTGCTGATCAACCAACTCTAAGATCTTTGATATCACAGTCCGGATATTGGACTGTGTACACGCCGAAGATCCAATGATCAGCGCTCCATTTTCGGCGACCGTGAGCAATTTCACAGACTATTACAACGGCTGGGGCAGATGCCTCAAGTTTTTGAGTCTTGCGCGGTGCTGTCGCGCCGATATCAAGGAGTTGGTCAGTTGAGAGGCCGTTGGTGGAGCCGGGCCAGTCAAGGTGAATGAGAATGATTCCGTCTTCTTGCGTTTTTTGGGAGGTGCTAAGTAAGAAAAGATTCGGGTGAAGACGAGAGGTTTGTTGTGTTCTAAGAGGGTGGTATTTGCAAGCTTGGGAGACACAGTCTTCGACAGATAAGCCAGTGAAGGAAGAGTCACTCTACAGTCAACAGGCGAACTCATCTGCCCTCTTTATGTTGCTGGGGGCTCTATCCTGCGGATCAAAGCCATGCCTTCTGTATCTGACTGTGCATAAACCCCTATGAAGAACCCTATAGGAGGTAGCTGAGGCGGTACTCCATATGTCAAAGCAGCAGTTTTCTCCACCGTACCTTCGCTGCCTCCACTCGCTCCCATCATTATCAGACTCTTCGTCATCACCTTCGTCACGAACCCCATCATCGCTACTATTACCAGTCTCCTCACACTCCTTCGCCTCAACCCAGTCCGTATTACCAATCTGAAGATGAACCAACAAAAGCCCGGATATCCCCGCTCTGGTCCGAAACGAATCCCCATTGCATTCCAAACCAAAGCAACCAGAAGCACTCCCCTTTACTCTCCAGTCCTGATCGGTCGCTACAATAAAGTAATTCGGGTCAAACATTCCCTTCTCTGCCCCAGCTGAACATAATTCTCAAACCCCGCCCGAAGCGGTCCTCCTATGTATCTAAACCCCACGGGGAAACTATACTTTTTCTGCCGGGGCCACACAATCGATGTCGGATTCGCATGCCAGTTTGCAGCTGGATTAGCTCTTCGTCAGTGAGATCCACGAGGGGGTGTGCAGAGCGCCAAATGGAAGCAACTCCATCGGTCGATCACGGTTAGTACGTACTCCAATTCCCGGCGCCCTTTGCTGGGTGGCAGTTGTGAGATCGATCGGGGGGAGTCTGCCATTGCATGATTGAGGTAATTCTGAAAAAGAAAACAAAAAAGTAAATGTGCAAAAGGATTTTGTCGGTTTCCTGTGGGCAGAACTTACTGTACTGTACTAGGCGATTTGATAGCCTAGGTACTGTGTGAACTACTGTATGTGCGGACACAGGCAGGGCAGATTTGGGGGGATACTCTCTGGATTTCACCTGCAGACATACTTCGCGATATACATCGGCATCTTGATATTTGGAGCAAGCGAGAGTCAAGTTAGTTCAAAGCGTGCGAGTTGGGCGAATGTTGAAGGCGTAGGAGATACCAGTGACTTCAAACTGTGGGGGGGCCTCCAACATCTGGATATTCATCTTCATGTCCATTGCGCAATCTTCCCAACTCTTGGAATCGATAAAGTTAGGTAACGTGGATTATCACCAAACAAGAGGCAAAACACTGTCATACATAGCAACAGATATGCTTGTCATCTCAAATCCTGCAAACCTGATACTAATAATTTGCGTAAACGCCCGCTTTCTGTAAATGCCCACCCAAATCGCCTTGAAATGTAAGTCCAACCTGCACTCGTTGAGACGCCTTTCCCCGTCCACCCACATGATATCGCCGTCTTTTGTTCCCCGTCCATCCATATAAACGCTTAAACATCCAAGCCAGCCATATCCATAAACGCCCCGGCAATTTCTGCCACACCATCCGCCTTCTCCATCTCTTCCTCCGCTTTCCTCCTCTTTTCTTCCTCCGCCTCCCTCCTTTCCCTCTCCCTCTCATCCTCCTCTACTTTCCTACATAACGTCTGGCCAAACCACCCAAAACACCTCGGACACCTATAATTCTTCTGACAGTGCGAGCAATCGCAGGGAGAATCCTTGAGGAGGCAGTCGGGGCACACATGTACACCACAGAGAGTGCATTCGCGGGCGGCGGCAGTGCACTTGGGGCGGTGGTCGCCGATCGGGCGGTATTCGGGGCAGAGAAAAGAGGCACAGCCGCGCCATAGGGGTGGAGGGGTAGGGATGGGGGTGATGGGTGCTCGCGGGGTGGTAGGGGGAGTGGCATTTGCTGAGCTGAGATCTTTAGCGGGGATGCAGGTAGGGGAGGTTGTGGACGGCTGCGAGGAGAAAGTGAGGTCTTCAGTGTCGGCGATGAGGTCTGTGTCGTTAGTTTCAGGGAGATTTGTTAAAGCAGCAAGCTCCTGTGTATGATGTGGGTTTTCCTTCAATAGGAGAAGGCGTCGGATAGCCTCGAGTAGTTCATCTTCCGATTTCTTGCTTGGAATCTTAGATGTCTCAACTGGTTTCTCGTTCATGTGTTTTTTCTCAACAGTCAAGTCTCTATAACCGCAGATCCTCATTTTAAGACCTCGGAGATCATGGGCAAAACAGAAGGGCTCATGGCAAGCTTGGCAGGCGGCCCTCCATCCTGGCGTCTGCCAGCATTCTTGACAAAGACTACGCGGGCACATGCTATTGTCCTGACTGCCTGGTCCGTATAACAGCCAGTGTAGCATTTGATCATGGCCTTCCCGGAGAGTGTAATCAGGCGAATCAGGTTTTCCATACGCTGCCCTTGGAAAGTCTTCATCTTGTCGAATTCGCGCAAATTCGGGATCTTCGTAACCCCTGCCTCCAGGGAGCGGCGCAGTGCGGATTTGGCCAGCGCCTATTCTATTCATGTCAGGGCCAACGAAAGAAATGCCCCCACCGCCAGAAAACATTGGCTTCAAACAGCACCAATGCATTTTAAGGTTGGGAGTGCTGGAGCTGGTTGGTTCATTTCCAACATTTTCACCACCAGATGATTCTTGCATCATCAAATTCGGGCTCCTCGTCTCGCCCGGAGCCCACCAGAAAAGATCATGACTGACCCCTTCACGAGCTGTAGCGTCTGCTGTAGATTCATCTAGCTTGGTTCTCTTGGACCGCGGTAACGGTCGAGCGAATGCACAGCTCGCACACAGAGTCTTCCTACAGCCCATACAATGCAATCGTACACTGCATTGCTCGCATCTTTCCAGTATTCGATCTCCGCAATCATGACATTTGAAATTCTCGGTGAACATCCTGTGGCTCCGGCGGAGATGCGTAGGAACCATCCTACCTTCCCTCCGACCTGGCTGATCTTGGCATCCCAGCGGCTCCCCCTCATGGCCGTATTCCGCCTCTGCCCATAGCTGCCCTCTGAATGCTTCAGCCTTTACAAGCTCTAATCCCAACGTATTGCCAGAGCGCCATAGGCGATCAAAGACAACCCAGACTTCCCCTCGGCCATCCAGATTACCTCTGCCTGTATAGTAGTCCTTCCTCCTGAGACAGCGGCCCCCTGGCGTAGGACACCAGGCTGTATCTGTCCATATGCCTAAATTATAGCAGATTTTGATAAGTTCGTGGGTAGGTTCTGCATCCGAATCTGTCCGTAGCAGTGATGCAGGAAGATATGGTCGCCGTCTGTGATGCCGGCACCGAAATGTGTAGAGACTCCTCAAAGCTAAATGATCAACATGAACGGATTTGTTAAGGGAGCTGACCGATTTCTGAAGACTGAATAAAGTAAGATATGGGACTATATGATATTTTAACGACACTTGCTTGCAACCGCGGACAGATAGGTGCTGTAAAGTCTCCCTCCGGGCAGGAAGGATGTTTGCGGTCAAGGCAAGACCTCCTACTGCGGTGTGATCTAGGTCCAGTGTTTTCAACCGAGTACCTATCGGTAGTATGACCGTAACCAGGAGTTGATCCAGCGCGTTTTTCTTTGACCGCCGAAGAAGGGATTCTCCAGATGTATCGCTTGCCGGCGACGGCTGCCTTATCTCAGCTCGCCCAAGGTTGAATAGACGGAAGGAAAGATAGTTCCAGGCTGTTGGGTACGACTGCAGAAACGATCGAAGGTATCTGGAGGTGTGGTAAAGGTCGAGGATTGCAGATGTTGGTAATTGGAGAAGTAGCGATTCAACGATAGGCGGATATGTGGCTGTGACTCGCTCAAAGATCGACAAGGAGGTCCGTGTTTTTGGAGTTACCGATCTTGTAACAGTCCTTGTAGAGCATCTTGTCTTCATGAAAAGAGACTCTTCCGAAGGTGAGGTACAGACATCCATGGGGCCATTCGCAGTTAAGTTAACATACGCTTAGGGTCTTGTATGGATGGAATGTGACGAGTCCGAAATCCTATAGAAGTACAATCACTAGAAACCAGAAGATGGTCCTAAGGTAGGTACAACCGTACATGGAAAAACCTTCATTTTTGAGCTGCAGGTGTGACGTGGGGTCACTCAGCCTTGGCACCCGTACAGAACACCAGCAGTTTTTGGCGGCTCCCTGGTGCCCGCGAAGGAGAACCCTAATCGATAAGACAAAATAGATATAATATATGCGTATGCAACGCGCAATGACCGCTGAAGAGCTCTGCGATGGCATTTGCGAGCTTTACGTTTATATCGTACCACGCATCTGTTCGACAAAATCCATTCAATCTTTGAGCAAACGTTTGATAAGTTATCGCCTGTTATTTCCATCCCCGATCGTATACCCTCTTGCGATTCCACTCCTTCCCTCCTCAATAGGAGCCCCACCACGTGTCCCAGGTTCATCATATGCGATTTCAAAATCACTCCCGAGCCCCCTCCAGGTCCTGCTTGATCTAAGGTATTCAGCCCCAGGAGACATCTCACCACCAACGGCCGCTACATCTCCCTTAGGACGCTTCATCAAAGCCTTCGCAGACTTGCTCAATTGACTTTGGTTAGCAGGCAGGTTGGATACGCGTGCAGCAAAAGACTGCATTGGCCGAGAATTTGAGACATAGCGTCCCGTTCGTAGATCAAATTCAGGGGCCGCAGACTCTGGCTCTGAATCAAAGTCTCCATTGTTAATATCCTCGCCAGCGTTCAGTGAACCATTTTGCAAGCCGTTTCCATCCCTCTTAGCATCCAGCGGAGGCTCTCTAGGTTCCTTTAGTAATCTCTGAAAGTCGCTAGTCCATTCTCCAGTCCAGACTCTCTTATCGTCCCCTTTAAGCGCTAATTCAAGCTCGAATGGAGTTAGGATTGGCTTCCAAAAATCTTTGCTCTCTATTAAAGAACTTTCCCAGCAACCTATCACTACCCAAGCGCCTATCTCACTGAAATTGGCTACCTTTGCTGCATTGACTTTGCCAACAACGAAAGTATAGCTTTTTTTGCCGGCCGCTAAAATCTGAGACGTGACATGCTCAACCATGTGCAGATAATTCTTGACACTAAGAGTGTTGATGAGTATGCCGAAGACTGGAACGGTACTGACGGATGTCAAGAGCGCGTATCGCTTGCGTAGGGCAAGCGCAGTTGATGTAAGAATAGACTTGTGTATGTGACCAGTAGCGTCATCAGATGTAGGGTAGACATGAATCTGAGATACACGCGACGATAGGATGAGTAAAAGTGAGTCTGGAGGATTTGAGATATGAAAAAGCTGCCAATCTTTAAGCTTCGTGGGATCAGTTCTCACATCATCAGGGATGGAACGATTTGGTAACGGCGATGAAGGATCATGAACAATGTTAGTTTTGTAGATATCGGTATATCCTTCGCTACTCAGAGCATTAGCGATACCTGGAAGATGGCTCGAGTATGTTACGTCTGCCACAAGCAGTATTTTTTGTTGATGATCGGGATAATTTTCTTTGAAGGCCTGAACAACGTCCTCTATATCCAAAGGTTGAGCGCTGAACACATATATTACCGGTAATCTCGCGGTAGGTGACAGGCAGGTGCGACCGTAATGTACAACCACTTCAGCGTTAACATGCTCCGCAGCAATCTCATCAATACAGCAAGCTCCATACGAAGTGTCTGCAAGGATGTAGACTCTCGTTGTGGGTAGCAGCTCGGGTGAGATACTTAGCCTGTTAGTCGCGTCTGAGATGTCAAAATGTGATATAGACTTCGAGGGGACGTCCTGAGGGCATACGCCACTCAAGCCTTTAACCAAAGCCTCAGAAATTCTGGGTGCATCTGGTAGCATGTGATCTGGAAACTGAAGAGCAACTCTGGTCCATCTCCCCCTCTTTATCTCTGCTATTGTTCGTTCTATCTCATACGTGATGCGCATTTGCTCATCCGAATGCCGTCGATCAAAAGCATCTATCTTCGGCTGCGAATGGTCCTGGAAGATGTTCGTATCAGGTGTGGAGAGAACTGAGGGAGCGTCCAGCGGAGCTGTCATTATATTGAAGTGATTCGTGAATTTCGAGGACAACAGTATTTGGATGATTTGGTAGATGTTTCTGGCCAATCACAGCAGCTTCGGAGATTTCAAATCTGCGGAGTCAGTGTATCAACGAGTTTGAGAGGATTTCAGTCAACCTCATTCGTGTGCTTCTTCTTGAAACCTTGGATGCTGCAATGCGGAAGTTCAATAATTGACAAGTACCTTACTTTCAAGTCGGTATTAAATTTCCAGCCACGAACAAGCGCTCCTCATCAAGATGATTAGCAACGCAGTTGCTTCTACCGACTGATTTTGACGCCACATCACTAGCGTGCTGAAACCTTATTTCGATTCTTTGTAAAACGGTTGGCTCTTTTTCCAAGGTCACGGAAGCTACCGTGAAGCTAAACCTGTTACAGTTAGAGATCACGGAAGCTAAACCTATTACAGTTAACCGTTCGATTTTCAATGAAGTTCGGCTCACCTACTCGCTCACCTACTCGTTCATCTACTCGCTCATCTACTCGCTCACCTACTCGCTCATCTACTCGCTCACCTACTCGCTCATCTACTCGCTCACCTACTCGCTCATCTACTCGCTCACCTATTCGTTCATCTACTCGCTCATCTACTTGTTCACCTACTCGCCCATCTACTCGCTCACCTACTCGCTCACCTACTCGCTCATCTACTCGCTCACCTACTCGCTCATTTACTCGCTCACCTACTCGCTCATCTACTCGCTCACCTACTCGCTCATTTACTCGCTCACCTACTCGCTTATCTACTCGCTCATCTACTCGCTCACCTACTCGCTCACTGTTACGAAGCGTGTCGGCATTGAATAGGGCCTAGCCAATAGGCCCTAGGGATTTCGGTATGTGGACAAGGAACAGCGATGTTCCGGATCGGAATATGCTGGAACATTCCATCTATCCGAGCCCTAGCAAACCGGCTACTTCGCCCCTTTGTTCGGCCTACTATAGATACAGCTCGGAACTGTCTTCTTCCTTCTGTATTCTTAGTTTCCTAGTTAGAGCTACCTCTATTGATCAAACATTCTATCCAGCTACGCACTACCTCGCTGCAGTGTGGTTAGATTCTAGGCACGGTCCCAACACTCACCTACTCGTTCATCTACTCGCTCACCTACTCGCCCTACCAATCTCTCTACCAAACGCCCTACCAAATTCCCTACCAAACGCCCTACCGAATTCTCTGCCAAATTCCCTACCAAACGCCCTACCAAACTCCCTACCAAACTCCCTACCAAACGCCCTACCAAACTCCCTACCAAACGCTCTATCAAACGCGTCGGTCGAACGCATAAAACACGTTAAACAGTGCTTTAAACAATGCTTTCTACATGGCTTGGGAACAGTACTGTTACCCCTGTGGTTAGTAATCTTCGCTCTCAGCCGAAGGTCGACGCTAGGAAATTCAGGGGATTCAGAGTATTTACTTCTTCCCACTTCTTTCTTCCTTCGTAGAACAGTTTCTACTTTCTATTCCGTACGAAATAATGCTAACTGACTCAATACAACGCACTCTTCATGGCTCGATATCGAACTTTCTACTGACCTTTCTGCTGAGCTTTCTGCTGAGCTTTCTACTGAGCTTTCTACTGAGCTTTCTACTGATCTTTCTACTGATCTTTCTACTGACCTTTCGATCAAGCTTTCTACCGACCTTTCTACTGATCTTTTGACCGAGCTTTCTACTGATCTTTCTACTGACCTTTCTACTGATCTTTCTACTGATCTTTCTACTGACCTTCTGATCGGGCTTTCTACTGACCTTTCGACCGAGCTTTCTACTAACCTTCCGACCGACCTTCCGACTGACCACTCTACTGACCACTCTACTCATCACTCTACTCGTCATTCTACTCGCCATTCTACTCGTCATTCTACTCGTCATCCTACTCGTCATTCTACTCACCACTCTACTCGTCATTCTACATGCTCACCATCTACTCGCTCACCTACTCGCTACCTACTCGCTCACTCAAATTCCCTACCAAACGCTCTACCAAACTCTCTATCAAACGCTTTATCAAACTCTCTACCAAACGCTTTATCAAACTTTCTACCAAACGCTCTACCAAACTTTCTATCAAACGCTCTATCAAATTC
>JAABUS010001116.1_pt1 | contig 61353 bp, 61 predicted proteins | sample 5560161 | NCBI WGS metagenome assembly JAABUS01 (sample SAMN10711885, study PRJNA513376) | rock metagenome | isolation source: Antarctica rocks | place: Antarctica: Victoria Land, Trio Nunatak nord | collected 2016-01-04
TTCCCTGTGCCCCCCCCCCCCCCCCCCCCCCCCCCCCAAAAACCCCACAGGTTCCGCCCCTCCCTCTTCTGGCTTCATCCGCGCTACCAGCACGCACTAGCTCCCTCGTACAAAATTCTCAACTATTCATCGCTTGTACGTATCCACTTTGATACTTTTAGGGGTGAAAGGGGGTGGGGAGTTAACATGTGAGAAGAAAAAAAAGGAGCTGCATATATAGGGAAGGATGGATGGGGGTGCGTAGATTTAAGAAAGTGGGTATGTTGAAAATGTTTTTTTTTTTGATTCTTACTCGATTCAACACCCATTATGAGCCTATGCGAGATTCTATATATTGTAGCGAGCGCTGCGCTAGCGTAGCGCTCTTTTCGTATCTACTACCGCTTTTTCCTGCGCTCTATACTGTAACTGTTCCCAATGCAAGAACTCTATGAGCTTGCTTCTTCTCTACTTTCTCTCTCTTTCATCTGATTCTTCAATGATGTCACAGTCTGAAATTGATTCAGTATGCTTGTTGAGAATATCATTTGAATGATCGCTGTTGTCACACTCATGATTTCTAGAAACTTTCTTAAGTTCGTGATGTTCTCTTTGCATTGCATCATCTTTCATTCTATCTTTCATTTAAAACATGTTAATAGAATGTGCTTGATCAACATTTGATTTTTGCTGCATTTGCACATCGTTGTAATAATATTGAATACTCATCTCTCATGTAGAAATTGATTGAAATCAATTTTTCTCATGCATAATTCATCTGCAATTTGTAAAGAGTGACAGAGACAGATTTTAATGCTTTTAATGATCAATATCTTAAATATTTATTTAATCTCATGTTTTAGATTTGCATCACTTTTAGCTGATGTATATTCATAAAAGCATCAACATCTTTAGAACTTCTAAGAGCACAGTATGTTTATTTATCATTTGATTCAACAAATACAATCTTGACATTTGTAGCAATTAAAATTGCAATGTCGAGTAATATCATTGAAGCTTGTATTTCACTGTTATTTTTGCATGATCTTTCTTCGTTAGAATCATCATCAATGATTAAGCTGTCAACTGCGTGATTATCATACATTGCAAACATAGCTTTAATGTCACACAGACTGCTCAAAGTGTTTAATGTATCTTTTGTTCTTTAATAATCAATATCATCATAAACATCTTGATTGTTCTTCTCAATATTATCACTCTTTTCTTATTGTGCATTTGCATCACTTCTAGCACTATGTTCTCTCATGACAGCATCTGCAACATAAGCGCTTGCGCATTCTTGAGCAAGATGTTTGAAGTGTTTAATCAATGCACTTGCATCACTATCAGTATCATGTTTTCTTATGTAAACATATGCAACAGAAGTGCTTTCGCAGTATGAAGCAAAATATTCACTTTGTTTGAATCATTTGATTATAGTGACTACTGTGCTTGAATTCTATTCTTCTTTAATTTCTCTCTTTTCATGAATTATGTTCATGATGCTTTTCTTTCTCATCTTGCACATGAAGCTTTCATATTTCTTCTCGTCGCTTAGAATCTTGTCTGTCTTGTCTGCTTTATATCACAAATGTTCATTCTTCTTCATGTTTAAAGCATTTCACAAGTCATTAAACTTTTATTTTCAGCTGATCTTAATCATTGTTGATTCAACATCATTCTGTTGTGTTATCACAAGCTTATATTCATCGCTTTGCAATATGATATGTAATTAATCTTTAGTTTGTGATGTAGAGTGAAATTTCTTGCTAAGAATTTGCTTCTTGTTGACTTGAACATCATCAGTCGATGATTCATTTTCTGTGTTTGATTCAATCAATCTCTTCTACACAGCATCAATGATTGAAGATTTAGTTACAAGTTGCAATATCTACAGCTTCATTCAATAATACTACGTCAAAGACAAGCAACGTTAGTTTTGAAGATTGAAAGATGAAAATGCTTTCTGAACTTAAAAGTGTTTTCTTATGACTTGCGTTTGAATCAAGTTGCACGTCATTTTCTAACTTGTATAATGAGAGATCATTGAGACAATTAATGTATACATTGAATACAGCTTGAATGTTCATAATTGCTTCAATATTATCATTATTAATCTGTTACTTGATATGATATAGCAGAATCTTTAATATTGATTGTTGATGCTCAAAAGCTTGTTGATTTCATGTCACATTAATGTGCATTCATGTCACTGCATGTTATTAAGTTCAGCTTCGCTTCAATCACTTTAGTCATTAATATATGCAAATGTTCACTTACTTTTCATGTTTGATCTTTTAAACTTGTTTAATCTGTACTCTTTTAATTCATATTCTTGTATACAATGAGTGATCATTGTCACTGCAATAAGAACAACATTAGTAGAAAGTGAATTAAAAAATATATTCATGTATTTTTGATATGTTATCTCATCTCTGACTTTGCAGTAAAACTTCTGAGTCAGTATATTCACTATGATTCTTGCGCAAAATCTGTCTTAAAGAGTCTTTTCATGTTAGTCAATGTTGTAATGTTCAATTAGTACATATTTGATCACATGCAAAGTCATCATTATTTAGCAGACTCTGTGTCAAATTCTTTTGAATTTTTCTTGTGAATTGCTTTTATCAGTCGTATTCGCTTTCGACTATGATTCATACTCAACTCAGTACACTTGATTATCACGTCTCAAAGAAGTCATACATTTACTTAGTATGAGTTTTATTCTCAATGAAAGATTTGAGCATGTTATCTTTCAAGTCTTTGTCTTCGTTGAAATGTTTTCTACTTCAGAATGTTTATGATTTGACTTCTTATTTAAATGATTTGCAATCTTCTTTCATACTTCTTTCATTTTCTCACTAAGTTATTCTTTTTTGACGTCTGATCATGAATTGCTGTTGTTATCAACATGATCACTCAATATTCATGCAAGTAGATAATGAGTGCAAATCTTGACAATCAACTCATGATTAATGATGAATTGATATTTAGTTTGACGTGATGTCTTTTCTCATAAATATGATGTTATTGATTCTCAGTTTGCATTGTTGATGTTATCATTATCAAAATAAACTTTAGTATGTCTGTTATTAATTGATTGAAAAGAATCAAACTGATCGATGTTGTATACATCAAGTCTTTGAAATGTCGTGACAACTTCACGAAGATACTTTCACTGAATGCTTTGACAGTGTTCGATTCTGCCTTTTTCAAATTAATCATCTATTTTTTTGAATTCTTAAGTGAATTATTACTTTGAGAGTGACATGTCTGTCTTCATTGAAGACTTCTCTCACAGAATCACTGTCGCTTGAATCTGTTGTGATCTCATTATTATTGTGAATCTCTGTGTGTTCAACTGCGCTGCGCTTTGACGATGATGATGTCTTGAAGTTGCTCATGTGATGATGTTTTTTCTGTAATATCACTTAGTATCTTAATAAACTCATCATCATAAAGATTAATGTACTTTCATGTTGCATTCAAGACAAGAATCATTTGATGTGACTTAATAATATATGATTGTCAAGAAAATCTATGCAACAAATGATTAAGAAGAAGAATAGAAGAGAATGTCAGATTGCAAATGATTTTTTCTCATGATAAGAAGAAAATTTATCTTATTTTAGACACTAAGAATAGTTCATTTAATCTTAATAAGAATTCATTGAATCTTTGTCAATGTTGAATGAACTATAAGTCTTGTCATTGATTCTTGAGATTTCTCAATTATGACATGATCTCATTATGTCATTTTATACTGAAAGTCTTAAGCATAAACATGTTCTCTACGAGCATTCTACATAATTTCTTCAGTGATCAGCTGCTTGAATTGAGTATCATAAGAGATCTGAAATCTACAATCATTGTTTGCAACAGATTGAATTGTAAAAAGAAAGTGAATAAACTCTTCTGCATGCATTTCTTTCAATGCTATTTTTCATTCACGCTCGTTGCTGATATATATTCTTGCAAATTCAGTTCAATCGTATATCATTGTATTTGTGACATAGTCGTAATTCAGCTCATTCTCAATCAGCTTTATAAATCTGTCATATTTCATGTCATCAATGCAAATTGAGTTCTTCACTGATTCATGTTTAAAAAGATCTTGTGATCTGCAGCATATGCTACAATTGAGATCATGATTGATTTGTATTATGAGAATTTTAACTGATCTGACTAATACTGATTGAGATCTCTTAAGATCTTGTTTATTGCAGACAACATAACTTAAGAGATGTGAGTGTGTCTTCAATTGAAAAGATGATGAAGAATTGTACTTGAAATTATCTCATCATGTTTCTTTGACTCTGAGTCATTTTCTTACATTGTAATTTGATTGCTGTGTCATGAACATTAACATAGAATCACTTCTTGATCTTGTGACATCGTTAAATATAATATGAAACTCATGATATATGACTTTAAATGTCAATCTGATAATCTCTTTTGACTTGTTTATATTTAGCTTTCATTTTATAAGCTGAAGAAGTCTCATTTGATTTCATATTTGCATCTTCAATTGCATGTATTTAGACTCATTAATGCTGAGTTCTTCTTTTACTTTGTTTATCAATTATTTGTAATGTATATACTCTTTACATGACATCTTCAACAATGCATTCATTATACTAAAGAGAAGACTTGATGTTTGTTGAATATTTTCATGTCTGTGACTAATGACTGCATTTATCACAAAAAACTTTAGCATCAGCGATTGTCAGAAACTAGACTAGACTAAAGATTCTATCAATATAAAGAATTGATTATTATATTACTTGAACTAAATACAGAACAATACATCAGATAATGTATAAGACGAAAGACAAGAAACAAAAGAAAAGAATGAAAACTCAACTTCTATATACATGAATCAAGTAATGTCAGAACTGAGCAGCAGTTTTATAACTTAAGATTACAAAGACATGAAACAGATTTTGATGTGACTAAACTAAGATGATGATGACTAGATTAATGACTTAGTTCAATGAATCAAAACTTTCTAAAATATCAATGATACTAGATTGAATTGACAACATATTTTATGCTTTGAGCTGAAATGATGATCTGACATCATGATAGTAGCTTTTCTCTCAAAGACTGAGCTTCTGCAAGATGATGAAAAAAACAAGATGAGATGAGAATTAAAACTAGACAAGATGAGATGTAGACAAGACAAGATGAGAGTGAGATGAGATGAGAAAGAATTAAAGACGACGATAAGAACTGAAACTAAACAAGATGAGATGAAATAAAATACAGCAAAATGCATTTTATAATAATGAAGCATTAATAAAATAAGAATACATCTAGAATACATCTGAATTACATCTGAATCAGATTTAAGCGAGACAGAGCAAGATGAAGATGAAACATGATAAAGCAAGATGCATTTTATAGTGATGAAGTACTGTTATTGAAACACATCTGAATCACATTTGAGTCAGATTTAAACAAGATGTCTGAGTCAAATTTAAACAAGATCTGAGTCAGATCTAAGTAAGAGAAAGACAAAATGCAGTTTAATATGATGATGCATAGACAAGACTGAAATACATCTGAGTCAGATTTAAGTCAGATTTAAACAAAATGTCTGAGTTAAATCTAGACAAGATCTGAGTCAGATCTGAGCTGAGTCAAGATGATGAAGATTGAACTTAAAGTTCTTGACATTGACATTGAGACATCACACATGACAGTACATGTGATTCTTCAACGACAGAATTGACGAGATGATATTCATTGAGCATTTGCTCACAATTATTCAGAAGATAAAAAGACTCTCAAGTAAAGAAGTGATTTTCTCAATTAATGTAATACTTGAGCAAAGATGAATTATAGTGTTTATCATGCTTAAAGTTTAGTATGCTGTTTACATATCAGAATCTTTTGTTATTCTTGACAATAACAAATTCTTAAGATTTTTAATGTTAACTTGAAAGAAAATCACTTGCAATATGATTCAGAAGAATGACATGAAAGAATGAATGAGTCTTTATAAATGTTGAAAGATTTAACTCAATGATCAGAGAATTATTCTTGAAGATTCACTTAATCTTGAAGAGATCAACATTACAATCATTTAACTTGACAGTGAGATGAGTGATGCTGAGATTGCAAACATTCAATCAGACTTCATCTTCAACAAAGTATTTAAAACAAGAACGACAAGAAAGATTAACATTGAATTCATAAATGATTTGAGCTATAAGCATCTCATCACGTAGATGCTCAGTTAGTTTCTTCATCTTCTTGATGAATTCTTCAACATTGATTAACTTGTTTTGAGCTTGAGACGTAAGATTCTCAAGCAGAGACTCAGAAGACTTGAAGCTTAAACATAAGTTCTGACTCAAATTGATCAAGAAGAGTGATGTTAAAGTGATTAATGATGATGTGTTATTGATGATGAATTCAACTTCAGAAAGTCACTTAGCTCAGTCATTCTGCATGTAGTTGACGAAGACTCGAAGATAATGCTTCATGACAGCATTGACTTTCTCAATTTGATCATTGATTTCAGAGTGATATGTTGTTGATAACTTAATGTTTATCTTCAGCATTTTACACATATGCTTTCAGACATCGAAGATAAATTGTATGTCTCAATCAGATATGAAGAACTCAAGTAAATCATGATGTTTTCAAACATAAGCATAGAAGCAATTGATAACTTCTTCAACTTTCATAGAAGTGATAAGAACTAAATGTCTCATTTTGATAAGATGATCAACAAAGATTAGAGCATATTTATATGTAATACTCATGAAGATACTGAGCGATAAAGAATTTACATAATTCATGAAAACATCACATCAACGACGTTTAAGAATTAAAAGAGAATGCAATCATTCTTGAGTTCATTGTTTAGAGAGCTTGAAGCGTGTGCACACGTGACAGTTTCATACAAAGCATTGAACATACTTATAAATATTTGATCATCAGTAAACTTAACTGATCAGTTCATAGCTTTTTGCTCTTTCTAAGTGATCATCGATGACACTATCATGAATGAGCTGAATGATATGAAGACGTAGTTTATTTGAGTTGAGCACATACTTTCTTTCTTGAAAGTACAGATGATTCTCATGTTCTTTATACTCAACTAGAAAGATCTTGTTGTGATGTTGTGCTTCATTGCAAAGTGCTTCAATTATTTGAACTGCAAATTTATCATTGATTTCAACTTGCTTTCACAATGTCTGAATGAGAATGTCAGCAGAATCTTTATCAAGATTCAAAATGTCTTGATCTAGCTGAGACTTGATGTTTTCAACGTTGAATTCTTCAATTTCTAGATTCATAAGAGCTAGAATTTGTAAGAGTGCTGAAATAACTGAGAACAAATGTAACTGAACTGAATCTAGAGCAATGATTTGTGACTGAAGCTTCATGACTTTGATGTCAAAGACATCAAAGACAAGATTTTTAATAATATTAAAATTTAAAACATGAGTTTTCAGAATTGTCTGATGTTAATATTGATGTTGAGAATTGAATGTATCTTTCTCTTTAAAGAAATTTTCTGAGCGACGTGTCAGAGCATTCAACTTATCATCAATCTTGTTGAAACAATAAGCGATGCAATAGTTGAATCTAGACAGAAACTCACTTCAACAAGCTTGATGATGACTCAACTGCTTAATTAACATGAAATACTTAAGATTTTTGTGATTTGTGATCATCTTGACAAAGTAAATAAAGTCTTTGAGCTTTGATCATCATTTCTTAAAAGTATAAACAATGATCATGAGTTTTTTATTGTAGATCTCGTAGTTACATTCGATTAAGTTATGCTTCTTTGAAAAGTAAGTGACTGAATGAAGAATCTCATTCTCATCATATTGAAAAAGAATGTTTTTAAACACATAGTTTGAAGCATTGATTTCTATCACAATCTTGTGATCTGAATTATAGTAATGAAGAATAATCTTGAAAGTGAAGACTTTCTTAAGAATGTTGAATGCAATCTGACATTTCTGAAATCAGACAAAGAGTACATCTTTTCTGATGAGACAAGTGAGCGAAGTAGTTATTTTACTATAGTTATAAATGAATCTTTTATAAAAGTTCGTGAAATCTAGAAAACTTTGAACGTCTTTAACGTTGATCAGAATGAATCAGTTGACAATGATGTCTATTTTAGAAGAGTTCATCTTGATCTTTTTGATGATGATTATCAATTCTAAATACAAGACTTGAGTAACATAAAACTTATATTTAATTATATTCATCTGAAGATTTGCTTCTTGCAGCTTTCGCAGAATAAGCTTGACATGAATTTCATGCTTGAGTTCATTGTCAAAATAGATCAAGATGTCATTCAGATAAGCTGTACAGAACTTATCTAAATATTTGCAAAAAGTATTGTTGATGTACTTCTAAAATGAGACAGACTCATTACATAAATCGAAGAGCATGACTAAATACTTGAATAATTCAAATCAAGTGTGAAAGATGATGAAAGCTTCATCTTCTTCTTTGATTCAAAGTCGATTGAACGCAGAAATGATATTCAGCTTGATAAAGATTTTAGCTCAACTTAGATGATTCAGCGTTTCTGAAATTAGAAGCAAAAAATATCAATTCTTAACTGTGATAGCGTTCAGATCTCAATAGTTCATGCAGAAGCATAGTTCTTCTTCGAATTTCTTGATGAAGAGAACAGAAGCAATCATCGAAGAGTGACTGACTTGAATGAAATCTTTGCTCAGATTTTCATTCAGATAACGACGAAGTTCTAGAATTTTGTCACGACTTATGTTATACAAAGCGAAGACTGAGAATTGAGCATCTTCTTTAAGATGTATGACATGATCATGAGCTCAATGCAAAGACAAAATATCAACGTTCTTCTTGAAGAAAACATCTAGAAACTCAAAATATTTGAATGATAAAATTGTGACTGAATTGACATTCTTACTTTGTTAATAAACTTCAAGATCTTCTTGTGTCATGAATGCAGTCAAATGAAATTTCTTTTTCATTTGATGAAGATTCAAACGATGATTCTTATCATATATACTGTCTTGAGAATGAGATAAGAATTGAACAAGAGTTGAACTGTTTTTTGAATGAATAGTTAAAGTTGTGTGACGCGATTTTGACTTGTCAGAGTCTAGATTAGAAGATGAGATTGATTCAAGATTCAAGAAAACATTAATTTTTCTTAGAATGACGCTAAACACTTCAATGTCTTTGACATAAGCAGCATGATCAAAGCTTCGAACTCTCAACTCAACTATGTCAAGTTGTATAAAAGATTGATTGAATTAATCTGCTTGAAAAACAACAGAAGTTCTAAAGAAAAAAGAATTTTGACACTTGATTTTTGATGAGTATTCTTTTTGAATGACTTGAAGAATACAACTAAAAACTTCTTGTTTCAGATGAAAAACAAGACTGAACGAAGTTTGTTTCTTATGAATGAGCTGAATATTAGTTGACTTCTTGTGAATGAATGAGAAATTAAATTGCTTCTTGTGAGCAGACGAGAAACTGAGTTGCTTCTTGCAAGCAAATTGAAAACTGAATTGCTTCTTATGAGCGAACTGAAAACTGAATTGCTTCTTTCAAGTGAATGAAAGATTGAGTTGCTTCTTGCAAGTGAACTGAAAACTGAGTTACTTCTTTTGAATGAATGAGAAACTAAATTGCTTCTTGCAAGTATACTGAATGCTGAATTGCTTCTTGTGAGTGATTCATGAACTAAGTTGCTTCTTGTGAGTGAATTGAGAGTGAGATTGAGAAGAAGCTACTTTGTTAACTTTGAACGAGAAATTTTCTTCTTGTTGATTAAGATCATAGATCTTGACGAGAAATGAGTAATAATGATTAAGACAGAAGAAGAAAAACAAGATAAGAATATTGTGCTCAAAATTGACATCAATGACGTGATGATGAAGTCATGATAGATTCATGATGATGAGATACTGACTTAATTCAATGATATAAAAGAATAATCTTTTGATGTGTTCATTAAGAATCATTGTGATTTCAACAACATAAGTAATGTCATTGATTAAAGTGACTTGATCATCAAATTCTTAAAGTCTGTGAGAGTGAGTTAATTGATGCAAGAAAAGATGATATTGTTGCGCAAAGAATTTATTCATAAAGACATAAGCGAAAACTTCACTATCAATCAGAGTGAGAGCGAGAACTTTAGATTGAGCTTAACGTAAAATACAGAATACTATCATGTGACTATTTTTGAATGTTGAATTGAATTCAAAGAGTTTCAAGACAGATTTAGCAGAAAACTTTCTATATGATTGAAGTGAGAATGAGAAGATTGAGACTAGTAAACAAGATGATATGTATATAAATCTCTGAGCGTGACTTAGCTCAGAAACTAGACTTTTTTCATAGACAGTGAGATTTCTTCATTTATACTGATGATGTCACTGTCATAAATGTTCATGATATGCAAAGTGAAAAGCTTCTTATTTGAGCATTCTTTAGTGATTTTGCTTGAATGTTGCAACTTGCAGTAGTAGCACAGCTTTCACTTGTTGCAGATTTTCTTGATTTCAGAAACGATCAGAATCTTATCTTGAACAATGATAATGATGAAGCTTAGATTCATTGACTCATTGAGAAATGAGAAAGAAAGAGATGAAGATACTGTTGAAATGACAGTCACAGAAGTGATGATTTTTGAATTCAAAAAGTTACTAGTTGATGCAGAGATGCTCTTGACTTTGATGAATGAAATGATGATGAAGATGAAGTAAGATTGATGATGCTTAAGCTACTGAAACTCTTCATTGATGTCAAAGAATGCTTGAATTTATTGATGAAAGATGAATGATTGAGTTTCATTGAGATTTCGTCAGAAGAAAGTGATGACTTGAGTGAAATAATTGACATTGCGCTTCAAACAGTCAATCAATGAGAAATTTTTCATCAAAGAATGTTTTTTCTTTTGATAAAAAAGATTGTAGTAGTCAACAAAGCTATTCATGTCTTGCTTCAAAGTTTTACAAAGATATAAATGAGCATCTTCTGTCTTGAAAAAGTTGTCACAGCAATGATGCAACTTATGTTGTTAATCTGCAAAGATGAAAATAATACAAAGATCATTGACTCAATATTGACTCATTAGATTGTGAGTCTTCTTATCTATGATGAGTCGTGACTCGACATAAACAATCTTAGTTCAATGAAAGAATTAATGATTATCATTCACATTCATGCGCTGTATCAGACTCTGCTTTCAGACATTCAAATGATTTTTGTTTCTTTCATATTCAGATATGTTGAAAAGCTTTTTGAATTTAATAAAGATTGAAACAGCAACAGAATTTGCAGAAACTTGAACGTCAAAGAAAGATTGATTGCACAAAGTTTATGCAATGATCTGAGCTATCATTGCAAGAGACTAAGAATTCAATTCTTGATAAACTGAAGAATTAAAAGCGATGAATGAGAATGAAATGATGATGTCATGTTATCGAACTTAATTTTAAAGTTCATGCATTGCGCGAAAGACTTTAACTGAGTTTTCAATCATACTTTGAGTAAACTGTTCAACAACATGCTTGTCATCAATTAAGAAGTGATGAGATTGCTTCATTTGAGCAAAAAGATAACTAAATGAGATTTTAATATATGAAAACGTTGCAAGAAGTGTAAATCTTTCATAATGTCAAAGACTAGACTAAACTAAAGATTTTATCAATATAAAGAATTGATTATTATTTTACTTGAATTAGATACAGAACAATACATCAGATAATGTACAAGACAAAAGACAAGAAATGAAAGAAAAGAATGAGAACTCAACTTTTATATACATGAATTGAGTAATGTCAGAACTGAGCAGCAGTTTTATAACTTAAGATTGCAAAGACATAAAACAGATTTTAATGTGACTAGATTAAGATGATGATAACTAGATTAATGACTTAGTTCAATGAATCAAGACTTTCTAAGATATCGATGATACTAGATCGAATTGACGACATATTTTATGCTTTGAGCTGAAATGATGATCTGACATTATGACAGCAATTCATAACTTCAGAATTTGATTAATGTCATACTTGCTGCATCTTGTTCATGTGATAACTGATGTCAGCTTTCAACGATTTACTTACTGCTTAAGCTCTCAACTAAATTTATGAAATACATATCAATTATCTAGAGTTTACTACTGAGTTATTCACACTCTTTTATAATACAATCGCTTGCAATCATTAAGTCAATTTTCTTTCAGATCAATTCATTAATACAGTTAACTTTGATTAACTGACTTCATAATATCAAATTTGTAGCTGATGATACTCTTGTGATAAGCAAAACTTTGTTTGCTATGTATATTTCATAAGAACAAAGTTCTTGTGAGATTAAACTCTGACTTTAGTTCTCATCAGTTTATAGTTGAGACTTCTGTTTGTTAAGAGAAATTTGATTGAGCAAAGTCAAGAGATGATTATATTTCTTAATTGCTTAGTCATGTAACATCGTTGACTTCGATGATACTGTATATGCTCTGAAACATAAACATAATACATATACATTGTTTGATTTTTGTCTGCAATAAGATTGAGTCAGTTTCAAATATTTTCAGCTTTTGCGTTTAAAGTAGTATTCTGCTACTCTTGTTTCTTTATGCAAGAAATTCTTCTCATATATTAAATTGTATAAATTTCAGTCACTGAAGTTGTTAATGTAGAAGAACTTGTTTTTGTTTGACTCGCTAAAAATATTGTTTGCTGATACAATATGCACACTTTTCAGAATTGTATGCAAATGAAAAAATCAACTAGCTTCAAGCGAACGAGAATTTTTGACGTTATCTTTAAATCAGTGCTTTATCTTAATCATTTCATGCACAGCATGTTGAGTTCTTTCATTGCAAGATTTAAGTAGTTCAACGAGAGCATCATTATGTTGTAGCTCATTATTCTTGTTGTCTTGATGCAACAAATTTATAATGAAAAGAATAAGTCGTAGCTGATCAAACAGTTGATTATTTAGCAGAGTTGAAACTTTAATCATTTCTTTTGATCTCTTCTGAATCAGAACATAATCATGTTTTCAAACTTTCTTCTTTTTCTGTCAGTTCAATGAGCAGTATACTCTATGACTGACAAGATTCTTTAAGTCATTGATGTCTTTTTCATCTTGTTTTCAGCATTGAAGTGACTCATGAACACTTATGTAGTATGATCTCACTCAGATCAAGTCTTTTTTCTTTTTGTCTAACTTTCTATCTGATATGACTTTCTCATCAACTATGTTGCAACACTTGCACATGAAAACTGTTAATGCATCAAGAAACTTCTTTATGTTCAGAATTTCAACTAAAATTGATGCATGACATCATAACTTTGAATTGAGTTCTGTCTCTTGTATTTGATTGCATTGTTTGCAAATGAGTGCATCTTGAATTTTATAAAGACTAAAGATACAACTGAATCGTATTATCATAGCAATTAATGCATGCTTATTGATCTTGCTCTGTCTTGTACTTCTGTAAAGAAGAATATCTTTCATTGCAAGAAGATTTAAATGTCAAGTGTTGTGATGCAATAACTGTTTTTGAAACATTTCTCATTTATTGATGCAATTGAAAAAGATCTTTATTAAATGCTTGTGTGTGATCTCACTGTGCTTTGTATTAAAATTATTAGCACTATTGTATCTTTGAATTCAATCTGCATAATGTGTCATTGCATGTAGTTTTGAAATGTTGAAATGATCAATGTCTGTATCTGAACTTTCAGATCACAAATGATGAAAAACATTCTTTAGCTTGTTCAATCAAAAAAGCGCATGTTTAAGATATTAAAGAGTTTCTTCATCATGCAAATGATACTGAGCAAGTATCATAAAGTCTATTATTGTTTAAGCGAAGTGAATTGCTGCAGATGCTCTTGTGATCAGAAGCGATGCAATAACTGATATAAACTGATATACAATTGACTTTTAATTTGCATCAATTCATTGTTTAATCATACTGTACTTCACAAATCTCTTCATGTCTTTAAATGATGAAATGACGCAAGATTTTTGATTCAACTGAGTTGTTTCTGATGCATCGTTTAAAGCTAATCTGATTTCTTTTCTTCTTTAACTTGTATAAACACTTTCGTTGATGATCTGACTGAATCATAATATCAGATATGAGACAATTCTCTTAAGTAATTGATGTAGCATGTTTATCATCATTGTTTCATGAATATTGATAAACATATGTGATCGTGCAAAGTTTTTCACTGAATGTATTCAAGCAGAGTTATTCTCAATTATATTGTTCTTTCTTTGTTGTTTCTGTTGATTTTTAGTGAACACATGCGTTTGAATTGATCATGTCTTGTCTAAATTTTCACGCTCATGAGATGATACTTGACAGATAGAACATTGTTGATTCATCTTGATGTTTGTAATTAATACTTGTTTCTCATAGTTCATTATGAACTTAATGATTATTGAATAACATTGTCTTATCTTATTGTTTGCACAAAGAACAGAAATGTCGTTTCTGAACATAGCTTCAACAACTGTTACATGTGAAATCATGTACTAATGCATGATGATACATGTTTAACGTACGCTTGAGTATGATTGATAACATCATGTGTCAAATCTTTGACTTGATATCATCATCGTCGTTGTTAACTATGAGAAGAAATTTCAGAAGAATCAATCTCAATCGTTTTTGAGCATGTCTTGTGCATCGATTTAGATTTTCTATCATTAGATATATAAATCATGCAGATAAATCACTTTGATGCTCAGTCAAGACTGTTTTATCGATGAAAATTAACAGTGATATCATGATAACATCATCAGAAAGCTTTTTCTGCGTTTCTCATCATCAATCAGCAGTATGCATCTTGTTGTAGACTTGAAAGTTGTCAACATTATAATGTTGAATGAATGTGTAAATCAGCTCATCTTGAAATAATGAGTGACTCAACAAGAATCAAAGTGTCTTGATGATGTTATAATACAAAATGCAGTGCTGCTCTTCTTGAACTTCTTTGTAACTGAATTCAACTGTGAATGTTCAAGAATGTCACTCATCGTTTTCAACATCATATGAAATCTGATGTAGAAGTATCAATCACTTGTTTGCATCATGAAAGTTGACATGTTGATGTAAAACTTACAAGCGTGAATCTTGAAAAAATTGATTAACACTGTCTTTGATAATCTTTGTTTAATGAAGTCAATGAGTAAACGCGTAATCTGCTTTGCATTGAAATGAATGATATTGATTGTTGTTTATGTTCTTAATCATTTGAGAATTTGAACTCAACAATTCTGATATTTTCTTTAACACATTGACTGTTGTTTTGACATCACAATCAGTTGTCTTAACGAAGATTTCAACTTGCAACGCTGATGATGTGAAGAGAAGTTCAGTCTGAAGTTGTATTGTTTCAATTCTTGATGATATATGTTTTATATTCTGATTTAAATCAGCATTATTCATCTCAATGTTCATGTGCTCTTTCTGCAAAATTATTTATTAACATATATTCTTGATTCTTGTCTTTAATGTTCATCTGAATGCTTTCATCATGAAAATCATTCAAGTTTGAATCTCATTCTGCAGTCTCATGATTGCATCAAATGAGCTGCATCAAATTGCATGATGATGATTCTGATGATGATGATAACTTTCGTCAGAAAATCTTTTGCGATTGATCATGCAAGCAAACATGACAGTGATGAAAATGATGTTCAAGCTCGCTGATGTTATTTATCTTCATTTCATATAAAGAACATACATACTGCATTATTTGTAAATTGTTGATTAGTGTTTTTATATAACTTGTATGAAGCAATGATGAATTGTAATGATTCTTTACGCTCAACTGTTTATCTGTACATGAAATGTCAGTAACAAGATGAATCAAAAAATGTCAATTGCAAAGTCAATGAATCACGTTTATTCAGAAGTTATTGACTTCAATTTACGCTTGATAGTTAAGATATGTAAATTATATAAACTATATCTAGCTAAATCATAAAGAGAATGAAATCAAGCACTTGAACAAATATCATCGCTATTTTCATGATCTAGCTATTGTCACTTAAGAGGCAATCATTTAAATTTCTTATAAGATGAGAGTAATGATTGCTAATGTGCTATATATTTCAAGTTGAAGCAATCTTCAGAGTTTACAAACTTTATCTTGTCATCATTATCTATCTCGCTCTTGTCATGACTTGATGAGCAATTCAAGAGATATATGACTATGCATTTATCTTCTTCATCTTCATTTGAAACTTTCTGATAGCATGTCAATTGCACTTAAACTCATCGTTGCTTCTTTTGAGCTTATCATAAATATGAGACTGCTTAGATTTTATAGTTGTTGCTATCTAATGTATAATAAAGACTGAGAAGATTTGAGTATTGAAGACTAAAGATTCAAACTTAGATGAAGAAATTAACTGATCAACAAACGTAAAAATGAGTTCATCAGTCAAATAAGTGACAGTAACGAGCGAAGATGATTGTTGATGATGAAATGACATTGAAGATGATGTAGTTTTGTTTCAAAGAATTTTTCGTTCGATGATTCTTCATGTGATGTCAACTGCTTGTTTGAATGACGACAAGAATTTTGATGCATCTGATGACACGTTTCAATTGAACTCATTTATTGCTACTGTCAATAGTTAAATCATGAGTTCAATTACAATGTGCATATTAATGAATCAGATGTTGTTGCATACATCAACTTTGATGAGAGTGTACTTAATGATGTTGCACTATAAACAATGTTTGCAATGAACTGACTGCTTAATGAAGACTTTGATTTCATCAATGAATCTTTATTTCTTGAGAATGAATGAAGTTGTTCAATGACTAGATTAAATGAAGAGTTGTTGCAGTCAACTTCTTTATCATCTCTTGAGATTGCTGTTGCTTAATATCATATCATCTTCAATTTTATTATTTCATAAGAATAATTTATATCTTGATGATAACAAATGCAAGTGAAGTTTTTACACTGCTCATGATAACATCGTCAATGAGTAAGAAGATCAAGTATGTATGACTCGTCTTTCTGCAAATGCTTCTTATGTTTGTTCTTTAAACACTTTGCATGAGTGATGTTGCTGATCTGAATGAAAGCAATCAGTTAGCTGATACACAGAAGAAGCAACTCAAAATGATAATTAAGATTTCATCTTTTGACATTTGTATCTCTCTGTCTTTTCTTGATACTTTGAGCTCAAGAGAAGTTTCATCATTTGTGATATAATTGCTGAGATCTTTGCAAGTTCATGAACTGATTAATTCGATGATGAATTCTCTCTTGTCACTATTCTGCAAATGAAACAGTATATTTTTCAGATTTCTTCAGTTGTTGTGTTTCTTCAACATTTTTATCATCTTGGTTAATTGATCAAAGCAATAAACAATAGTCTGATTGCAAAGCGAAAAATGCATGTAAATTTCAGTTAATACATCAGTCGAAGATTAAACAAGATTGATCATTACATCAAAGCTCAAAGTCAAACTCACTTGCATGATTGAATACTCTTGTATCTAAGTTGTGTAAAATCTTTCTATCATCAAGTACAATTGTTCAGTTCACAACGTAAGATAAATCATATACATTTGAATCATCATCATGAAAGTTTACAGACTTCTCAATTATGTTTTCATTTGTCTTTTCATCATATATTTCAGAATCAATTTTGTTCTTTCAACTGTTATTGTTGATACTCAAGATTTGTTTGAATTGATGCTGTGTGCTGTGTTTGAGTCATGAGTTCAGATCAGTAAATAAAACAGTATCTTTAAGAAAATACTTGATGTTTTTCAAATTAAACTGTTTGTTTTACAACTTTGTTTTATTTGTTTACTTCAAAACATTTAATATTCTTTCTATAACTGCTTTTTTGACAGATTTAAGAGATGAATGAAGTTCAAAAGTAGTATTTTTTCATCTTTTAACATGTTGAGTAATGAAAGCTTGTCTGACACTAGTTATGATGTTTCATATGTATTCAATCAACACTATCTTTATAATAGTATTATTCAATGTTTATTAAGTCACAAGTAATGCAAAGAGCAATTGAGAAGAAAGTGAAATTATGCAATACATTTGAAAAATTGAAGTGTGTAAGATTCAATGAACTTGAATAATGATTCTTTGAATCTGCTTTAATTTGAGAATGTTGTTCTTTAACATCTCGACTTGAAGAAAATTTCTTAACTTTCTCTGTTGTTGAATCAACAACAACATCACATTTCAGTGACTTTATGATGATTGTCATCTCATCTTTCAATCATGTGAACTATAATTTGCATCATCAAGCGCTTGAATGTAATCTTCACAACAAGATGTTAAAGCTGTGCTACTCATGAAAAACTTCAAACAAAGTACTTATCTTCATAACTGTATTCAGAAAGCAATTGATAATAATGTAAAAGTTATGCAATCATTAAATGAGTAAATGCAACACGTCTTGATTGAACTACATGATTGATCTGCTCACTGACAATAAATGAATCACTGTGATTCGTGACACTCTTATGAAAGCGCTTGCTATCACATTCTCATGAATTGCAACAGTGAAAGTGACAGATAGATTCACTCAAAAGCATTATAACTTGCAGTGTGATATTGATTTTGTTAACAGACATCATGATGTTAAAAGATGATCAGTTATGCTTTTTAAACAAAGAAAATCTCAATTCAATATAAATGACTGACTATCTTGACAGATTCTGATCGAATTACAAAGATACATATCACAGAAAGACTCAACATGAAAAATATGCAGATCAATGAAGATGTGACTGAAATGTTTACAATGCAGCTTGTTTGCTCATGTCTCAGAGTGAAACATGATAAGCGATAAAAATGCAAACAATATTCACTGTATCATTTCTTCTATATTGTTAGCTTGAATATAGTGAAGAATACAATGTAGATAAGCATGATTCAATAAAAGATAAATAACAGCTTTGTTGTTTTATGAATGAAAGATAATCATCATATCAAAATTAAGATCAACACTTTTATCATTTTAGTTATATTTAGTAGAAGAATACAATTCGTCAACGAGATCTTGCTCACTTTATTCAAGTGTATGCTTTTTTAAGAAACTTAACTTTTGAGACATCATAACAGTTAAATCAGAATCATTCTCATCTTAAAAACTTTCTATCTTTCATCACAATCAGATAACAATCTCAATTCAAGTTGCAACTGTCAAGATCAATCATTCAGCTTCAACTCACATCAGTATAAAATTCAACATTTTGCAACTTTATTTCACTTTCTATCTTTCATCATAATCAGATAACAATCTCAATTTAAGTTGCAACTGTCAAGATCAATCTTTCAGCTTTAACTCACATCAGTTAAGAATTCTACATTCTGCAATTTTATCTCACTTTTTATCTTTCATCATAATCAGATAACAATCTCAATTTGAGCTGCAACTGTTAAAATCAATCATTCAGTTTAAACTTACATCAGTATAAAATTCAACATTCTGCAATCTCATTTCATCTTATCATTGTACATTTTACAATCTCACTGCTTCTTATTGCTTCTTCACATTTAACAGCTTAATGTCATCTCACATTATTGTTTTACATCTTTCAACAAACATCTCATCATGATGTTCAAAGAAAAGTTCAAAGCGACATCAACAGATAAAGTGTTACGAGTGTGTCGAGATTGAATAAAGTTTTCTAGTCAACAAGCTCTAGAGATTTTGACTCATGTTGAATTTCTAGCCTCAACACTCTATTCTAGCGCTTTCAATACTTAAGCAAACCTGCTTCGCTCTCTTTGTTTTGCTCTACTATAGATACAGCTCGAAACTCTCTTTGATTTCTTCTGTATTCTTAATATTCTAGTTATAGCTATCTCTATTGATCAAACATTCTATTCAGCTACGCACTATCTCGCTGCAGTGTGGTTAGATTCTAGGCACAATCTCAATATAAAGATGCAGCGACTGATATCATGTATCATACATCTTGAGCGATGAAGCTTGAGAATGACAATTTCACTATTCTCATTTCAAATGATGAGAAAATGATGCAGAAAGCAAATTTAGCTGAGCATCAAAGCATCAAATTTGTCATCTTTCAAGCTAAGATTATTTTTGAAATCAATGAAGTAGTTGAATCAGCAATTGATGCATTTAATTCTTTAAATGAAAGTCTTTACATTACTTGCAAGATTGTGACGAAGATCTTGATGAACTGAACATTCAGCATTCACTTTGACATTAAATTACATCAAGTCACATCATCATTATTTCAAAACTGTCTTTCTGTTCATGATATTTTACATAACTGAGTCTTTCGCTTACATTCAAATTCTAACATTCGCGAAGTTATTATTGCAAACTATTTCAACATGTCTCTGTTATATACTTCTTATTTTGAATTCATGTTTTTCATACACAACATCAATGATTCAAAAATCAAGAATTCGCATCAAGATGAATGAATGATTCTTCTTGAATTTATCTTCAGATCAATCTCAATTCATACTCAGTCGATTCTGCTTGAGAATCATGAAAATTTATCAGTTCTTCAGAATATAAAGAACACACTCAAAAAAGTCTTCGATTTGTCAGAAGATTGCACAGTCAAACTGAAAATCTTCATCTCAATGATTAAACAAGATACATTTTTGAATCAGTATCAAAAATTCAACAGTAGCATCAAAATAAAGCGAGACTTTTCAGTGTTCAACATGTGATTTAGTCAGTCTAAAAATTACAAGCATATCATTCAAGTAGAACAAGTGACTTCAAAGAAGAATCATTTAACTATTTATCTATCATATTGATGCACTTATTGCAATGACAAGAAGTGTTGACTTATCAAAGATTTCTCTAGATTACAGTCAATGAAGACACAGCAAGCACTGATTGTGAAGATTCAGACATTGCTTTGCAAGTTGCATGCACTCATCACATTTGTGAAAACAGACAAGAAGTATGTTGATTTGCTGCGTCTTTTCAATTGCTTTGACTATCAATTTGACTCAAAGAATCACTTTGAAGTGCAGATCAATGATGACAAGTGAATTGCTATCATTCTTGTTAAATCGTTTATTTTCTTCAACATGACAGATGTGAGCATAGCTCTTCATTATTCTTTCATCAAGACAGATTGAAGCTCAATCGAGTTAAAGTCAACGTTCAATCTTCGCAAGTGTAAGCGACAGAATGATGATAAATAAGTACTTCAGTATTGTTTTTTCAATACATTAAATGTGATCTCAGTTCATTCAATCATGTTTAACAAGCTCAACAGAATCAAAATAGCAACAATCAAAATTCTTAATTCTGCTCATATTGACGAGAAATATTATGAATACAACGATCGCTTTCGCGATATTATACTGAGTCAGAATCTTTGTATCAAATTCACATCAGTTCTTTTCAAAGACTTGAATCTTTCAACTACTCTTGCTGAGTGAAATATTGAGCTGAATAAGTCTCAGATGTTGATCATGCAATATCTTTAAAATCTTTCTAATGATTTTAATTTTATCAAGAAACTCTTTGAGATTGAAAAAACATTGATGAATGTTGTTATCATAATGCTACTCTTAAAGCTGAGCAAGAAAGTCAAAATGTTGAGTTCATTCAACAACACAGCTGATACATTTATTCTCAAACTGAATGAACAGCTTCAACGACTGAAAAACAAAGACATCATTCTGATGAATAAAAAGATCGTTTGTTTTCACTTGCAGTTCACTGAAAGTCAGATAGTTGCTCAAGACAGTTGCACGTCTCACTCAGTAAACAATGATCTTGCTTAACAATGATGAAATGTTTCTCATGAGTTATCTGATGTCTTCTATGATCAGCTGACACATCAAATTATCGATCAAAGCAAGAAAATTCTACATAACATTAAAGATTGTTGATATAAATTGCATCAAATCAATCTTGACACTCTGCTTCTAAAAGTCATGAGTTTGAGCAATCATTCAATGAATAAGATGCAATTTCAGAGTCAACAGAATGAACAGAGTGATAAGCAGCATAAGATATAAGATTTTTCAATTGTATAAATCAACAATGAAGAAGTTGATATGATTCATGAAAATTTCAAGAGCGACGAAAATTCATTTGATATGAATTACGAAGATCTTAATTCTCATGTCACACGTCAACTTTCAAAGTGAGATCACAAATTTAAACATCATATGCTTCAGAGAATTATCAATGTTAAGCTCAATAGAATGAACAATGAGACTGAGCATGACGCTGTTATTAAGACTTTCTGCTCATACTTTCAAAGAATTGAGATGAGAAAAGCTCTTAACATGAAAGATCAAGAATTCTTTCAGCGCATCGAGATTGAGCTAAGTGTGAATATTCTTAAGCATGATGTAAGCGCTGTTGTCTGCACGCTGATCAACTTTGACACTACTATGCTAAAAAAATTCAAAGAAGATTATACTGTCATTCAGAAAGTTGCAAGAGTTGAGAATGCAAAGATCTTTATTACTATGATTCACAGCAATGATTCAATGCATATGTTCAATGATGATGAGCAACTTTGATTGATGAAAGAAGACATTAAGAACAATTGCTTTGTGCATTATATAAACAGAAGTTTATTTGAACATCTGATTATGCTTGAATATTTTCATATGCTTCTCACTGAACAGTATTGCACAATTCTCATCATAGATGACATTGTATTCACTGTCTGATATAAAGCTCAGATGCAGTTCTCAGTTGATTCTTCACTTCAATTCAATATGACTATTACAATCATTGTATTGAAGAGCTTTTGCAAAATAGAATGATTGTTGACATTTTTCAACATCAATGAGATCGATATAAGAATTAATGCATCTCAGTTCAAGCAGAATGAGATTGAAGTCATTGTAGCAATTGAGCTAGTTAAGATCTACGTTGAAGTTGAAATATTTGTCAAGAACATTGTTATTCTCACAGAATATACTGCACAAGTTCAGCTACTGAAGAGAAGCTTAGTCTTAGACTTGAAAGTTTGAAATGTTGAAGTGTACATGATTGATTCTTTTCAAGATGAAGAAGCTTCTGTCATCATTCTATGTATGATGAAAATCAAGAAACTTGATTTCATGTCTCAATTCAATTGTCTTCTGACTGTCTGTAGCTGTGCTTGCAACTTGTTTATTATGTTATGTAACTATGATGAACTTCAGCATGATTACACTTGCAATCTACACATGATATGACATGTTCAAAATCTGTTCTCAATCAACGAAGTTTATAAGAAATATTTTAGTCAACAAGAATTCATCGATTTCATGAAAACAGAGCGTCAATTTCAAGAGCAAGAATCACAATGAAATAAGAATGAAGCTTAATATGCAAGCGAAGATTAAGCAACAAATCTCTCAGAAGAGCAAGAGCATCATTAGAATGTAAGTGAAGATCAAGTAACAAATTCTGCAGAAGAACAAAAGCATCATCAAGATGCAAGCGAAGATCAAGTAACAAATTCTGCAGAAGAGCAAAAGCATCATTGAGATGCAAGCAAAGATTAAGCAACAAACTTCTCAAAAGAGCAAGAGCATTATCAGAATGCAAGCGAAGATCAAGTAACAAATTCTGCAAAAGAGTAAAAGCATCATCAAAATGCAAGCAAAGATTAAGCAACAAATTCTGCAGAAGAGTAAGAGCATCATCAGAATATAAACAAAGATCAAGCAACAAATTCTGCAGAAGAGCAAGAACATCATCAGAATGCAAGCAAAGATCAAGCAACAAATTCTGCAGAAGAGCAAAAGCATTATTGTGTTGAAATCGTATCTAGAATCTAATCATACTGCAGCGAGATAGTGTGTAGCTGAATAGAATGTTTGATCAATAGAGATAGCTATAACTAGAATATTAAGAATACAGAAGAAATCAAAGAGAGTTTCGAGCTGTATTTATAGTAGAACAAAACAAAGAGAGCGAAGCAGATTTGCTTGAGTATCGAAAGCGCTAGAATAGAGTGTTGAGACTAAAGATTCAACATGAGTCAAAATCTCTAGAACTTGTTGACTAGAAAACTCTATTCAATTTCGACACACTCGTAACAGAACAAAGCTTCTGCAGTAAATTTCGCAGAAGAGCAAGCATTGCAAGAAAATAAATTTGATCAAGAGACAGTATTCATTGACTGATAAACATGTTTCACAAAAGACAGCATTCTTTTTCAATGTTTAAATTCTTTGTTTGCTGCTAGTTTAAGTCTGTCAAAAAGATTGAAACACTGATCACTATGTAATACACACTAAAATACAGACATAATAACTTGCAGATACAATACACTTCAATCAACAATAAACTAGCTTAGTCTTTAAGCTGTTATGTGCATCATGTGAGCGCAGATCTTCAACGTAAGCTAAAGTAAATTCATTATGTTTCAACTTTTACAATATCACATTCACTGCATGTAACACAGTTTAATCTTTCATTTATTTATTCATTATATTCAATGTGAGTCTCTCAATTTGCTTTCATAATTACATAAGATCATGATTTAGCATCATATGTTTCTTTCAATGAGCATCATCATCAAGATTGAAATATGTTCATTAAACTTAATCTCAGTTGATTGAATCTGTATATCTAACATCAGTCAAGTACGCGTTTAGTTTATCATGTCAACTCATCTCACATAGTTGAATAGCAGCATTAATATTTCATCATCATCATTTATTTTATCAAACTGATTTTATCAATTCATCATAATAATTAGCTTACGTTTCAAAAAGAATATCACTATCAGATATCAGAATTCTCAACTTGATGATGAGTGTTCAACTTTCAGAAACATGACAAAGATTTTTAGAATTTTAAACATTAATAAATATCAGCTGAAGAATTTAACAAATCAAGCTGAGCAATAAATTGAAAAGCACATGTTTACACTTAAGCACATCAGATCTAATGAGAAGTCAGTTATCATTAATGAATAATTAACATTATTTCTGTACAAGATCAACATACTTATGTTCAATGACTTTGAAATAAATCAAATTTTCAACATTTTAGTTGCTGTAATTCAATGAATGCTCTATAACAGAAGATGCTTTGAACAGAAATGTGTTAAACAGATTAACATATCTTTCACTTACATACAAACTAGTTCTACATCATATTCAGATGATCAATTACTCATCATCATATACAAGATTGTAAAGATTCAATGAGCATCATCTGCATCTGAGTTTTTGCAGTCATAAGAAGTTATGTCATTCATCAAAATACTTAAAGACATTGAACTTCATGTAATGATGAGTTCACACTTGAATCTGATCACTTTGAAAGAGATCTTGAAAATGAACTTGACTTCAATTGAAGATGTACTTGATCACGATTTACATGATGACAAAGATCAATTTTATAATGTTTCATTTCAGATGTAAATTGACATTCTCAAAGATGACATCAGCTACATTGAGATGAACACTATCATTTATATCATAGATGACGAGATCTTGAAAATAAATTCAGACAGAGCTTTTTGAGCTGTCTTACGTGATGTCTTGAATCAATTTAATTGTGCTGCTCGCTTTAATGTGACTCATGCTACATCATATTCTGATAGATTAGAAACACATGTATGTAAACAGCGAACTAATGATTAGTGCAGAACTCATAGACAATGCTTCATCAATCTCAGTTTCTTGTCAAGAGCACACAAGATTTGTTGATGTTAATAAAAGCAAAAAGATTAACAAAGTGACAATTTGAAGAAATAAGATCAACACATTATTAATTAATCATGAAACGACAATTGATAATTCAATAAATCATGTATATCAATAAAGATTGACAAGAAGTTTAAATTTCATAGAGCAGAATCAAATAGACTTTACTCATATTCAGAAGCAGTCAGCAGTCGTTGACATGAAAGAAAACGTTGCAAATGACACAGTTATTCTGTTTACAACAAAGAATAACGTTGACTCGACTGACAATGCAGCGTCTACTCATGTTCAGAAGCAGTCAGCAGTTATTAACATGAAAGAGAGTGATTTGAATGACACAGCTGTTCTGAGTACAACGAAGAATAACGTTGACTCAATTGATAATGCAGCGTCTACTCATGTTTAGAAGCAGTCAGCAGTCATTAACATGAAAAAAAGTGATTCAAATGATACAGCTGTTCTGAGTACAATGAAGAATAACATTGACTCAGCAGACAATGCAGCGTCTACTTATGTTCAGAAGCAATCAGCAATCATTAACATGAAAAAGAATGATGCAAATGACACAGCTGTTCTGAGTACAACAAAGAATAATGTTGATTCAGCAGACAATGCAGCGAAATTTGATAAATTTGTAAAGAGTGTACATTCACAGCAGATTGACAAGAGTGAAAATCTCATGAACAAGACTTACATGCTTTTATATTATTCTTGAAAGCAATCAAGATTCAATCATTCAAAGAAAGATACAACAAGCATCACATTAGCTGATTAAACATTGCACTATAGTAAGTCACTGAAGTATATGTATGAATGACAGACTAATGACAAGTAATCTTTACAGAGAATGATGAAAGTTCTGAATCATTGCATTTAAAGTGATGAAAGTCGAATGACAAGATGCAGACTCAAGAGAATGACATGTCAACGTCAGCTTCAAATAAGTCTAACATTTCAGCTTCAAATGTTGATCAGTCAATAAACATAAGTTCAGAATTGAAGTATGATAGTTCTTCATTGAAGAAAAACAAAATCATCAGCTCACATCGAGATTCAATGAGTCGAGTTGAACAACATGAAGCAACTGTATCATCTTCATCTCAGCAGATAAAATCTTAACAGAACATGATGATCTTTGATCATTCAATTACAGAAGATTTCGCAAGAGAGTCAGATCAAGCGCGATCAAACATGAATTTCAATGATGATAAAGATAGTGAGCAAAATTTAAAGAAGCATTTTCATGAAGAAAACAGATGACAAAATTACGCTCAATTATTTCTGCATGATTTTAATCATGTTGAATCTCAGTCACGCATACATTTGCAGAGAATGAACACGTCACTCTTTTTATATCAGACTTTTGAAATTTTTGTGATGTTTAAGATGAAAATGTTCATGAGAAAAAAATTCAATGTCGATAATATAAGTCTTGAAAAGATAAACATGAATGTCAGCAAGATTAAGAATGAAGCATGCTAATTTATTAATAAAACAATAAAGATGCTTGAATTGATTTGTCTGAATCATTTATTGCACATAGCACATGATGAGATCAATGATGCTCATTACAAGAAGAAGTTCAATGAACATTTGAAAGAAAACACTCTCAGTACATTTCAGTCTAAAGATGCAAAGTGCTTTTTCAATAACAAATTGAAAATTGAGTGTTCATGTGTAAATGCAAGCTCATCTGCACATCTCATATTATCAAAATTTGTCAATCTAGTTATCATTTCATCAGTCTTGATCATTAACTGACTAAAGAAGATTTGAATTCATCTCAACAAGAACAATGATCTATTACATTGATAATTCATCACGCATATTGTGATGCAAAGATGAACGCGCTAGTCATCAGATTGACATGAACAGATAGAGATCTTCTAATAAAACAAAAGCAAGCTAGTTCTAGTCTTATATATGTAATCACAGTAAACATGTACAAGACTTGCGTTGCAGCATTGATGAGAAATTGATATTAATCTGAAAGAGCAACTTTTAGATCAAAACAATCACAGTCGATATAACAGTTCTGAAATATAAAATGAAGTCAACTGATTTCAGATGAGATGCATAAAGAGATGATTCAGACATTCAAAATCATCAATCTGTTTAAGAACATGAATGAAAAATCTCATAAGTGATTTGTTACAGATACACTCTTTGAACAATCTTTCATATAAATGATGACATGAGTGAACATACTGATAATAGATTTGATGATGAATCAACATGAATCAATATGAAAAGAAAAAGAAGCTCATCAAGTTAATTTGATATACTGTATATACAAAAATTTGAAAAAGATGAACAAGACACATATGAAAATCATCAATCTTCAAGAGAAAGATCATTGAGTCATTAAGAAGTACATCAAAGAGCTAAAAATCATATGCAACACACTATGATTATGATGTGATGTCAATTTATTAAAGTTTTTCAACTCTTCTCTTACAGATGTGAAATTAAATAAGCATCAAGATGTTGATTGCAAGCTTTCATCAATATTCAATGAACTTGTTAATTCTTCAGTGATGACAATCACTGAACAACTTCAAAAGAATAAAGATAGAAAAATGTAAAAGTGAAAAGCACAAAAGTGCATTGAAGATCAATCTCAAATCAACATCAACAACTGAATTATGAAAGTTCATTGACTCAAAGTACTTAGCATATTTTCGCGTCTTGAACAACTTTCAGAGACACAGTTACTTATGTTCTCTGAAGAAGAAGATTGAAAGAAGAAATATGTTTGCTTTGAAACAGATCATCTTGATGACTTGAAGAGAGTTGAATCTCTTTACAAGAAGTACATTCTTGAAATTATCTTCAAGATGAACTGTATCAAGATCAAAGCAATTAACAAACTCATCAATCATGTCTGAAACAAGAATGAGAAGATTGTATTCTGTATCATGAGTTCTATGAATGCACTTATTCTTTATTGAGTAAGTGACAGAATCTTTACTTTCTGTTAATATTGTTCTTGAAAGTTATCACATGCATAGCGAGAGAAAACATGTTCAACATGATTATTAATGTCTAATTATGTAGTACTTTTGACTTGTTCTTAAAGTTTCAATGACTTTGATAACTTCAAAATTGCTCAAATCTAAAGTGATAAACATAGTTTGATTGTTTCAAGAAGATTCAAAAAAACTGCAGAAGTATTCAAATGAAAAGTCATCATGCTTTATCATTAACATTATTAAATTAATCAATGTTAATTACAATTTATATAGAATCAAGAGACTAGTTCAGATTGATTCAAAATGAATGAAGAGAGATCAAGCATAAATCAAGAAGAGAGTCAATTATCTTAAACAACATGAGAAGACTATCACTTATGACTTGCGCTGCGTAGATTTGCAGATCGAGATGCTAATATATGATAGACAGAATCATCAAGCGCATCTAATGAACATGATATTAAAGCTCAAAACATTTCAAGTTAAAGAATTAATCAGAGATATTGAGAATGATAATAATGATGAAGATGATCACATTGAACTCAGTGACAGAATGAAAAACAACGACTGCGCATAAATCACATCGCTTCATACATGTGCATCAAGAAAGCATGATGTGTTACTAGTTTATCAGTCTGTATTATAAATAGTTATACTCATTCTTTCTTCTTTGACATTCACTGATATATTCATCAAAACTTATTGAGATCATGAAAAAATTTATATAATCAACATTAAACTTTGTGATTCTTAATGATGTTGCAGATATTGCTTCAATAATTCAACAAATCTTTAATGACACAGACAATACTGCTCAAGCATAATCATAAATTCTCATTTTCGTTCTTTCAAATAGATTCATTTGAATAGCTCATTAAGAAAATCATGACTACTCAATCAACATTGTGTCTGAATGTGTGCAGATCAACAATGATTTGAAGAAGCAGACGCAGTATTATTTCTTAAATTGATAACAATGTTCATCTGTACTGATCTCAGCTACGATCGTTCTGCATCTATAAAACGCAGCAAAGTCTAGAAAACTTCACTCATTAAAGTAATGAAAGTGTCTGTCAAATGTCAGCAATCTTACAACTTAAAATCATGCTTTTATTACATCACTAGTATCAATCATGAAAAGAGATAGACGAAAGATTACAAGTAAGAAAAGTGCGCTCTTTTTAAAAATCATGAGTCTCGAAGTTTAAGTCATTTACATAAAAATGTGCACTTGAAAAGCTTTCTCATACTTGTCAAACATTCACATACTACAAATGATGCAAACATGAACACAATCAATGAAGATCTGAAGTACAAAAGTATAGAAATGTTTTCTCAGAAAAGAGAAAAAGTGCTGTTGATGCATGTAAAGAACGTGTGATACTTCATTTATATCATACTTTGATTCAAAAGTTGACTTAACTTCTAATGTTTGAAAATTGAATGTCAGCTTGCTCATTTGTGAATTTGCATCAACATGAGTAACTCATGTTTTGTGATGATGACTCACTCAAAGTTCATTATTGCAAATACAAAAGTTACAATCTGCAAAATCTAAATTCACAAAAGTCATTTGCAAAGATTCTGACTTGAAGAGTGTACTAATTACAATTATTGCAATTATTATCAACAAGATTGATGATGTAGTTACTTGACTGAAGAAGACACAGATGCACTTTGCTTCGTTGCAATCACAATAGTCGAGTTTTATGATCTTTGAGTGATTGTCATTAAGCTATTTGATGCGATCAAGAGTATTAAACTCAATGACTTTCATACATCTTGAAGACTACATGATGATTAATGACATCAAAGCAAACATCATGAATTCAATGAATCTGTTTTGCAGTTCAATGAATCATACATCAGTCAAACTTGCAAAAACAACAGATTGACTTTAAAACATCATCTCATCAGAAGTTATGAAAACTCAATCAACAAAGTTGCACATCAGAAGATGAAATGCTTTCTTTATATATTATATATATATAGCTAGAATCATGACTATATACAGCTCATTAAGATATACAAGACATTATCACTTGTATCTGAATAACTGTCTTGCTCTGCTCATCATTAACAGAAAGTCTTACTGCTCGATCTTACGCTTCGTCATTAATCACTTATCATGTGCATTAATGTAATGAATCAACTCAATGAGATCATTCTGATCGCACTTCTTAATATCTTCATGATTGCACATGTCTAAATCTTGCAAGAATGTTTTCTTCATGTTTCTTACATGAAATAAAATATGCAAGCTAGAATTATTCAATCATTGCATTTTAACAAAGCTGCAAAGTATTTATCTGCAAAAGAAATCATTTTTTGCAAGATCTTAAAGTTACTTTTGTCATAAGTTGTAAAAAGTTTGAATAATCTTGTCTCTTTAAAGATAGTACATAAATATTTGATACAATTAAAAATCTTGAATGTTCATGTCATGTTGATCAATGAACTTTGACATTACGCTCAACATCATCAACTCACGAACATGAGAAAAACTTTCTGTCGCTGAATATTCTGCGTTTGTTCAAGAACTTGCAAATCACAACATCAAACTTCTAACAGCAATTGCATCAAATAAAAAGAGAAATTTTGCAAAACAATGTCATTATACAATCACAAGAGCGAAATCTTTCTATCTACTTTTTATATAAAGCACACGACTCGTTTTCTTCACTGCAAAACGCAATGCTCACAATCTCTTCATACATACTGAGTGTTTCTTGATCTTTAATCTTGCGAGTCAACAAAGATTTTCAATTTCAAAGATTATGTTCAATGTGCTCTTGCAATTCAAGTATGATGACAGTCTAATTAATTGAGTCAGACTTCAACATTCTGTCAAGATGCTAAAAAAGTATCAGCGTATCTGCTTTAAGATCAGTCAAGCATATGCAATTGATTTAACTTAAGATCGAAGATCATGAAAAGTCAGCTCACAGAATCTTTCTAGCAGCTATGTCAAACTACTGCAAAGTTCAGTTCTCTGATGAGTGAGATTATCTACTTGCACATCAAGCGAAGATACAAGTCAAAGAGATGACATTTATGATGCTTTCGCAAATGATTGATTTCGCGTACATTGATATAGTTGACTGACCTCAGATTCATGATTTCGAAAATAATGATGAAATCACGAAAAAGCTAGATGAGTTATTGAATCTGCTGCAGACAACAGATATGTGATTACTTGAGATCTTGCACATTATGATCAAGAGCAAGATCATTAACAATGTAATAACTGATGTCAGATCAGATAATGTCAAATTAATTCAAGATATTGCAAAGAATGTTAATGCATGAAATTTAACAAGTCATTGCAATGTATTTATAGCGAATAGTTCGAGCTTTATGAAGGCTGCAAGAAGTCAAAAGTAGCGATGAAAATGATGAAATCAATAGAAGAAAAGTTTGAGCTGTTGTTGATATAATGTCAAAGAATGAGAGAATGAATCATTATTGAAAATCTAAAGTGAGTACAATGACAACATTCATTGTAGCGATGCTTCATACTATAATCTGTCTATAAATAAGTCTTTGTAGATATATATAATATACATAGATAGAAGAATCAACATATGTGACATAAGCAACAAAAGCAAGATTCATTTCAGCACATATGAACAAACGCAAATTATATTGAAATGCAGTTCAGAGCATATGAATGAACGCAGATTTTATCGACAAAAGCAGAACTCAGTCAGACGAGCTTAGCTTAAATCTCAATTTTATTCAACTTTAAGCAACAAATGTTTCTTTCACTAAACTTTAAAATTTAGTTCACTTTACAAACTGTCGATGTTGCATCAATAATGCATTGTAAGACTTCATGCAATTCTTGTGCAATTGCAGATGTTGATGTATTATCTTTGATGTCAGATATTGAAAATGAGCTGCATTAAATCTTTCTTTTCAAACTATTCTTCATGTTTGTCTGATCTATTTCTGTATGAGCATCAATTTCATCATCACTTCAGTGCATTGATATTTAATCAGCAATAAAGACAAATCATGTACATCATTAATCATCTTGTTCATTGCTTCATTTTTAAATACTTTTACATGTTTCATTATTTAATGTAACTTCAGCATGACTTTTTAAGATTGAATGCTCTCATGTGTGATTTAAACTCATTGCAAACGTGTCTGATTTTTTGTTGATATCATAGCTTTTATTGTTTTCAGAAAAGTTTGATTATTACTGTATATTTTATATATTTTTTCATGACATTCTTGATTCACTGTCACTACATCTGCAAGATGTTTCATTCTTGCAATTAATTCTTTCAGCTCATCATGATGAATAATGACTAAAGTTGATTCTTTCAGTCTTTTATTTAACTCTCAGTTCATTTTCATCATGATTGCTGTAACATTATTTTTGCTATCATTATCATTTAAGTAAACTCTTTACTTTGATGTGAACATGTTGAAATTGTATTATCTTATTGATATTTTCTTGTTTGCAATTATAACTATCTTTGATGATTCTGATCAAAGAGTTGCTGTGTAAAAATGATTTCAATTCATCTTTGTTTAATCAAGTGTTTCTTTCATTCACTTTCACTTCAGCTGTAAAGATGTTTTGCACAGCTTTGATTTTTAATCTCTTTTGAGTGTTAAGTTGTTGCAAATTCAACACATTATCATCTTGATAACTTTGTCTGATTTTTGAAAGTTTATGTTTATTATTGATCTTTGTATCAGCTTTTGTAAGTGAATATTTATTGATATCATGTTCATTTTTATCTGTAAAGTCTCTGTTGATGTTACTCAATAAACATTAATAATCTGTCACAATGCTCTTTCTTGCACTAATCTCAGCTTAATGCTCAGACTCTTTCAATGATCTTTCACTTTCTGTAATGTATATCATATAATGACTTCATGACTAAGCAGAGAACGTGTCATCACGAAGTATATTTGCTTACTTGTCATCATTAATGAGTCTTAAGTAAACTCAATAATTGTCTGCATGATCTTTTGTTTAATTACTAGTTTTGCTTTGACATGATGCATGTAAGTCACTCATTTCAGCTTGAAGTTCAGTTGAACTTTCAAGACTTTGATATCTGATTTCAAGTTAATTTAATGTTTTGTTAACTTTACATTAACTTTCATATTTGTCATGATTCTAGTCTTGTCAGACTCAATCTTCTAGTCTTGTCAGATTTATTCTCACTTTGTGTTGAGATTGTGTCTAGAATCTAATCACACTGCAGCGAGATAGTGCGTAGCTGAATAGAATGTTTGATCAATAGAGGTAGCTTTAACTAGAAAACTAAGAATACAGAAGAAAGAAGACAGTTTCGAGCTGTATCTATAGTAGAGCGAACAAAGAAACGAAGTAGTCAATTTGCTAGAACTCGAATAGATGAAATGTTTCAGCATATTTCGATTCGAAACATCGCTGTTTCTTGTTCACATATTGAAATCTCTAGAGTCTATTGACTAGACTCTATTCAATGTCGACACGCTTCGTAACATTACTTTCTTTTCTTTAAAAGTCATGTTTCTATGACTTGTAGTGTAGTTCATAGCACTGACGTAGAGCTCGACGCTCGTCTTTCTATCAATCTTTCTATTGATCTTTCAGATCATCGAAATGCCTATTGTAGCAGACTCACTATGAGGGGAAAAGAACGATCATTGTAGCAGACTCACTATTTGACGTAGAAACACAAGGTAGGTCGATTCACTGATAGATAAAGCGATGTGAGTAGATAGATCATCGCATTGACAGCATCTTTGTAGCAGACTCACTAGAAGAAATCGACTAGCTCATCAAAGAGATCAACTATTGACTTGCCTTTGTAGCAGACTCACTAAATTGATCTGAATTCGAATCGAGTTGAATTGAATTTGATGACACAGATTATTTTGACTCAACTGATTCACAAGCTTTTTGAAAGAAGGGGAAAGTTTGTGATTCTCTAGCAATCAATGATCATATGTTTTCGTTGATTCTATTAATCGAGTGAATCGATGCTACTGAATGAGCGATAGATTCTCTAGCAATTCAACAGTCTTGTCGTTGATTTTATTAATCTTCTGATGTTATTCTGTCTTTCGATTGCGTTGATCATCAGATAAAACAAATTTCTTTATACTTGTTTCATTGTTCATCGAGTGTCTTGAATGAATATTGATACTCGTATCATAAAGTTAACGAATTCTTAGTTTAATGTTGAGATCATGTCTAGAATCTAATCACACTGCAGCGAGATAGTGCGTAGCTGAATAGAATGTTTGATCAATAGAGATAGCTCTAACTAGAAAACTAAGAATACAGAAGAAAGAAGACAGTTTCGAGCTGTATCTATAGTAGAACGAACAAAGAGACGAAGTAGTTGATTTGCTAAAGCTCAAATAGATGAAATGTTTCAGCATATTTTAATTTGAAACATTGCTGTTTCTTGTTCACATATCGAAATTTCTAGAGCCTATTGACTAGATTCTATTCAATGTCAACATGCTTCGTAACACTTTGTTATCTTGACTAGTCTTTATTGAGTTTAACGTTAATTGAGAAACACATATATGTAGTCAGCTTCTTTTCTGTAATTATCTTTCTTTCTTAGCATTTATCTTCTAGTTAAATAACACTTTTATTTGACTCGCTTTAAACAGATCTCTAACATTAAATAAATGCTCATTATTTACTATTCTGCTATCAATGAATAAATGATACAAAATAATTTATTCAGTAAGAAAAATTTGCAAGAAATTCTTCAAATTTGCATCATCATTTTAAATCACAAGAAATTCTTCGATTTTACACTCATTTTCATCATTCTATTCGCAAGAAATTCTTTGAATAAAGCACTTAATTATTATTTGAAATTCACAAGAAATTCTTTGAATTTTCACTCATCAAAAAACATTAATCTCTCATTTACTTTTACCTCAACAACTTCTATCTTCTCTCATCATGACATGCAATGTTGAGTCAGTTGAGTCTTGAACAACTCATCTGTTTAAAAACACTGTTAATAGAAGAGTTTCACTTCTATTCATCAATGCTTCAATCAAAGTTGAGAAAGCTGTCATTTCATAAAACATAAACATTGAAGAATAACTGTTTCATTGAGTCAGCAATCAATTTGATGAAGTTATCAATATGCTGAACGAGCTTCAAAGTCAGCAAGACTTGACTTTACAACTTAATGAACATTGACTTCTTGTATAAGATGATCACAGAAAGAGAGCAAAACAACTAGAAGTCACTTTTGATAAAAATGATGAATTAAAGAAAAAGATCAATTAACTACAAGGCGAGCAATTGAACTTCAGAGCGAAACAACATCAAGCTGATTAATCTATGTCTTGTCAAGATACTCAGTCAGCTCAACAACGAGTCAATCAGAAAGTTGAACGAAGCTCAACTTTCAAAGCTCATTCTCAACGAGAATCTTCTACTCTATCTGATAATGAAAACGAAAATGATCATCACAAGTTTATCAAGCTTTCAAATTCATTCATCTTCATTGAAACAGATGACTTTATTTGAGAAACATGAAACATTAAAATAGCTGACAAGCTCAATGTCAACGCGAATCATTATTCTACTGAAAAGATTCATATTGTTTATGTGATTTTCAGACTAGAAGATGATGCTGATCAGCAAATTTATGCAAAGCATCATATTGATGCTTTCTTATTCTATCAATCACTATCAAAGTTATTGAAACATCTGAAAGAAATTTATGAAGATCAGAATCTGATTTGAAAGTGTTGTTGCAAATACATTGCTCTGAAGCAGCTTAACAAGTTCTTCAGCTCTTTCTATTTAAAATTCACTAGAATATTCAGCTTTTTGAACTACGATGATGTCACTTTAATGAATAACATTCAGAATAAAATCAACAATCATCTTCAGAATGTATTATCAGTTTATCTCATAAAGTTTAGCTCACTTGATAAGCTTAAGATCTTTCTTCAAGATGTGAATAATAAACAATGAGTCAATTATCAGCTACGTGATGAGTAATGAACAGTCAAATTGATAGCAGCTTTGAAAAAACGTTTTATTTCTTTGTTGACATCAGCTTCAGTCTTGATTACTAGCTATGTTCAATTCACTACTTTTTTCATTCTTGAATCTGAATGATCAAGAATGTTAATCATTTGCTTCAACTGCAAAGTATTGAATCATCTTTCAAAGAATTATTCTCAGCTGAAGACTAGTACTTTAACATCTCATGCATTCATTTCTCATCTCAATGAAATCATCATGTCAAAAGAAGAGAAGAAATTATTTATAGAGAAATCAAAGAATGAGACAAAAAACTAGTGACTTTCATCAAAGATGCAATAAAAGATGTGTTAATTTCTTCAACTGTTAAGAAGTGCAATGTCAGACTTGTTTCTAACAACTTATTGTAATAGCTCTGAATTCAGTCTGAATTCAGTCAGACTTGTTTCTAGCAGCTTTCTCTAGATTAACGTCAAAGATAAAGTCATGTGTTGTGACTTTGTCATGAGTGACAGTATATAAATAGAGCAGTCGTATGACTTCTCTTCATAATCTAGATAGATTTCATCAGATGTGATACTGTTTGCTCTATTCTTTCAATAAATTATGAGCTCAATTAGCAAGAAGCTTTCAACGTAATTAAATTAAAACATTCTAAGCATTTGATGCTCAACAACTTGATATGAAATCTATTTAAATGAGCAATCAGCAATCACTTACTACGCGTCTCACAAGAAAACAAATAAGTACATTGACTTAGAGAAGTTCAGTGAAATTTGACAGCTTACTACACATTTCATGAAAAGATAAATAAGCATTCACATCAAGTCAACAGTTTACTACAAGTTTTTAAGAAAGTGAACAAATAAACACATTCAATTACGTTGAAAAACGCATAAACTTTTATCATCACTGACGAGATTAAATTCTTTTTACTTCACTCATTAATTTATCTAATATCTTTATTTTTTTTCTTCGATTCTAACAACAAGCTGAGTCTACATTGCACATCATGAACTTTAATGACTTCTTCATCAAACAATAATCTGTTCTCATTCTCACTTGCAAGAACTGCAATCAATGATTTTCTTTCATGAAGAGATGACTTATTGAGAAAGACTTGTAATTCATTATTGAAGACAAGTCTGATTTGAACACACTCAACAACATCATCAGCATCATAAGTGAAATTCAATCTTTCAACTTTGAAAGTCAAAAGATCGATGCAAAAGCTCATTACTAACTAATCATTTGCATCATCATTGATGATCAAGAATATATTATAAACAAGACATCAGCAAAAGAGATTTGAAATGCTCTGAGCTATAAATACAAAGAGAAGTTACAAATCACTGAGAGACAATATTTGATGAACTTTATTGACTACAAAATGTCGATGAATATCTTCATTGAAAAAACATGAACACATCTCATCAAATTGACTTGAAAGATCATTGCAACACAGAAAGACATAAGCAATTTATTCAAGTCAAAACGTTGCTTTCAAGTCTTACTTCAATTACTGTCAGATGAATATACAGTCATTTGAAACATCATTGATGCGCAGAATAAATCAGACATTGAGAAGAGACTTTAAAAGCTACAAGAGAAGAAAGCACAATTAAAGATAACAGAGACTGCGCTATGAGTTAAGCGAGAAAACAAACGCAAGCACACTGATCATGAGCAGAATAAACATAAAATCAGTCATCATTGCAAAAGTTTCTCAGACTTCAACAGTGATCAATTGCATCATCATCAGTTGCAATGATTTTTAAAATGTTTTCTCTGTGAAGATGAACATCATTTAGTCGATTGTTCTCATCTGTTTGCAGCTCAAAAGCTTGTGAAAAAATGTAAAGATAAAGACAAAACAAAGCATAAAAGCGCTGATAATTTTCAAACTTTCATTGAGCTTCTGAAGAGCAAGTACAAGAAACACAGAGTTTACAATGTGAAAAGCAACAACTCTGAAATCTCTAACAATAATGAGAAAGATGAGAATGAGAAGAGCGAGAATATTGCAGCTTTGTCAAAGAACATTGTCAATAAGATTTCTGAATTTGACTGAATTGCAAATTCTGATGTTTTCTCACACATGATTGATTAACTTTAACTTTTTAGTGATTCTTTAGTTTACATTAAAAGATGCATCATCAAAATTGAAGAGAAAAAATTGTATGTTAATCATTGTGATACAGCAGTCATGCAAGATCATCATGAAAACTCAGTTAAGCTGTCTTCTGTTTTTTATGTTTTTAAGCTTGAGATGAATCTTCTTTCTGAAAGAAGAATGTATAAGAAAGATTTACAAGAAAGCTTTAATGATAAAAATCTGTACATGCATGATAAGCAAGAGAAGCAGATGATTGAAACTTTAGAATGCAAAGACATTTACATAGTAAAGAGAATTGCAAATGATCTTGATGAATTTGCATTACTATCAATTATGCAGCATGACATTTCATCAGCATTTTTAGCAATGCACAGTTCAATGAATCTTGATGATTCAATGAATCTAAATCACTTTGCATCTCACACTGATGTGATTCATCATGAGAATGAGATTGAAGTTGATCACGATCAACTTAGTTTTGCAAATGACAAAAGCTTCAAGTTGTACAAGTTATAACATCATCATTTTGCTCATCTTGAATCAGCAAAGCTTCATCAACTTCATAAGATCATCACTTTGAAAAAATCTATTTTTATCAACGACAGTCATAAGAATGTGTGTGAAATATGTGCGCTCATCAAGTTCATTAACAAACGAGAACACAATGTCAGCAATCAAAAGACAAGTATCTTGACTTTCATTTTTATAAACATCTGTGAATCACTATCATCATTTCTTAATAACAAGTCATACTTTCTAAAGATAGTTAACAATTACTTCAGAAAGACTTGATGCATTTCTTTGAAGTAATGATTCAATGCATCGAATGCTCTGCGAAAATGAAAACTCAATGTAAAGCTTCACAGCAATGTCAAACTTCTCTCAGTATGCAGTAACAACGTCACGAAACTTAAAGTCATCTTGAATGACTAATGCTCATCAGTTGACATTGTTTCTTAATACACTATTTCACACATGTTGATTCAAAATGAAGTAGTCAAAAAAGTTATACAAATTACAGAAAATTCAATGCAAGTCATGATCAAGAATGTTAAACTTTTCATTGAGTTCTGAGCAGAAGTTGCAAAAACAAATGTTTATCTGCAAAATTAAATCATTATAAAACTCTTAATCAATGAAGTTCTCATGATTTCAAAGAAGACATTCATTGAGATCAAGCTTTCAATTAATCATGTACAAGTATGAGAATGCAAATGTTACTCATACATTAACTTTAAGTCATTGTCAGTTGAAGACAAATGAGACAAATTCATGAACAGAGACAGATTCAACGTCTTCATGAAGTATGTGAAAAATATTGACAAGCAATATCATTTCTGAGTTTCAGATCTTAATTAAGTCATCAAGAATCATGTTGTCAAGTTTGCTGAAGATGAAAAGAATAAAGACATGAACTTGCAACTTTGCAAGCAAACATTCAATGTTTTCTCAGAGTGAAGATTTGTAAGAAAATCATTAAAGAATAATGTTTCAACTAATGTTTCAAAATCTGATGCTTTCATGATTGATGTTTCATCTGAATCAATTGATGCATTGAAGATTATTGCAATTAACTTGAATGCACTCAATTCTAAGATTACGTCACATATGTCAGATGAGCACAAAGTTCACGCAAATGTTCAAATCACTCAAAAAGTCTTTGCATCAAGCATGTTTAAGTCAGCAGCTTAAACATTTCTGCATATAGTCATTTTAAAGAGAAAAAGAGACAGCGAAGATCAACAACTGAAAGAACGCATATTTAAAATCTTGCAAGCTATGATAATCTGATTCATCACAGAGAAAGTTGATGATGATGAAAGTGATTTTAACACAAGCATGTCATGAACATTATTTGACATCAATGAATCTGACTCTTTTAAAGCAATAAGAATTTTCACATTGAACATTTACAAAGACGCAATGCAAAACTCAGTTTGAAAGAAACTTTAAAAAGAAGCAATCAATACAGAACTTGTGACGCTAGTCATTAATGAAATCTGATAAGAAGAAGTATCATTCAAAAAAATCAACATCATGACAAGCAAATGAGTCTTCAAGTTAAAGATGTATATTGATGATTTTCTTGACAAATTGAAAACAAGACTGATAGTCAGAGATTTCTTTCAAATTCATGAAGTTAACTATGAGAATACTTTTGCATCAATCATCAAGTTTGACACTCTGCAAGTCTTTTTAATCATTGCAACAATGAAGAATCTTGAACTTCATTAAGTTGATGTAAACAATGCATTTACTGAATCATTTCTCAAAGAAATCATTTACATGTTCTCTTCATCAAAAGTAAAAGTCAAATTTAACTGTGCTTTAAGAGTTTTTTGAAGTTTTTATGATTTCAAGCAAGCTGCACAAGATTGACATGATTGCTGTGTAACAGCATTATCTGAACTCAACTTCACTCAATGTGCTGCAGATTCATGTCTTTTGATTCATGAGTCAAAAGAAATCATGTTGCTACTATATATTGATGACATAATTATCATCTTTAAATCATTGAGCAATGTTAAATGATTTAAGCATGAGTTTCAATGTGTTTTCAAAGTCAAGAATCTGAGAAAAATGAAGAAGATTCTTAACATTCAAATCATTTGCAACAGAAAAACATGAATTTTATGAATGAATTAAACTCACTATCTTCATGATGTTTTTGAAAGACTCAACATGAGACAAGACAAGCACAAAACAACAGATTTTTCAATGAATGAATATAATGCTCTGTTACGAGTGTATCGAAATTGAATAGAGTTTTCTAGTCAACAAGCTTTAGAGGTTTTGACTCATGTTGAATCTCTAGCCTTAACACTCTATTCTAGCGCTTTCGATACTTGAGCAAATCTGCTTCGTTCTCTTTGTTTTGCTCTACTATAGATACAGCTCGAAACTCTCTTTGATTTCTTCTGTATTCTTAATATTCTAGTTATAGCTATCTCTATTGATCAAACATTCTATTCAGCTACGCACTATCTCGCTGCAGTGTGATTAGATTTTAGGCACGATCTCAACATTATATTAAGAATTCGTTTATCACACGATATCAATTTCATTACTCATTCAAGCTACTCGACAAACAACGAAACGATTATAAAGAAATTTGTTTTATCTGATGATCGACGCAATCGAAAGACAGAACAACATCAGAAAGTCAATAAAATCAACGACAAGACTGTTTGAATTGCTAGAGAATCTATCGCTCATTAAGTACGCACAGTTCACTCGATTAAGAGAATCACGATAAAGAATCTTCGTAAATTGCTCTAGAATCAATTCATTCTCGTGAAGCAGACGAGTGAAAATAAGCTGTTCAACTCATCTCTTTCCCTCTTCGCCTTGAACCAAGCTCGTGAATCAGGCGAGTCAAAACAATCTGTGTCGTCAGATCAAATTAGTGAGCCTGCTACTACAAATGACGTTCTCATAGTGAGTCTGCTACAATGACATTCTTCGTCAATGCAATGATCTATCTACTCTCATCGTCTTATCTATCAGTGAATCTGATTCTACGTTCACATGCAAATAGTGAGTCTGCTACAATGGCAAGTCGAAAGTTGATCTCTTCGATGAGCAAGTCGACTAGTGAGTCTGCTTCAATGACATTCTTCGTCAATGCGATGACATATCTACTCTCATTGCTCTATCTATCAGTGAATCGATCTACCTCACGTTCACGTGCAACTAGTGAGCCTGCTTCAATGACAAGTTGATAGTCAACCTCTTTGATGAGCAAGTCAACTAGTGAGTCTGCTTCAATGATCATTTTATCTCACATAGTGAGTCTGCTACAATAGACATTTGACGAGTTGATTTGAATCAATAGAAAGATTGATAGAAAGGCAGGCATCAAGACTCTACGTCAGTGCTATGAACTACACTACAAGTCATAGAAACATGACTTTTAAAGAGAAGAAGATAATGTTACGAGTGTGTCGAGATTGAATAGAATTTTCTAGTCAACAAGCTCTAGAAATTTTGACTCATGTTGAATCTCTAGTCTCAACACTCTATTCTAACGCTTTCGATACTTAAGCAAACCTGCTTCGCTCTCTTTGTTTTGCCCTACTATAGATACAGCTCGAAACTCTCTTTGATTTCTTCTGTATTCTTAATATTCTAGTTATAGCTATCTCTATTGATCAAACATTCTATTCAGCTACGCACTATCTCGCTGCAGTGTGATTAGATTCTAGACACGATTTCAACATGCTCTTCGCTCAGCTGAATTTGAAGATGTGAGAATCAATCAGCATGAATATCAACAAGTCATTGAAAGTCTCATGTATGTTGCAATTCACACTCATTTTGACATCACTTTTGCTCTCAATCAATTAAGTCAATATTTCAGCAATTCTGCAAAACATCATAAACATGCTTTAAAGAAGTTGATGTGATACATTCATTTCATCATTGATTTAGACATCATGTACAAAGTCGATGAAAGCATGCAGTTAGTAGAATACTCTGACTCAGACTACGTCTCAGACAGACTAAATCGCAAGTCAATTCTCATTTACATTTACATGCTTGATAAAGAATTAGTCTTCTGAATAAGTTGAAAGCAAAAGTTTGTTATCACATTGATCATCAAAACAAAGTACATGACTTTATTAATCTGCATCAAGAAAGATTTATGAATCAGTCAAGTGCTTAAAAACATGAATCTGATAAAGTATCTGAATATTAATCACAGTCACGTTGATATTCTTGAGAAGATTACTCATCAATCTGTCTCATTCACACAGCTTAAGAAAGATAATTAAGCATCTCTTATGCTGATTAAGAATGCTTATATTCACGAAAGATTGAAGCACATTGACATCGCTTATCATCATATTCGAAATCTGCACAAGAAGAATCAGATTTCAATGAACTTTGTCTTTAGTTAAAATATAATAGCAGATAAACTGATTAAGTCATTATCTCAACAGAACTTCAAGAGATTCATTGAACAATTGAGATTGAAAAGCAGTGAGAGCTGAGAAACTTGCAAGCATCAAGTGAAAGTATTAAGAAGTGCAATGTCAGACTTGTTTCTAGCAGCTTATTGTGATAATTCTGAATTCAGTCTGAATTCAGTCAGACTTGTTTCTAGCAGCTTTCTTCAAACTAGCATCAGAGATAAAGTCGTATGTCATAACTTTGTCATGAGTGACAGTATATAAATAGAGCAGTCGTGTGACTTCTCTTCACAATCTAGATAAATTTCATTAGATGTGATACTGTTCACTCTACTCTTTTAATATCAACAATGAGCAACTCAAATGATTTCTTTGCTTTGAAATCTTTGACTATTGAATGTATACTATCTAACAATGAAATTAGTTACTCATTAAAGTCATTGATTGACACTGAAGCAGCTGACTATTCATTCATTGATGAATTAATCACGCAGAATGTTTGTGATTATTTGCAAATTAAATCTTTATCTTTAATCAAGCTCAAATCAATAAGAGAATTCGATGATCATTATGCAAAAAAGCTCATTACTCATGCAATTTATTTAAATCTAACTGTTCAAGATCATATGAAACGTTTCATTTCTATGCTGATCACTCAATTAAATCAACATCAGATGATTCTTGAAAAAACATGAATGAACAAGATCAAGATGATTATTGATATGAAAGATAATTGTCTTCAATTTTCTAGTTTCGAAGCTCATATTAAAGCTTTTATCAAAGCTCATTCAACTGTTCTTTCAAGCAAGAAAATCGTGATAGAACAGAAAAGTTCAATCTCTACTCAAATACTAAAGAGATTTATCTCTTCTGTTATCACTCAACTCAGCGAGAAGTCATCTTCATTCAATAAAATCATGAAATCATTTAATTTAATCAACTTCGCTTCGTCTTTCAATTCAATAAACATAGCAATGATAAAGACTGCAGCATATAAATCACTAGTCAAATGATTAAATGTGACTACTTTCGTGATTATCATCACGAAAATTGATCAACTTCTAAAAACAGCTAGAAATAAACTCGAAGACGTAAATCTACAAGAGCTTTCACATGAAAAGATCTTGAAAGAAGTCAAAGCTAAGCTTTCTTTAAAATATCATGATTATCTAAACATGTTTAATTAAGTGATGACTGATCAACTACTCTTTTATCATCTCTACGATCATAAAATTGAGTTAATCAACGAGAAAACATCTTCTTGAAGTCGTCTTTATCATATGTCTGACTACAAGCTTCAAAAGATGAAGAATTATCTGATCAAGCATCTAAATAAAGACTTTATATCTTCTAGCTCAGCTTCATATGCTTTGCTCATACTATTCATTGAAAAGAAAGACGATAGCTTGCGTTTCTGTATAAACTACAGAAAGCTCAATGCTTTGATCAAATGAGATCGCTACTTCTTATTGCTAATAGACGAAACTCTCGCTTGTATTCAAGATAGCAGATATCTGACTTGATTGAACATCATTGTTATCTTCAACAAACTGCATATGCATTTAAGCAGCGAAGATTTGACTATCTTTATCATTTCTTTTGATTTCTACAAATATCACGTGATGTCTTTTGAATTAATCAACGACTCAACTTTCTATCAACACTATATGAACGACGTGCTATTTAACTATCTTCATCAGTTTTGTCAGATTTATTTAGATGACATTATCATTTACAGCAAAACATTGAAGAAACATAAGCAACATGTACAATTAGTTCTACATAGACTACAAGAGACTGATCTTCAGATGAATATAAACAAATGCAAGTTTCATGTTCAGAAGATTTTCTTTCTGAGACTATTGCTATTCATTGAAGAACTAAAGATGAATCTCAGAAAAGTATAAGCAGTAGTTGAATGATTTACTTCTACAAATCTCATTCAGATGCAGTTCTTCGTCAACTTCTGCAATTTCTATCAATGTTTTATAAAGAACTTTTCGAAGATTGTTCATTCTCTGATTCAACTAACTCAAAAAAAGATGATATTTGAATAAAATCAAGCTTGTCAAATGATCTTTGATCATATGAAGAAATAAATGATTGAAGTCTTTATTCTTCGTCATTTTGATCAGAATAAAAAGACTATTCTTGAAACAGACTCATTTAACTACGTCAATGATGATATACTTTCTCAGTATGATGACAAAGAAACATGTCAGAATCATGTTTAAATGATACAATCAATGAAGATCAGAGTTGATAGTGCTTGATCTTTAAAGATAGTTATAACTGAATATTAAAAATACAGAAGAAGATAAGTACAAAAGCTTCTATTTAAGTAATATTCAGAGACTGTGTTAAGCTTAAAGAAGATGTGTTTATGACATGAGTAAAATGTGATGTAGAAAGAAAGATGATGTTGAACAAAGAAATGTTGAAAAAAGAAAATAGAAGCTGAGTCAGATCTGAGTTAAATCTGAGTCAAATCTAAGCTAAAGACACTGACTAGCTTTAATCAATATGCAGAGTACTTGCTAGCATTCACTGCAAATTGATTAAAGCTTCAGCTTTATTCAGTCTTGATATGCTCATAACATTATTTTCTTCTTCGAAAATTCATGTTTGCATAAATGTTGCTCATTTGCTTGCTTTCTTATTGAGTTATTTCGATACTAGCGTGACTTTCTTGAGTATAGCATATGAAATTCATTCAAAACTTTCTCGAAGTCATTGAATTCATCTTTATCAACATAGTATCATTCATCGTCTTTATTTAGATCTTTTCATTTGACCTTGTACTGTATTTGATCTCAATAGCGTCTGAAGTTCAGAATGTCATTTATCTCTTAATGTTCATCATTATTATCATCAATAATGATGAGTTTGAAAGATTCTGCATGCTGTTCTGATAGAAGATCTTCTGAATACAATTGCAGTAGCTTCAAGCTGAACATCAAATGCAGATGCTTCATGCTGACTGATAAATGAAGATGATAGAAAATCTTCGCTTTGACAGTGATCTGATATGATTCTAGTTGTTTATCTTTCAAATCTTTGCATGATCTTGTGATTTTAACGTTTCTGAAGAATAGTTAAACTCAGTCATTTATCTTATAAATGACGTCTCATTTATGTTTATTGATTTGTGCTTCAATGATCAGCTTCATCTTTTTCAATTGTTGATGATCGAAGCTCAGTAACTCTTTCATTCAAATGACAATATCATCTGCTTTTCTAGCTTTCAGTCATTCATGAGTGATTTTATAGTCAGTTGTATCTGAATCGAAACTCATTCGAGAATGAAAATCTTTATTGAAGTAGAAAGAAGTCATTGAGATGATCAAGAAGATATTGAAATTGTTGCTGAATTTCATCATAGATATTCATTTGATTCAGTCGTTTTACATGTAATTGCAGTAAATTCTAAGTTTGCATTCAACATCTTGATTGACTCGTTTCATTTAATCGTTGATCTTTGAATAATAAACTGTGAATAAATTAGCTGTGATTCTCAGTCGCTTGCAAAGACTCTTTCACATAGTCAATATGAATTGAAAGTCTCTGTTCAAAACAATAGAACTGAGTAGATCATGCAGTTGATAGACGTTTCATAGCATGATTCAAATCATTTCTTCAACTGAAATGTCATCATCTTCTTAATGACATGAAACATAGTGATGTTCTTTGATGAGATGACATATGATTATGAAAATGATGTTATAGTCTTCTGACAGAGATAGTTCAGTGATGAAGTTCATAGCTATATCTTTTCAACGTTTCTGTGAAATCAAAAGAGAATGATGAAGTTCATTGATGCTATTTCTAAAAACTTTGCTTCGCTGATAAGCATGATAGTTTCAAATGTATCATTGAATAATAGCTTAATGATCTGATCAATAGTAGAAACGCTAAATTAGATCAATAGTTCATTTATTGTTAAGATGAGAGATTGAAAGCTGATCATAAATTTTCTGTAACAGTTTCGTATGCATATTTTTGAGAACTTACAGTAAGTCTTTTCTAAAAAGAACGTCGTCAATGATTTTGCAGTTCTTCAGTTTAGTGATATGAAATTTGAGCTTGTTTTCGTTCATAGCTTGTTTATATTCGCTGCAGAGCTCATCTGTTTAATTAATCATTCATACTCATTGATAAAGATTTGCTTTCAATTCAATAAATAAAACATTGACTTTATCAAAGATCAGAATAGTTTGAAAATGATCTTCAAGACGCTGAACTGATTCAGAGACGTTTGCTAAAGACATTCTGATTAAAGCATTGACTTTAATGTTCATTTTGTCTGATTTAAAGATGATCTGAAAGTTGAACTTCAATAGAATGTTCAGATAGTTGACTTGTCATTGACTCAACTATTTGTTTTTCATAAAGATCTTCAAAGTCTGATGATTGATGAACATCTGAATGAGTAGTTCAATGCACTTCAGCTCAAATCATCAGTGTTTAAAGCATTAAATAATGATTAGCAATTTCTTGTCATAAATGTGATAATTAATTTCAGCGAAAATCATGCTTTTGCTGTAGAAGATCATCAAATAAAGAACTTTCTCATCATTGTACTGAGATAGTATTTCATCTTTTACATAGTTCAAAGCATTGATCTTCAGAATAGCTTGTTGTTTGAGATTAAAGTAACGAAGTATTGAGATTGAGCTAACTTGTTTCTTTAGATTGTCAAAGACTTGAACACAGATCTTGTTTCAAACAAAAGACGTGTTCTTTCTAGTCAGCTGAATGAATAATTTGACTAGCTTCAAGAAGTTCTTAATGAAACAATGATAGAAGTTAACAAATCTCACAAAGCTTTGAATTTCTTTTAAATTAATCAAAGTGATTCAGCTGATTATGACTGTCACTTTGCTGAGATTTATACGAAGATTTAGTTCTGATACAATGACTTCTAGAAAGACAGTCTCTTCTACATTGAATTTGCACTTTCGAATATTCATCTGCAGTTCAGCTTCACATAGTCGACTCAATACTAGTTTGATGTGATTTCTATGTTTCTTTCTCATTTTGCTATAAATGAGAATGTCATCTAGATAGACTTGACAAAAGTCATTCAGAAAGTTTTATAAAATGTCATTCATATATTGCTGAAAGAAGATCAATTCATTAGTCAGTTTGAATGATAACATCTTGTATTTATATGCTTCTAAAGCAGTGATAAAAGTGATGTAATTCTCGTTATTGAGATGCATTTAAAGTTTGTTGAATGTTGATATGATGTTCAATCTAGTCAGATGCTTGCAACTTACTATTTTATCAATGATCTTGTCTATCAACAATAAAGAATATTTATTTCTTTTGAAAATGACATTTAGCTTTCAATAGTTCACGCAGAATCAAAGATCTTCATTTGCTTTGAGAATGAATAAAACGAGAAAAGAATAGAGAGTCTGACTAAAAGTGATGAATTTCTTTAACAAATTCTCGTTCAAATACTTCTTTACTTTCAGAAGTTTAACAGAGAACATTCAATATGCTTGACAGCAAGAGAGTGTTGAATTATTGATGAGCTCAATTTTATGATCATAGAAGCAATGAGAAGACAGTTTATTCAATTGAGCTCAATCAAATACATTTAGAAACTCATGATATTTTGATGACAGCTTTGCTTTAATATCTTTCAAATTTTGAGTCGTTTCATCAATTGAAGAGATGTTTAAAGCGTTCAAATTGCACTGAGTATTGTACGCGATTTCTCTATCTATATTGATCATTGATAGAGCAAAGACTTCAGTTTGATTCTTCTTTGAATGATTCAACAATGTTTTAAACGAAGCTGCATTTATACTTTGAATCAAGAATGACTCTTTCTGAGTAGTGATTGAAATGAATCATTTAAGCATCATAAAGATCTTAGTCTGAGTGATTGAAGAAGACGAAGTTGATCGCGATTAACTTGAGTGCTTTGAATTGAGAAGAATTCAAAAAATCGAAATAGAAGTATTCAATTGATTCAAAAAAACAATGACGTTGTTTTGCATATTCAATAATATTTCGTTTTTGTTCATTCAAAGCTTACTCAATATGACTTCATAATGATTGATATCAACTATCAGCATTGATACAGTCAATTTCTTATGACTTTCAATGATGAGATTGAGTAGAATTTTATGAATGATGATCTTTTTAAATATCTTCTCATCATAATCTCTTATTAGCTTCTCTTTTGTCAGTGATATAGATTGAATTTTCAGTTTCTCACATACTTTATTAACTAGATTAGAATGTATGATCATGTAAATGACTGAATCACTGTCTATTAAAGAACGAAGGCTGAAAGATTGATTCTGAGAAATAAGATGAGCATCAATTAGAAACGACTTTTCAAAGTAATTTTCTTTCAATAGAATTTTATCTAGTTTGCACAAAGATATAATCTCTATCTCTTTGATGATTTTTGAAGAGATAACTAGTTTTTTGAATCGAAATTCGAATCAAAATTGAAGCGATCATATTCATTGTTTACTGCATTAATTTTAGTAGATCAATCGAGATACTCTCTAAAGCTATGATCTGATTTATGACATATGAAACAGCTTTCAACTAGAATATCTGCTTCTTTGACGTTAGTTAAAATCGCGTCACACGACTTTAGATGATCAGATTTTGAATGATTAACTGATTGAGTAATAACAGTTTTATGAAAGATAATTTTTAACAAATCATTAATGCATTTGATGAGATTGACTTTGTTCTTGATTTCTCGAATGACTCGCTGATCATTATTCAAATGAATCAGATAGAAACGAATCTCTTTGAAAGAATCAGATTGAACTAATTGATTTATTCAAATGAATTGAAGATGAGAATTAATTTTATCTTTCAGATCAACGATCAGTTGCTTTTCGTGATACTTCAAATAGAAAGATAATCGTTGAAACTGAGTGTAAAACTTGCTAAACTTCTTTGATTCTTGAATTAAGTTGTAGTATTTTCTACGAAAGTTGACTTTCTTATTTGAATCATTGAACAACTCAGCTAGTTCTTTCAAAAGATCGTCGACGATTCTATAAAGATTGACACAGTCACGTTTGCATCTAGTCTGAGTGATCTCAGCTGTGTCATCGAATAATCTAGAATGTATATAGTTCAATTTAACTCATTCATTAGAAAAGAGATCGATGTTGATCTCTAGTTTATTCTGAATTTTTTCATATCAGTTCTTTCAAGTAGAGTTCTTTTCATCAGTAAACAGCGAAGAATCAGATATTTTTTGAGATCTAGAACGCTCAGAGTAAATGAAATCAGAAGAAGTGTTTTCTTTAGCTTGAAGTTTAATCTTCAACTCTTTGATTTCGTCTTCTTGTTATTTATCTAACTTGTAGAGTTGATCTGTTTCTTCATCAAGAGTTAAACTTCGAGCCTTTCAGATTTCGTAGAACACAAGAGATATTATCATTTCAACGAATGATTTATCATCTTTATGAATGAATGATGCAGCACTTGATGATTTCGTTCGTGATTTTGATGAATCAGCATCAGAAATTTGAAAGAAATAATTTCAAAATTCTTCGAAATGCTCTTCAGTAAATGAACAACTAGACATGATGAGATTTGTTTGAAAAGAGAATTGAATGAATGATGATGCTCAACGATTGAAGAAGAAAAACGTATAAAATGATGTTTAATCTTCAACAAAGAAGATGAGATTTGTTTGTTGATTAATTTGATTAATTCTTTAGCAAACAATGAAGATTCTTTATTGTTGAATCTATCAATTGATTTGATTCTTGAGCAATTCATGAAGATTTTTTATCATAATTCTGTTAATCGAGTTGAACAGCTTATTTTCACTTGTCTGCTTCATGAAAATGAGTTGATTCTCTTGATCGAGTGAACTTTGCATACTTAATGAGTAATAAGTAATCTAGCAATTCAAACAGTCTTGTCGTTGATTTTATTTAACTCTTTAGTGTTGTTCTATCTTTCAATTATCGTTGATTATCAGATAAATGAATTTCTTTAGACTCGTTCTGTTTAAACGAGTATGTTGAATGAGTAATGAGATCAGTATCATGTGATTAACAAATTCTTAATATAATGTCAGAATCGTGCCTAAATGATACAATCAATGAAGATCAGAGTTGATAGTGCTTGATCTTTAAAGATAGCTATAACTGAATATTAAGAATACAGAAGAAGATGAGTACAAAAGCTTCTATTTAAGTAATATTCAAAGACTGCGCTAAGCTTGAAGAAAATGTGTTTGTGACATGAGTAGAATGTGATGTAGAAAGAAAAATGATGTTGAACAAAGAAATGTTGAGAAAAGAAAATAAAGATTGAGTCAGATCTGAGCTAGAGACACTGACTAGCTCTAATCAATACGCAAAGTACTCGCTAGCGTTCACTGCAAATTGATTAGAACTTCAGTCTTATTCAGCCTTGATACGCTCGTAACAAAACATTGCATTCAATGATTTACTACAGCAAGAATCTGAGCTTCGCTGAGTGCAATTACAAGATCTATGACAAGAAACTACTAGCAATTATTCATGTCTTCAAGCATTAATAATCTGAGCTGAAATTGACTGAGTTACTCATCAAGATGTTTATTGATCATCAAGCTTTAACATCATTAATGAAAGATAAAGAGCTAAGTAAACGTTAAATGCGCTGAGTACAAAAGCTCGTTGACTTCAACTTTAAAATCATGTATCGCTCAGATAAACAAAACATCAAAGTCGATGCATTGACTCGTTAAGTCAATTCAGTTTCTAGAAGCTTCAAGAATAAACAATGTTGCTATCAGCAAACTACGATTTTCACGTTGAATCAAATAAAAATCGCTGATTTAAAAGAGAAAGAGAATGATGAATCAATTTATCAATTGATTCTAAAAGCTAACAAAATCAATGAAAATTGTATTCTACTTCATGAAGTTGTATTAAAAGATGAAGCTCAATACAAAGATATTAAATTAAGAAATTATCAAGTTCAGAATGAAATACTATATTGAGATGATCTTTTATAAGTTTTCTTCAATGAGCATCTTCAAATGAAGCTAATTTAAGAAGTTTATGATCAATCTTCTATTGATCATTTCGAAATTCTCAGAACGATGAAAATCATAAGAAGATACTACTATTAATCTTCAATGCAAAAGACAATAAATTGATATATTTAAAACTGCTACATTTGTCAACAATTAAAGATTTCTTGAGATAAATTCAATAAACTACTACATTCTTTACTCATACTCAAACAGCAATGAAAGAACATAGTTATGAATTTCATCATTGACTTATCTTTTTTGAAAGACAAAAACATCATACTAACAATGATATGTAAATTGACAAAGAAACAACATTATATTTCTTGCTTCACTGATGACGAGAAAATCACAGCAGAAAAAACAGCTGAGTTAATGCTTCAGTAAATATATTGAATACATGATTTACTTGATTTTATTGTTTTGAATCAAGACTCTCAATTTATCTTCATTCTATGAAAGTCGCTTTGTAAAAGACTAAACATTAATCTTCAACTCTTTACAGTTTATCACTCTCAGATTGATGATCAAAGTGAATGAGTCAATCAGAATGTTGAAAGATATCTTTGATTCTTCTGTTTGTATATGCAGAATGACTGAGCTAAGCTACTACTCATGATTGAGTTCATCAACAATAATGCTCTGTTCTCAATCATCTTCTTGATCTTTTTCTTTCTAAACAAAGACTTTCATTCTCATATGAGCTTTGAACTCAATGTCATTGAATATGAAAGTTCTCATGAACGCTTGCAGACAGCTAAAGTCGAGAATATATCTGAACATATGAACAAAACATTAAAGTTTGCTTGCGAGTCACTAGTCAAAACATGAAAACAAATGATGAAACAAGTCAATAAGCATAAAAAAGAAGTTGATTATAAGATTAAATTAAAGATGTTTCTGAATGAAAGAAACATCATTACAGTGAGATTTTTCAAGAAGTTAAATAATAAAATGCTCGATTCTTTCATCAATTTAGATCTCATTGACTCTTCATATAAACTAAAATTATCAGAGTTTATGCATGTTCATGATGTATTTTATTCTGATCTGCTTCACTTTGTCATCGATGATTTCTTGTCTGATCAAAAGAATGAACTTTCAGATTCAATAGTGATAAACGACGAAGATGAGTGAGAAATCAATGATATATTAAATTTTCGTTGATATTGAAGATGACTTCAGTATAGAGTCAAATGAAATGATTATGACAATGATTTCAATTGATACAACGCTGATGATGACGAATTTATGAATGCTCAGAAGATCATTGATGATTTTCATATTTAATACTTAAATAAATTGCATTAATCAACAATTCAATCAATCAATTGAGTTGAGCAGAAAATACATTCATGCAAACATGAATTGTCAAAGAAAAAGAGTAATATCATGATTTTAGTCTTGTCAGACTCAATCTTCTAGTCTTGTCAGATTTATTCTCACTTCGTCATCTTGACTAGTCTTTATTGAGTCTAGCGTCAACTGAGAAATACATATATGTAGTTAGCTTCTTTTCTGTAATTATCTTTCTTTCTTAGCATTTATCTTTTAGTTAAATGACATTTTTATCTGACTCATTTTAAACAAATTTCTAACAATATTGAATCATTTAAAAGTTCTTGTAAAGTGAATCAGCTCATGCTTTGTCATTAAGAATTTAATGTTATGCATTTTTGATCACTGTTTGCATTTATCATAAATCTCATTAAGAACTCTGCAGTTGCATTTCATAAACTCTTTGTATATCAAGATATTGATGTCATTCACAAAGTTTATAAAGTTAGTTTTCAGCTTGATGTCATCACATGCTTTTAACAAGTTTGCATTGTAGAACAGATATAATATCAATAATAGTAAAGAATCTTATGATATGTTGATGTTCATGCTGCATTTCATCATCATGTAATCATCAATTGTGATCATAATGCATTAATTTCTCAGAAAGTTCTTTACAAATTTAAGAAGCAGTTTAGAAACTTTTCTCTTCTTCATGTCATGTAAGAGTTTGCTATGCATCACATTGTTAAATGCACTTTTCTCATTCAGATTCAGCAGTGAGACTACTTTTCTTCTTATATCACTTCACACAATATATATTTTTTTTATAATTAGTTGCAAAGTCATATTTATTAATCTGTGCTTGCAAGCTTTCATCTGAATGTTTAATATTAAGTTACAAGCTTTTATGATATTTTGCAAATGTTCAAATACAATGAACTTTAATACTTTGCTTAATGTGTTAAGTAGTGCAATTAATTTATATATTTTTGCATTGAAGTAATCTTTCTTGTCTGACTTTTGCATCATTATTATGACTGCATTCTTAAACTGAGTTGACTGTATTCTCTTCTGTAAACATCTTTCAAAGAGAAAGCATATTTATTTTAATGCATCATCAACAAGTCTGCACATTATTCTATTTATATATCTTGTGTGTTTTGACATTTTGTCAGATGTCACTTTGTAAATAACTCTTTTAATCTTACGATGCATCAGCAAAATATCATCTTCAATCAAGAGTAAATACTTGAAGTTTATTATGTTCAGCATGAGAATCTCTGAAGATGATGAAAAGTGAATCTGAAACATCATCTTTACTTTATTTTGCATTGTTGTAATGATGTTAAAGCATTCTGACTTGATCAGAGAAAAAATTGTTGTTTGAGTCAATGTGTTTACGATTGCATTTCTTGCTCATTTCGCAGTTTTGAACAGTTTTCTCAAGAATTGTTCAATGTTTTGCATGATCTTTCAATATTTATTGCATTTCTATTTTCTGATGATCTTGTTCTTTTTATCACATGCTCAAATGTATTTTGTTCAGTTGTTGATGATTCAACAGCTTCTTTTCATTCATTGCATGCTCTTGATGATCTTTATACATTTCTTCATTCATTCTGCTTTGATCATTTCATGTGATCTCGCTCAAAGAATGAAAATCTTGATGATCTTCTTTAATGCATTCAGCAATTGCTTGATGTACTCATTTATGTATCAATGTTTCATCTCATGATTCAACAGTGATTTCAACATTTGTTCTTTCAAAATATTAATGAACTTCTCTTCATTTATTGTTACAATTCTAGTCTTCATCTATTCTTCATCTAGTCTTCGCCTGATTTCATTCTAATTGAGTCTAGCGAAAACCTGATCTAGAGATGATGTCATTGAGACTTTGCATCATATGTGTAAGATGTCAATTCTTTCAAGTCTAGCACAGAGCTGAGAAGAATACATATAAGAACTCAAGTTCTTATCTGTACATACTTTTCTTTCTTAGCATTTATTTATTAGTTAAATGACATTTTTATGACTTGCTCTAGATCAACTTCTAACAGTAAATAAATGCTTATTAACTACTCTGCTATCAACGTGTAAATGATACAAAATAACCTACTTCGTTTATTCAGAAAATTCGCAAGAAATTCTTCGAATTACTTTCATTAAATTTACTCAAATTTATCAAATCAATCACTCAAATTTATCACAATTAAATCTATTTATCTATCTTTATCTTTCTCACAATGACACGCGACTCTGAATCAGTCGAGTCATGAACAGCTCGTCTGCTTAGAAGCACTGCTAGTAAATGAGTTTTCTTATTTCTTTCAATGCTTCAGTCGACGTCAAGAACGCTGATATCTCATGAAACATCAAGACAGAAAAACAGCTTCGTCAATGAGCTTACAATCAGTCAAACAAGATTATCAAGATGTTGAACGAGCTTAAATCTCAATGAGACATGACTTTGAAACTCAACGAGCAGTGAATCATTGTTTAAGTCAAACATGATAAGAGATTGAATCAACTAAAGATCAAACAAATGATCATAAACACTTTAGAAGAGATAAACAAACGCTATCAAGAGAAGATGTTGAATCTCAAGAATAAACTCAAAGAAGTATTGCATTCAATGAATCAGCTATCATTGCATCATTTCTATGATCACAAAATTGAGTTGATCAATAAAGAAATGTCTTCGCGAAGCAGACTATATCAGATGTTCAATCACAAGCTTCAGAAGATAAAGAAGTATCTGATCAAACATTTGAACAAAGAGTTCATTTTCTTCAGCTTCACATTATACATCTCGCTCATTCTGTTTATCAAAAAGAAAGATGATAGTTTGCGTTTCTGCGTCAATTACAGAAAGCTCAATGCTTTGATCAAACGAGATCACTACTCTTTGTCATTAATAGACGAGATTCTCACTTGTATACAAGAAAGCAAATATCTGACTTGATTAAACATCATTGTCGCGTTCAATAAACTGCGAATGCACTCAGGTAATGAAGATCTGACTATCTTTATCATCTTTTTCAACTTGTACAAATATCATGTAATGCTCTTCGAATTAATCAATGAATTGACATTCTATCAACACTATATAAATGATGTGCTGTTCAAATATCTTCATCAGTTTTGTCAGATTTATCTAGATGACATTATCATTTACAGCAAAATCTTGAAGAAACACAAGCAACATGTACGATTGATTTTAAATAGACTACAAGAAGCTGATATACAGATAAACATCAATAAATGCAAGTTTCATGTTTAGAAAACTATCTTTTTAGAACTTTTAATGTTGATCGAGAAACTTAAGATGAATTCATGAAAGATACAAGCAGTAGTAAATTGATCTATTCTCAATAATCTCACTCAGATTCAGTCATTCATTAACTTCTGCAACTTCTATCGACGCTTTATCAAGAACTTTTTGAAGATTGTTCATTCAATGATTCAACTCACTTAAAAGAAGATCATATTTGAATGAAACGAAGTCTGTCAAACTGCATTCAATCACATGAAGAGATGTATGACTGAGACTTCTATACTTCGTCACTTTGATCAGACTTATGATTTCATTCTTGAAATTGACTCATTTGACTACGTCAACAATGAAGTTCTGTCTCAATATAATGACGAAGATGTTCTACATTTGATTGTCTTCTATAACAAGAACATGTCTTCTGCTGAATGCAACTACGAGATATATGATAAGAAACTGCTGATCATAATTCAAGCTTTTAAACACTGATGATTCAAACTGAAGTTGATTGACATTTCTATCAAGATGTTTATCAATCATCAAGCGCTTATTTCATTAATAAAAGACAAGAAGCTGAGTTGACAACAGATGCATTGAGTTCAGAAGTTAACTGACTTCAACTTTAAGATAATGTATTAATCTGACAAACAGAACATTAAGATCAATGCATTAACTTGTTGAGCTGACTTCGTGTCTAAAGATTTTGACAATGAACGTGTTTAATATCAAAGAACTACTATTCTGACATTGAATCAAATGAAGATTGCTGATCTAGAGAAGAATAATGATCAATCAATCTATAAACAAGTGTTATGAGCATATCAAGACTGAAAAAGGCTGAAGCTTTAATCAATTCGCAAAGTATGCTAGTGAGTACTCTGCGTATTAATTAAAGCTAGTCAGTGTCTCTAGCTCAGATCTGACTCAGTCTTTATTTTCTTTTCTCAACATCTCTTTGTTCAACATTATTTTTCTTTCTACATCACATTCTACTCATGTCACAAACACATTTTCTTTAAGCTTAGCGCAGTCTCTGAATATTACTTAAATAAAAGCTCTTGTACTCATCTTCTTCTGTATTCTTAATATTCAGTTATAGCTATCTTTAAAGATCAAGCACTATTCAACTCTGACTTTTGCTGATTGACTCATTTAGACACGATTCTGACATTATATTAAGAATTCATTAATTACATGATACTGATCTCATTACTCATTCAACATACTCGTACAGACAGAACGAGTCTAAAGAAATTCATTTATTTGATGATCAATGCAATCAAAAGATTGAACAATACTAGAAAGTTTGATAGAATTAACGACAAGACTGTTTGAATTGCTAGACAACTTATTGCTCACTAAGTATGCAAAGTTCACTCGATCAAGAGAATCAACTCATTCTCATGAAACAGACGAGTGAAAATAAGCTGTTCAACTCAATTAAGAGAATCGACGATAAAGAATCTTCGTGAATTGCTTGAAAATCATCAAAAAACTCACAAATCAAAAATATTTCTTTAATCAACAACATTCTTTCCTGAAGATTAAACACTTGATCATACATCTTCATTAATACTGTTGAGCATCATCATTTACTTGATCTCGTTCTTTCTTCAAATTTCATCATGTCAAAACATTCATTTATCAAAGAACGTTTCAAAGAATTTCAAAGTCGCTTTTCTCAAATCTCTGAAACTGATTCATTAAAACTCTCTAGTACTGAATCATTCATCAATGAAGACAATGAGTCATTCATTGAAACACTAGTACTTTTTGTTTCTATTGAAAATTGAAAGACTTAATGCATGATTCTCGACAGAGAAACAGATCAACTCAACAAGCTGAGTAATCAACAAGATAATAAAATCAAAGAGTTGAAGACTAGACTTCAAACTAAAGAAATCACTTCTTCTGATTTCATCTACTTTGAGCGTTCTAGATCTCAGAAAATATCTGATTCTTTCTGATTTACTGATGAAAAGAATTCTACTTGAAAAAACTGATATGACAAAATTCAGAATAAACTAGAGATCAACGTTGATCTCTTTTCAAATGAATGAATCAAACTGAGCTATATACATTTCAGATTATTTAATGACGCAGCTGATGTCACTCAATCTAGATGCAAACATGACTGTGTCAATCTTTATAAGATCATCAATGATCTTTTGAAAAAACTAGCTGAGTTGTTCAATGATTCAGATAAGAAAGTCAACTTTCGTAGAAAATATCACAACTTAATTCAAGAATCAAAGAAGTTCAGCGAGTTTTACACTCAGTTTCAACGATTATCTTTCTATCTGAAGTATCATGAAAAGCAACTGATCATTGATCTGAAAGATAAAATAAACTCTCATTTTCAATTCATTTAAATAAATCAATTAGTTCAATCTGATTCTCTCAAAGAGATTCATTTCTATCTGATTTATTTAAATAATGATTAGCGAGTCATTCAAGAAATTAAGAACAAAGTTAATCTCATTAAACACATCAACAATCTGTCAAAGATCATCTTTCATAAAGCTGTTGTTACTCAGTCAGTTGATCATTCAAAATCTGATCATCTAAAGTCATGTGACGCGATTTTAACTAACGTCAAAGAAGCAGATGTTCTAGTTGAAAGCTGTTTCATATGTCATAAATCAGATCATAGCTTTAGAGAGTGCTCTGATTAATCTACTAAAATCAATGCAGTAAACAATGAATACAATTATTTTGAGTTCAATTTCAATTCGAATTTCGATTCAAAAAACTAGTCATTTCTTCAAAAGTCATTAAAAAGATAGAAATTATATCTTTGTGCAAACTAGACGAAATTCTATCAGAAGAGAATTACTTTGAAAAGTCGTTTCTAATTGATGTCTTTCTCAACTCTCAGAATCGATCTTTTAATCTTTGTTCTCTGATAAACAGTGATTCAGTCACTTATACGCTCATACATGTTAATCTAGTCAATAAAGTATGCAAGAAACTAGAAATTTAATTTATATCATTGATAAAAGAGAAGTTAATAAGAGACTATGATGAAAAGATATTTAAGAAGATCATCACTCATAAAATTCTACTCAATCTCATCATCAAAAATCATAAGAAATTGACTGTATCAATGTTGATAACTGATATTGATTATCATGAAGTTATATTGAGTAAGCTCTGAATGAATAAAAACGAAATATTATTGAATATGCAAAATGACATCATTGTTTTTTTGAATCAATTAAATACTTTTATTTCGATTTTTCCGATTTTTCTCAATTCAAAGCATTCAAGTTAATCATGATCAACTTTGCTCTCTTCTATCATTCAGACTAAGATTTTTATTATGCTCAAACAATCTGTTTCAACTACAACTAAGAAAGAATCATTCTTGATTTGAAGCATAGATGCAGCTTCATTCAAAACTTTACTGAATCAATCAAAGAAGAATCAGACTGAAGTCTTTGCTCTATTCATGACTGATATTGATAGAGAAATTACGTACAATACTCAGTGTGATTTGAACGTTTTAAACGTCTTTTTAATCAATGAAATGACTCAGAATTTGAAAGATATTAAAGTCAAGCTGTCATCAAAATATCATGAGTTTCTAAATGTTTTTGATCGAGCTCAATTGAATAAACTACTCTCTCATCGCTTTTATGATCATAAAATTGAACTCATCAATGATTCAACATCTTCTTGCTGTCGAGTTTATTAAATGTTTTCTGTCAAACTTCTGAAAGTAAAGAAGTACTTAAACGAGAATCTGTCAAAGAAATTTATCACTTCTAGTCAGAGCTTCTATTTCTTCTTCGTTCTATTCATTCTTAAAGCAAATGAAGATCTTTGATTCTGCATGAACTATCAAAAGCTAAAAGTCATTTTCAAAAGAAATAAATATTCTCTATCATTGATAAATGAGATCATTGATAAAATAGTGAGTTGCAAGCATTTAATCAAATTGAACATCATATCAGCATTCAACAAACTTCAAATGCATCTTGATAACGAGAATTACATCACTTTTATCACTGCTTTAAAAGCATATAAATACAAGATGCTATCATTCAAACTGACTAATGAATCAATCTTCTTTCAGCAATATATGAATGATGTTTTATGAAACTTTCTGAACGACTTTTGTCAAGTCTATCTAGATGACA